>Ga0213865_10000597_pt1 | contig 24421 bp, 28 predicted proteins | sample PICome_6_FD_160100 | JGI IMG/M metagenome (GOLD analysis project Ga0213865, IMG submission 160100) | Coastal seawater microbial communities near Pivers Island, North Carolina, United States - PICO282 | ecosystem: Environmental > Aquatic > Marine > Coastal | place: USA: North Carolina...
TAGCAATTGGCTATTTTGGCTTGGATAATCAGTTCTAAAATGTGTACCGCGACTTTCTTTTCTCTGTAGTGCGGCATAAGTAATAAGTTTGGACACAAGAAGCATATCTTTTAACTTTGCAGATAACTTATCTGCTTCTCTTTCTATTCGAAGAAACTCTATAAATGCTTGGTTTAAAGTAGACTCATTTCTTTCTACTCCAACAAATTTATTCATTGCAGATCTTAACTGCCATATATATTTCTTGGCTCTAATTTTGCTTATTGTTTTCTCTTTAGGAATATAATTTTCTATATTAATTAATTTGTAACTCTGTTTTGGAGGTTCCGAATTTATTTTATTAGCAATTCGTCTTGAGAAGACAAATGCTTCTAAAAGAGAGTTACTTGCTAAACGATTTGCACCATGCGCTCCTGTTGAACTACATTCGCCACATGCCCATAGCCCTTCAACGCTTGTTTTTCCATCAATATCAACTTTAATACCGCCCATATGATAATGAGCAGCTGGTATAATAGGTATCAAATCTTTCATTGGATCAATAGAGGCTTGTTTTAAATAGTATGAAGCTGTTGGAAACATTGATTTAAAATCAATTTTAAAATGTCTACAATCTAAAAAAGTAGAATGACCTTTTAGCTTATGATTATGAATTGATCTTGATACAATATCACGAGGAGCGAGCTCGCCTAAATCATTGTCATCAAATACAAATCGATTATTATTTTCATCAACAATAAAAGCGCCTTCTCCTCTTATAGCTTCTGTTAATAATGGTGCTGGGTCAATTCCAACATCTAAAGCTGTTGGATGAAATTGAACGAACTCTAGATCGACAAGTTTTGCGCCAGCTTGGGCAGCCATGGCAATTGCTTCTCCATACACATCTCTAGGATTGGTCGTATGCGCGTAAATGCTTCCTAATCCTCCAGTTGCAAGAATAATATTGGGCGATTGAAAAAATACAAAGTTATCAGCAACTTCATTTTTATGAATATGCCCCATTATTCCATGACACTTATTATCTTTTTGAATGATGTGATCGACAGAAACATCTTCAACAAAAGTAATGTGCCCTTGTTGTTTTGCATAATCAATGAGGTGACTGACTAAATATTTACCTGATTGATCTCCATTAATTTTTAACACTCTTCTATAAGAGTGAGCAGCTTCCTTAGATAATGTAAATTCATCATTATCTTTATCAAATCTTACTCCAATTTTTTCTAAAAATTTAACTATATCCAAAGCATCATCAGTAATAACTTTCACAGCTTGTTCATTGCTTAGTCCGGAACTAGCTTTTAAAGTATCCTCGAAATGTTTTTTTGGACTATCTTCTTTTGTAACCGCTGCCGCAATACCACCTTGCGCCCACGCACTAGATGACATTTCCCCAAGTTTACGTTTCGTCACTAAAGTTACTTTTCTTGGGTATAATGAAATCGCAGTCATTAATCCGGAAATTCCAGAGCCTACAATAACAACATCAGATCTATAAATACTTTCCATTGATAAATTTTAATATATATGGGTGTTAATGAAAACTTTTTTAGTCCTTTTAGTGTCCTTTTTTTTATCACTCAACGCTTATGCCGCAGGAAGTGATGATGACAATACTATTGTTAAACCAAGAGCGTATAAAAAAGCTGTAAAACTAATTAAAAAAGAAAATTATTCAGAAGCTGTAAAACTGTTAGATGAAATTTTACAAAAAAATAAATATCAACAAGATCCTGATATCTTGAATGAATATGCCTTTGCTTTGAGAAAAAGTGGTGACCTTACAAACGCTGAAATAAATTATAACAAAGCTTTAAAAATTGATCCAAACCATAAAGGAGCCTTGGAATACTTAGGAGAACTCTATGTCGATACAAAAAGAAAAGATAAAGCTAATTTAATTTTGGTAAAATTGGAAAATTGTAAGTGTGAAGAATATTCTGAATTAAAATCCTATATTGCTAATAACTAGTTAGCTGCCTCTAGTAACCTTAATACACATTCACCGAATTTTTCTGTCTTTGGCTTAAAACCTAAATCCTCACATTGTTTTTTATATTTATCTAAATTTACATTTTTTGAGGATTTGCTTTTTTCTTTTTTCGGACGGTCTATATCTTTGCCAACTTCTTTTAGGACTTTAGCAAACTCATACTTTGAAAAATTTATAAATTTTATAGAACATTTTTTTGTATCAGAAATTTTTAATTCTTTACCATCTTCTGTTTTTAAGTTTTTGACTTTAGTTTCATTGCAATGATCTAATGCCATATTAATAAAAGTATCTTTTGGTAAATCCGCATCATCTACAATTTTAGGTTTTAAATAATTACATTTTTGTAAATTTAATGGACCGACGATTAAACCTTTTTTACCGACACATTTTGATTTTTTATCTCCAAAAAAATGGTGTTTGCTATTGTAGATATGTTGGTTGACAGTTTCTTTTCCATTAACTGTCATTTTTTGTGACAATAATGCTAAATATTTAGGTTTTATCTCTAAATGCTCTTCAAGCTTAAACCAATACGCTTTAGTTTTAGAATAATCGTCTGCGTATGCATCCTTTTTATTATAGCCTAAATTTACTAATTCTTTGTAATCATCAGGACCTAATCTCTTTTCCGCAAAGCTAGGAGAGGATAAAAATACTATAAAAATAAATATAATTCTAAACATCTTCTAATTTTTGTATCAATTGACTTTATATAGTCAACATAGTTAAATAATAACATGTACAATCATATTAAAGTTACTCCTAATAAAAATAACGTCGGCGCAATCATCGAAGCTGAATTGTCAAAATTTAATAATGACATTATAGAAGAAGTTAAAGATGCATTGGCTGAATACGGTGTAGTTTTTTTTAGAAATCAAAAATTAGACTCAGAAACTTATATTAAGTTTGCAAAACAATTTGGTCCTCTAGCTGAATATCCGATGCTTGAAGGTTTAGAAGGCCACCCTGAAATTACTGTTGTTGAAAAAAAACCAGATGAGCAGATTATGTTTGGAGAAGGTTGGCATACAGATTCTACCTACACAAAAGAACCACCAAGATTTACGATGTTATATTCGGTTAAAACTCCTGAAAAAGGTAAAGGAAATACTCTTTTTGCCTCCCAATATAGAAGTTACGAAACTCTTGATGATAGCATGAAAGAAAAGTTAAAAGATTTGAAAGCAGTCTTTAGCGCTGATGGTCCAATTTCAAAAACAAGAAATAATAGAGTAAAAGAAAAAGGAACAGGAATTGATCCAAAATCACTAAGCGCAATTCATAATATTATTAAAGAAAATGAAAGAAATAAAAAAAAATCTCTTTATTTGTCACCGGGCCATGCAATTAAAATTTGCGATGTTGATGATGAAGAGAGTAAAAAATTAATGAAAGAATTAGTTGAACATCAAACTAAAGATGAATTTATTTATGGTTTTGAATGGGAGCCCAATTGTTTAGCCTTATGGTCAAATTATTCAGTGCTTCATAATCCTGTAAATGATTTTAATGCACACCGTGTAATGCATAGAATTACTATTCAGTAATTACCAAGGTAACTCAGATCCATCCCAATTAAAAAACTTTCCAGTTTGAGATTGATCAACTGAATTAATAATTTTAACTAAGTGTTTCGCAGACTCTTCTGGTTCTTGAATTTTAAGATTAGTTTTTTGGAATGGTTGAGATAAATTTGATTTAACCGTTCCAGGATGAAGAGCTAAAAATATTGCCTGTTTATTTTTTACCTTCATTTCTATTGATGCTGTTTTAATCAGTTGATTTAAAGCTGCTTTTGAAGCACGATAAGAATACCATCCGCCAAAACCATTATCACTGATTGATCCAACTTTAGCTGACAAAGTTGCAAAAACTGATTTATTTTCACTATCAAGCAAAGGAACAAAATGCTTAATTAAAAGCGCTGGTCCAATTGAATTGATCAAAAAGTTTTTTTTTGCAAAATTAATATCGATGCTTTTTAGAGTTTTTTCTGGCAATGAATCATCATGATGCAGAATTCCTGTTGCATCAAATAAAATTGAAATTGGCTTATTTTTGTTTTTTATAAACTCTGTAGTTTTTACAATTGTATTTTCATCATTAAAATCGATTGAGGGATTAGTTTTAGTTCCGATTTTTAAAACCTCCTTAAACCCAAGTTTTTCTAATTCATTTGCAATAGCATTTCCTATTGCTCCTGTTCCGCCAACAATAACTGCTAAATTTTCTTTATTCATAAAAAAAAGGCCGTAATTAATATTACGGCCTTTTTAAAATTAATCAAACTTATGCGTTTAATGCTTGATCTAAATCAGCAATGATATCATCTGGATGCTCGATACCAATTGATAATCTTACATAACCTGGTGTTACACCAGCTTTAAGCATATCTGCTTCGCTTAACTGCGAGTGAGTTGTGCTTGCTGGGTGAATAGCAAGAGATCTTGCATCACCAATATTTGCAACATGGTAAAGCATTTTTAAATTATCGATGAATTTTTTACCTGCTTCTAACCCACCTTTAACCTCGATACCCATTAAAGCACCATTTCCACCTTTGAAGTATCTTTTCGCTCTATCTCCTATTTCACCTTCGTGAAGAGATGAGTAAATTACTTTATCGACTTTAGAGTGTTTTAATAAAAAGTCTTTTACCTTTTCAGCATTAGAACAATGTTGCTTCATTCTTAAAGCTACGGTTTCTAATCCTTGAATGATTTGAAAAGAGTTAAAAGGACTAATAGCAGAACCAAGATCCCTTAATAAAACAACTCTTGCTCTGATAATAAAAGGAATATTAGCACCAGTTAATTGTGGAACTGCATCTCCCCATACTGCACCATGATAAGATGGATCAGGTTGCCAAATATTTGGTTGTCTATCTTTATTAATAGACCAATCAAATTGACCTGAGTCTACAATGATACCACCAATACTATTTCCATGTCCTCCAATAAACTTAGTAAGTGAATGCATAACAATTGCTGCACCGTGTTCAATTGGTTTACAAATCACAGGGCAAGCTGTGTTATCCATGACTAGAGGAATGCCAAGTGGCTTTCCAATATCAGCAACTTCCTTAATCGGAAAAACTCTCAAAGACGGGTTTGGAAGAGTTTCCGCGTAAAATAATTTTGTTTTATCATCAACTGCTTTTTTAAAATTTTCTGGATCAGCTGGATCTGCATAACGAACTTCAATGCCCATAGCTTTTAAAGTATTGTTAAATAAGTTTACTGTTCCGCCATATAAATCAGTTGAAGCAACTACGTTATCACCTGCATTACATAAATTCTGAATTACAAATGCAGACGCTGCTTGACCTGAACTTACGCATAAGCCAGCAACTCCACCTTCTAATGCAGCTACTCTTTCCTCCAACACATTATTAGTTGGATTCATAATTCTTGAATAAATATTACCAAACTCTTTTAAACCAAATAAATTTGCTGCATGTTCTGCAGAATTAAACTGGAATGAAGTTGTTTGATGAATTGGAACTGCTACAGAAGTTTGACTTTCGTCTCTTCTAAAAGTTCCTCCATGAAGACCTATCGTCTCTGGATTTTTGCTTTCTGTTGTCATTGTTTCTCCTTAGTTATTCATTTTAGTCAAAATGATTATCTAAGCTTTTGGGTAGTACGCTTTAGCTGTATCTTAGTCCGCAAGCTGTCTCAAATCGACATCGAGTTTGTATATTTTTTATGAATTTGAATCAAGTAGTTGTTTAATTTTTTTTCTAAATTTCTCGTCTACTGTAAAATAATGACCCCGCTCTTCATGGAGAGATTCACCTGTAGAGTGATATTTTTTTAAATGCTGATAGAAAGATTTTATATCTACCTCAATTTCATTTTGGCTATCATCTAAAATTTTTACTTTTTTAGTCATTCTATTTTATTATCAAAATAATAACTAAAATTTTTGCTTAATAAACTGTCAATTCTATAAAAGTTTGAAATTAAAAAAGGTCTTCTGGCATGCACCCTATCGTTGACCCATTTACTCGACCAACCTTTAGTTGTTTTTACGCATAAGTTTGCAAAATTATTTATTTTAAATTTATCTTGAATTTGAAAGCAACCATTTAAGAAAATGTCTACATAAGATTGGACAATAGGATGTTTTTCATCAGGATTTAAAATGTTATCTTTTTTTGCGGCATATACCCAAAAATTTTTATTTTTAGTTTGTACTTTCTTATTAAAAAAATCTAATTCCTCAGCCTTTACTTTGGATCTACAATACCCTCGCTCTCTTTTATCTAATTTTAAAATACCCTGTATACTCAATGGGTAATATACAGCATTTACGCTTGAACCGACTTTTTTAGAGATAGTTAAAAATGTAATTTTATATCTTGTGCTTCTTTGACCCCATTCTCTTTGAAAATTTTTGATTAATATAGGTTTAACATTTTTTGCATTTTTATTTGTTCTAGTTCTAGACTCTTTTTCCATCAAACTTCCATACCCAATGATAAAATTTTTTGAGCCTTTTTTTGGTATTTGATTACATGTGTCTGCAAAGACATTCGTGTTAAAAAAAATCAATATAAATAACAGCATAAATATTTTCATTTTATAAACCTTAATTTTCTAAAATTATGTTTAGTATCTATAGAGATATAACTATTAAAACTTTTTTTATAATCTTTTAATAAATCCATCGTAATTCTTTGATAGAAACTTATAAATTTCTTAAGTTGATTATTATTCATCCTCAATTTTTTTGGAATTTGTTGCTCTTGTTTTTTTCTCCAATAAAAAACTTGATTAAATGAAGGTATTTTTAAAAAGATTGAAAAGTCAGATTTTTTATAAATCAAAGATGCATATTTCTTGCTCACCTGATTCACATGATTTCTCCATTTTAAATTTTTGTCCAATAATCTTTCCATTTGATTTATAGGTTTTTTTAATCTTAAGATAGAACTCCCCTGATAACCGACACACCATCCTTCTAAAATAAAAATATCATATGGAAAATTTAGATTTATAAATTTTGATTTTAAAACATCGTCATGCCCTTTGGAAAATAACGGTAATTTAAATTTATTTTTTTTCTTAGATTTAAATTTTTTAAGAACTTCTTTTAATAATTTAAGATTATGTGTACCTGGTACACCTCTAGTTAAAAATAAATTTGAAATTTTATTAGATAAATTTTTCCTATCTTTTTTGCCTAAATAAAAATTATCAATGGATAAAACAAGCACCTTTAGCTTATTTTTTTGTAGCTCACTTTTTACATGAGATGAAAATGTAGTTTTGCCTGATCCTTGAGGACCAGAAATTAAACAAAAAATATTTTTTCTTTTCTTTCTTAAATAAATAATTTTATCGGTAACTTCTTTAACCGTATTTAAATAGGATTTGTTGATCACTTATTAATACAATTTTGACTGTCGAATTTTTCAACAATATCTTTTTTTGGATTAATATAAAATCTTCTCTCGCAAGTTATGATTAACTGGCTTTTTTTATAAACATAAATTTTATAAGGAGAATTAAAAATAATATTAGTAGGCTCGCCTAGTCGCTCTTTTAATGATGAGCTCTTTTTTCCAAGATATTGTTCGAGTATAGATTTTTCTTTTTCTTGAGATTTAGAGATTTCTTTATCAACGTAAGCACATTGGGTAGTAAAGAATATTAACGTGAGTATTGTTAATTTTTTAAAAATATTCATAACCTTATTTTATATTTTTTAAAAACGAATGAAATACGATTTTGCGATTATTGGTAGTGGAATAATTGGATTAACACTTGCTTTTAAATTAAAACAAAAATTTAATAACTCTAAAATTGTGATTTTCGAAAAAGAACCAAATTCCATCTCTCATGGCTCAGGTAGAAATAGCGGTGTTCTTCATAGTGGAATTTATTATGAGCCAGGATCTTTGAGAGCAAATCTTTGTGTGACGGGCGTGAAAGAACTTAAAGAATATATTAAATCTGAAAATCTTTGGATTAATGAGTGTGGCAAGTTACTACTTCCAACTTCAGAATACTCTTATTCAAATCTAGAAAATTTATTTAATCGAGCCAAAAAAAATGGTGTTGAAATTAATAAAATTAAAAATGAAGAAATAAAACGAATAGAGCCCAATACGAATTGTCAGTTTGAATATGGTTTGCATGTACCATTTACCTCTGTTGCAGATCCTAAAGAAGTTTCAAAATCATTGATTGAAAATTTAAAAAAAATGAATGTTGAAATTAATTATAATTCTAAGATTTTAAAAATTAGTGAACAAAAACTATTTACTCAAAATAACACTATTGAAGCTGGTCATATTTTTAATTGCGCCGGTTTATTTGCAGATGAAATCGCTAAAAACTCTAACCTAGAATTTCGTTACAGCTTTTTACCTTTTAAAGGAAAATATTGGAAAATTACGAACAAAAGTTTTAAACTTAATCATTTAGTTTATCCCATTCCAGATCTTAGGTATCCTTTTTTAGGTTTGCATTCTTCACATAATCGACATGGGGATTTTTATATTGGACCAAGCTCAACGCCAGTATTTGGGCGTGAACAATATAATGGAATTTTAGGAGATAATCTTAAAGAAAGTATTAGTTTAATTTTTAACTTTAGTAAAAAAATTATCTTTAATGAAAACAAACTTCGCACTTTAGCATTACAAGAATTATCCTTGTTAACAAAGCGTGGTTTTTTTAATCAAATAAAAAAAATGTTTAATAATATTAATCCAGATGATCTTGAATTATCTGATCAAAAAGTAGGTATACGCTCTCAAATCTTCGATCCTCAAAGTAAAAATCTTGTTAATGATTTTGTTGTTATTAATCAAAAAAATACAACTCATGTACTTAATGCTATAAGTCCTGCTTGGTCAGCTTCTTTTGCCTTTGCAGACCATTTAATAAATGAAGCAGCATTATAATGTTACCAATTATAAATCACCCTGATTATGTTGCTCAAATAGGAGATGATCATCGTTTTCCAATTAAAAAATTTGGTGAATTAATAAAATTACTTAGAAAAAAAAATATAGCTACAACCTATAATACTTTTGAGCCTAACGAGGTTTCCGTACCGACTCTATTAAATGTTCATACTGAGAAATATATTAATAAAATTAACAATTTATCATTGGATAAAGATGAAATAAGAAAACTTGGTTTTCCATTAGTTAAAAGTGTCAGAAGAAGATCTTTTGTTGCAACAGGCGGTACCGTTCTGGCTTCAAAACTTGCGGTAAAACATAAGCTAGCGTGCAACACTGCGGGTGGCTCTCATCATGCATTTTCAAATCAAGGTAACGGTTATTGTGTTTTTAATGATGTTGCTGTTGCTACTAGTTATTTAAAAAAAAAATATAAATATAAAAAAATCTTAATTTTAGATTTGGATGTGCACCAAGGAGATGGAACTGCTAAAATTTTTGAGAGTGATGACAGTGTTTACACTGTGAGTATTCATTCTAAAAAAAATTATCCATCAAAAAAACAAAAAAGCAATATAGATATTGAGCTTGAAGATGGAATTAAAGATGAAGAATACCTTAATATTGTGAATCAATTACTTCAAAAAATTGGAGACCTTCAATTTGATTTTGTTTTTTACGTCGCTGGAGTAGATGTTCATTTTGAAGATAGATTAGGTAAATTAAATATTACTGAAACTGGAATAAGAAAAAGAGAAGAATTAGTTATTAATAATTTTTTTAAAAGAAATATACCTTTATGCGGTGTCCTTGGAGGAGGATATAACCATAATTTCGAGCAATTAGTTAATTTGCACTCCATTCTTCATGAGACTTGCAAAAAAATTTTGGAAAATTAAAAAATTGTAACTAATTCCTCAGATGATGTAGGGTGAACAGGGACAGTCTGTCTTAGATCATTAAGATACAATCCTTTTTGAAAGGCAATTGCCAATGATTGAATAATTTCAGCTGCACTCTCTCCAATATAAATTAAACCTAAAACTTTTTCTGATCTTGGATCATACATAACCTTTATAAATACTTTGCTTTTTTTAATTTTCATAAAAGAGTACTTGAGAGGACCAAACTCAGTAGTTAATATTTTATACTTTTTCTTGAGTTTAATGAGATCATTCTCCCCATATCCAATTGATCCGACTTCTGGCTGGGTAAAGATTGCAGATGCGACTTTATTATAATCTAATGTTAAGTGAGGTTTTTTGCCCCTAATATGATCAAATAAAATCATTGCCTCTCTAATAGCAACTGGTGTTAAATTTTTTCGATTAGTCACATCGCCAATAGCATAAATAGACTGATCGTTTGATCTTGAGTTATTATTAACTTTAATTGCTCTTTTTTTATCTAATTTAATTTTTGTATTTTCTAAATTAAGACTATCTACATTTGGCGATCTTCCGATTGCATAAATTAATAAATTTGTTTTGATTGTTTTTTTATTAGTAACGATATTGATTTTTGTTCCGGATTTTTTAATCTCTTTTAATGAAGTTTCGTTAAAAACTTTTATTCCTTTTTTTACAGCATACTCTAAAACACGTTTTCCAATATCTGGATCAAATTCATTAAGAACTGTCTTTTTTCTAATAATTAAATTGACTCCATAATTTAAATTTTTCAACAAAAACGCAAATTCTAATGCAATATAACCACTGCCAACTATTGATATATTTTTTGGTAATTTTTTTAATTCAAAAAATTGATCTGAACTTATACCAATTTTTGACCCTGGGATATTTGGATAATTTGGTTTTGAACCTGTGGCTACTATTATTTTTTTAGCACTAATAATTTTTTTACCTCTTTTTAACAGAATTTTTTTTGACGATAAAAATGACCCATGATCTTGGATTATTTCAACACCAGCTTTTTTTAAATTTTTAATATAAATTTTATTTAATCTTGAGATTTCTTTATTTTTTTTTTGTACTAAAGTTTTCCAACTATGATTTGATTTTCCAACATTCCAACCATAAGTCTTGGCATCAATTACCTGGTCGTTAAAGTTAGAAGCATAAACATATAATTTTTTAGGTACACATCCTCTTATTACGCAAGTGCCTCCAACACGACTGTTTTCCAAAATGCAAACTTTTTTACCAGTGCCAGCAATTAATCTTGCAAAACGCACGCCTCCAGAACCAGCGCCAATAACAATGAAATCGTACTGTTTTTTCATAATGTATTTTTTTATATAATTATATTATGTTATAAGTCCATATGCCTTCATTTGATGTCATTAGCAAAGTAAATCAACAAGAATTAACAAATGCGATTTCAAATTGTAATCGTGAAATATCAACACGTTTTGATTTTAAAGGCCTGCATATTGTCATTGAAGCAAACCAAAAAGAAAACACGATAACTGTAGTTGCTCCTGATGATTTAAAATTAAAACAAGTTAATGATTTACTAAAAGGTCATTTAGTTAAAAGAAAAATTGATCCAAGAATTTTTGATATCCAAACAGCTGTTGAAGCATCAGGGTCATCAAAAAGACAGATTATAAAGATTAAAGAGGGAATATCACAAGAAGCTGCAAAAAAAATTATTGCGGAAATTAAAAAAACTAAAATCAAAGTTCAGGTCAAAATACAAGGTGACGAACTACGTGCAGACGGCAAAAAGAAAGATGATCTTCAAGAAGTAATGCAATTTATTAAAAGTGTTGATATTGGACAACCTGTCGAATTTACTAATTTTAGAGATTAATGAGTAAACGTTACTCTGGAAAATCAAGAAAAGATAAAAAATTTAATAAGAGAGCTAAACTAAGTAAAAAGGGGAAATCTAAATTAAAAAAGTAATTGATTTAAATTTTAATCAAGCTTAAACATACCATCCAATGCAAAAAGAATTAGCAACACTATCTAAAAAATTAGCAAAAGCCTTTAATACTAATTCGCTTATAGCCCCTTTACCTTCTAAGTTTTGCAAAAATACAAAAAATGCAAATTTATTAAGAGTTGCGTCGGAAAAATTGATTAAAAGTCCAGTCATTGGTTTCAAGGCGGGTGGTACTGGAAAAGCAATGCTAAAAAAATGGAAAGAAAAAGAACCTTTTTATGCTTCTATTTTTAAAAAAAATCTTGTTAAAACTAATTCTAAAGTAAAGCTTTCAAAAAACACTTTTGGAATTGAACTTGAAGTATTTTATTTTCTAAAAAAGAATGTTTTAGAGTCAAAATCAAAAATTACAGAAAAAAATATTGGGCGTTATATTGACGGTATGGGACCGTGTATTGAACTTGTTGGATATAGACAAAGAAAAAAAGGTGTGTCTTGTCTTGGAGATTTGACTGCTGACTTTGGTTGTAATGTAAAATTTATTATTGGAAAAAAGCAAAAATATAAAAAATTAAAATTTAATAATTTACCAACTACCCTTTTTAATAAAAAAAGTGGTCAAACAGTTAATGGAAATACAAAAGCAGTTTATGATAGCCCATTAAAATCACTTGTTTGGTTAGTTAATCGAGCAAGAAAAGACAAGGTCACTATAAATAAGAATTTTTATGTATTTACCGGTTCAACAGTTGGTGTTGTTCCGATACTTAAAAAAGGTTTATTTGAAGGCCAAATTAAATCTTTAGGAACTGTAAAAACAACAGTTCGATAATTATTTTTTTAATTTTCTCTCTTTATCAAACATAATCGCTAAACGATCTATAATATAATCGGAAGCTTCAAAAATATCTTTAGGCTGAAAGTTTTTAGCATTTCCAATATCAGTCTTATCATCTAGGCAGATAGGATTTTTTAGACGTTGAGTTACATCCTCTCCTTCGACGTATAATAATATTAAATAATCTTTATCTGTGGGAGCATCATCATTTCGAATTAAACATTCTCCACTCTCTGAAATGTTATCTATGAATCTTAAAGGTGATCTTTTTTTGGTAATATATCTTTTGTTAATCTGAAAAACGATTGATTTCATGTTTCTTGAAAATCTTTCTAAACGTTCGACTAATTTTTGTTTGAGTGCGTTTTCAGCTTTCTCAGCTTCTAAAATTGCCCTTGCTTCTTCTCTACTTTTCCTTCTAACTTCTAATTCTTCGAGTTGTTTTTCCCTTATTTTTTGGCGATATTCTTGATATCTTTGGCGTATTACAGCAAATCGATCTCCAACTTTCCATAAATGATCTTTAAGCTGATAAATTTTCTTTCGCTCTTCGAGCTTTATATCTTTGATAAGTTGTAGTCTAAATTTTTCACGATCTCGTTCCTTTTTTTCAGAAAATTTTTGCTCTAGTTTCAAAAGCCTTTCAAGATTTTGAATATCTCTTTTTGTTTGTTTGATTTTTAATTTTTCTAAATAAATAAGAAATTTTATTTTGAGACGTCTAAAATATTCATAAACATTTTCTTTTAATTTTTCAAAAAAAGACGGTTTTTGAATAGTCTTTATTTTTTTAATTTTTTTCTTTTTGGGTTTTTTTTTCTTAAGCTTTTTTTTCTTGAGCTTAAATATTTTTTTAAACTTTTTTTGCTTTTTAAGTTTATTTTTTCTTAGTTTCTTTTTTGTTTTTAAACTTGATTTTGGGGATTTTTTTTTCTTTTTAAAATTTTTTTTCTTTCTGATTTTCGATGGTTTTTTTTTAGTCTTGTTTTTCTTTTTTATTTTTAAAGGTTTTTTTTTAACCTTCGTTTTTCTTTTTTTAATTTTTTTCTTTTTATTCTTTTTAGCCATTAGATTTTTTTATTGCTTCAATTAAATGATCAACTGATTGAGCACCAGAAATAGATAATTGATCATTAAAAACATAAAATGGAACACCTGTAATTCCCATTTCTTTTGCTACATCATCCATTTTGCTAATTTTTTTAACATTCTCTTCTTTGTTCAAATGTTCTTTAACTTTATCAATGGGCAATTTATTTTTTTTTGCAATAGATACTAAAACTTCCTCATCGCCTATATCTTTTGCTTTAGCAAAATAATTTTCGAACAAATCAGTAATAACATCGTTTTCAACTTTATACTTTCTAGCAAAATCTACCAATAAATGTGATTTAACTGTATTTGGAGTTCTTTGTATTTTGTCTAACTTAATTTGTAGATTTTCTTGCTCACCTTGCATAATCATATTGTCATACATAGGTTTTGCATTTTCAATACTTCCAAATTTTGATTTAATATAATCAATACGATCCATTCCATCATTTGGCATTGATGGATTTAATTGAAAAGGCAGATTCATAACAATAGACTGTGATAAATTAAGCTGTTCTATTGCTTGGTTTAATCTCTCTTTGCCAATATAACACCAGCCACAAATGGTGTCGGAAAACATTTTAATTTGCATGAATTATTTAAATTCTTTTAATAAATTTTCTGCGCTTCTAGCAAAAAGATTAGTATCACTATTGATTGCTACAAAAGTGTATCCAGCTTCAATATATTTTTTAGCATAATCTTTTTTTCCAGTTAATATACCGGCAGGTTTTCCAGCTTTAGTAGCTAATTCTAAACCTTCATAAATAAGATCCTGAACTTCTTGGTCTTCAAATTGGCCGATTTTTCCTATTGAACCAGATAAATCACTTGGTCCAATAAAAATTCCATCTATTCCATCAACTTTTGCAATTTCAGGAATATTTTTTATTGCTTCTTTCGTTTCGCATTGAATTAAAACACAGATTTCTTTTTCTGCCTCCAGATAATAATTTTCAACATGACCATATCGATTCATCCGAGCCGCTGACATTATCCCTCTTATTCCTTTTGGTGGATATCTTGTAGCCTCAACAGCAGCTTTTGCTTCCTCAACATTTTGTACAAATGGATAAAGAATAGTTTGAGCGCCCATATCTAGAATTCTTTTAACCATAATAGGCTCATTCCACGGGACTCTTACAACAGGCTCAGTGTCATATCCTTCCATGACTTGAAGTTGAGTTAATACCTCTTGAATGTCATTTGGTGAATGTTCCATATCAATTACAGACCAATCAAATCCGGTAATAGATATAATTTCAGCAATAGTATTATTTGTTAAGCAACTCCAAATTCCAATTTGCTTATTTTTTTTTGAAATATGTTCTTTAAATTTATTTTTTTTGATTTTCATCATAGCTTGTTATCTTTATTTAAGAAGTTTATCAAATTTTTTTAATAAATCATCTTTGTTTCCTTTTAAAAGATCATTTAAAATATTTTTCTTATCTCCTTTTTGATTTAGCGCTCCTTGACCTCCTAAAATATTTTTATTTAAAATATCTTTTAGTTTACTTTCAAATTTTTGTTTTATTTTTTGTTTAAGAACATCGTTTTGAACCTTGGAGACAACATTTGTTAAAATCATAGCTACAACATCTTTAAAATGATTAGCATTTTTAGTGTTACCAACATTTAAAAACTCCATATTGCTTAATCTTGTATTCGTATTAATCTTCAAATCTTCTGAAATCACTTGCGCATATGCATTTTTAAAAACTAATTTCTTTATAAGAAAATTTTTATCTTTCTCTTTTGCAGGATAAATTTTATCATTCTTGCTGCTTTTCCCCTGGCCACTTCTTTCTTGCTTTAATGCCTGGTTAATTAAAGAGAGGTTATCTACAATTTGACCATTTCTTATCAAAACTTTGTATTGGAAATTAATACCATTTAAATCGACTAGCTTAATTTCTACAGTATCACTCATGACAGATTTTAAATTAGTAATTATTTTAACATCTTTAATCTTTAATAAATCGCCAGGAAACCCATCATTATTTTTGATGGTAATATTTTTTAAAGTTACTTGTTCTTTTAAAAAATCTATTTTTAAACTATCTATTTTGACTTCCCTCTCAGCTGCCTTGGTTGCTTCGCTTTCTATGATATTTTTTGCAATATCATCAGCTTTAAATTCTGCAAAAAAATAGATTCCTCCTACAATTAAAGTAATTAAAACAATAAAAAATCTCATAATAAATATAGCGCCAGACTAATAATAATAATTATAGGTAAAACAAGAATAAAACCTATAATTTTGTTTTTAACAAAAAAATAATCCAAAACTCCAAGTAAAATTTTTAGTGTTTTCATTTATGTATTTCTAAAAGTATATCTCTTGCGCGGTTAATTTTACTAGCTAATTCATTATCTCCTACCTTGTCTGGATGCGCCTCTTTTATTTTAGTTTTGTGAGCATTAATTATCTCTTGTCTTGAGCAATTTCTCTCTAACTCTAAGATTTTGTAAGCATCATTCACTTCGCTTATTGAAGAGGTAAATGTTCCATTTGATCTCATTCTTCTAACCTTTAAAATTGCAGAGATAAAACGATAAAGATAAATAATATTAACAAAGTTAAACATACTTCTTTTGAGTGCAGTTCCTATAACAGCAAAGAAAGGTAGTGAAAGTAAATACCTACCAGCTAAAAATAATAAAATAATTGCAGTAACTGAAAGAATTATAATCCCAAATTTAAACATTCCAGAAAATGTTTTTTTATCCATATTGGAAATTAGCCAAAGGATACCATATAAGATAAGAAATATTATTAAGCTTAAAACAATAAGATTCATTTATGAAATTAGTACCCAAATTAAGAAAAGAAAAAAAGGTGATAAATATTCACGGCGAAGAATTGGTTGATGATTATGCCTGGATTAAGCAACAAGATTGGCAAACTGTTCTAAAAAATCCATCAAAATTAAATAAAGAAGTTTTAAAATATATTGAAGACGAAAATAACTATAAATCTGAGCAACTTAAAGATTTAACGGATCTAAAAAAAAAAATTTTTAATGAACTTAAAGGAAGAATAAAAGATAAAGACTCATCTGTTCCTGTTAAAGACGGAAAGTTTAGTTATTATAGCAAATATTTAGAAGATGCTGAGTATCCTCAATTTTTAAGAATAAATAATCTAGATAATAAAGAAGAAATTATCTTAGATGCAAATCAGAAATCAAAAGATTTCAAATTTTTTAATCTAAGTTCTGTTAGTCATAGTCATGACCATAAATACTTAGCCTATAATGTAGATACAAATGGAAGCGAACATTATGATTTAACTATTGAAGAGATTTTAACGGAAAAAATTATCACCAAAAAAATTGAAAATACAACTGGTGAAATTATTTGGCACCCAAATAATAAAATAATTTTTTACACTGTTTTAGATAATAATCACCGACCAAACAAAATTTTTGCTCATAAAATAGGTTCAAACCCTGCGAATGATGAATTGATTTATGAAGAAAAAGATGCAGCATATTTTTGCTATCCTTCATTAAGCCAAAGTAAAGATTATCTTCTAATAAGAACAGGTGATCACCAAACCTCTGAATATTGGTTTAGTCAAATCAATGATTATAAAAACATGCAATGCTTTAAAAAAAGAACAGATAGAGAAGAATATGAGATTGATCATGCAAATGATATTTTTTATATTCTCAATAACCTTGACGGATGCAAAAACTTTAAAGTCTCAACCGCAGAGCCTAATAATATTAATGATTGGAAAGATTATATTAAATATAACCCTAACCATTTATTGCTTGATTTCACAGTTCTTAAAAAATGGTTCATCTTGTTTCAAAGAGTTGATGGTCTAAATCAAATTTTAATTAAAAATTTAGAAAATTCAGAAGAACACTTAATTAAATTTGATGATGAAACTTACGAACTTTCCCTTTCTGGGCAATATGAGTTTGATACAGATTTAATTAGAATTTCTTATAGCTCACCAATTACACCAGGAACGGTTTATGATTATAACTGCGTAGAAAGGAAAAAAATTCTAAGAAAAACTCAAGAAATTCCATCGGGGTATGAAAAAAATAACTATATCTGCAAAAGAGTATTAGTAGATTCTAATGATAAGGAACAAATTCCTCTTACTATTTTTTACCATAAAAACACGCCTTTAAATGGTGAAGCGCCATTGCTTTTGTATGGATATGGAAGCTATGGAATTACTATTCCAGATAGTTTTTCTTCAAATAGATTTTCTCTAATCGATAGAGGTTTTGTTTACGCTATCGCTCATATCAGAGGAGGGCGCGAAAAAGGTCAAGAATGGTACGAGAATGGCAAGTTAATGAATAAAAAAAATACATTCTTAGATTTTATATCTTGTGCAGAATATCTTTGTGACAACCAATATACTTCGAAAGGAAAAATTATTGCGCAAGGTGGTTCAGCAGGTGGCTTATTGATGGGTTATATTTCTAATGAAAGACCTGATCTTTTTCTAGGTATAATAGCTCAAGTTCCGTTTGTAGATATTTGCAATACCATGCTTGATGAAGATCTGCCTTTAACAGTAACTGAAATTCCTGAGTGGGGTGATTTAAAAAATAATGAACAAGCTTATCAATATATAAAAAGTTATTCGCCTTATGATAATGTTAAAAAACAAAACTATCCTAACATGCTCATTACTGGTGGGATCACTGATCCAAGAGTAACCTATTGGGAAATGACAAAATGGATTGCAAAGTTGAGAGAATATAAAACAGATAAAAATTTAATTATGTTAGATATGAATATGGATGCAGGCCATAGTGGCGCAAGTGGAAGATATGATTATTTAAATGAAGTTGCGCTTGCATATATTTTTGCTTTGAAAATTTCCAATAAAACCGCAACTTGAAAAAATAAAAATCATTCCCATATAATATTTATAGGTCGCTTAATGTTAGGGCCTATAAAAAAAGTACTTGCTTAACAAAGGAGGAAAAATGAGTAATGCTTTATCTATATTTAATCAACTAAGACCTGTTACTGTAGGTTATGACAATATTTTCGATCATTTTGAAAAAATGTTTGAAGATGATTTTTTTAAGACACCTTCAGTAAACTATCCGCCATACAACATCGTAAAAACTGGTGAAAATCAATACAATGTTGAAGTGGCACTAGCAGGTTATAATAAAAAGGATATCGCCATCGAATATGCTGATAACCTTTTAACAATCAAATCTGTTAAAAAAGATAGTTCAGAAACTAAAGATGAAAACGGTAATGTTATTCATCAAGGTATTTCTAAAAGATACTTTAGTAAATCTTTTACAATTGCTGATGACACTGAAGTGAAAGGTGCTGAACTAAAAGATGGTCTTTTAAAAGTTTCTTTGGAAAGAATTATTCCAGAAGCTAAAAAAGCAAGACAAATTGAAATACAATAAATAATATAGGTAGAGGCGACATTAGTCGCCTCTAGACTATTTCTTAATTTTCTTTTCTAATTTATCCCAAAATATTTTTTCTAATCTTGTATTATCTAGCCGGTTAATTTCTTGCATACCGGTTGGTGAAGTGACATTTATTTCTGTTAAATAATTTCCAATGGCATCTATACCTGTAAAAAAAAGACCTTTTTTCTTCAAATACGGTTTTAGCTTTGAACAAATTTTTCTATCTTTAAAAACTAATCCTGATCTTTGTGCAGATCCACCTGCATGAAAGTTAGCTTTGATACTTCCTTTTTTTGGTATCCTTGCGACTGAGCCAACATATTCCCCATCTATCAGTATAATTCTTCTATCGCCTTGACTAATCTCTTTTATAAATTTTTGAGCAATAATTGCCCCTTTATATTTTTTAATCATTCTTTGGATAATTGTTTTATTTTTTAATGAACCTTTGGTTACTTTTTCAATACCTTCTCCGCCATTACCATAAAGAGGTTTAAGAATAGTAAATTTATATTTTTTAATAAAATTTTGAATTTCGTTTAAATCTTCTGAAACTAATGTGTCAGGAATTAAATTTTTAAAATTAAACATTGATAATTTTTCAGGATTATTCCTAATCTCAGTTGGATTATTCACTACTAAAACTTTTTGATTTAGCATTTCTAAAAAATAAGTTGCGGTTATATATTCCATATTAAATGGAGGATCTTGTCTGACCAAAATACAATGAAACTGATTTAAATTAATTGAAATTTTTTTTTGTTTCTTAAAAAATTTTTTGCCTTGATTAATAATTTTAAAATAACATCCCTTTGCAATAATGGTATTATTTTTTAAAGAAATATCCTTTGGTGAATAATGAAATAATTTATATCCTCTTCTTTGCGCTTCTTGAGCAATAACAAAAGTGCTATCTTCCTTTGGATTTATTTTTTCCAAAGGATCCATTTGAATCGCGATCTTAAAATGCTTTTTCATCAAAAATTAAATCTAGATTGTTTTTATATTTTTTTTCAAATTCTTCGATTAATATATTTGAGAGATTTTTTTTATTTTCCACAAAGCCAAAAAGTTCTTTTAAAAAGATGCTTTCGTCATCATTATTAGAATTAAGCTTTTTTCTATTTTGTAAACCTTTTTGTGACAATTCTAAAAATGATTTGGCATATTGTAAAATCGGTTTACCATATAGCTCTGCTTCAAAACCTTTTTTTCCAGCATCTAAATATGCTTGATTTACATCTTTAAATTTCCATTCTTTACAAATCTCAAAGCATTCGTCTAAAATATTTTGATCATACAAAATACCTGTCCAAAAAGCTGGGATAGAACAAATTCCTGTCCACGAACAAGAGTCTGCTGGTCTTATTTCTAAATATTGTTTAACTCTTACTTCTGTAAAGATTGTAGATAAATGGTTGGCCCAGTCGTCTAGATTTGCTTCCTCATGGTTTGTCTCTTTTAATTTACCATTTATAAAATCTTTAAAGTTTTTACCTGAAACATCTATGACATCATCATTTCTATTCACAAAATACATTGGTATATTTAATGCATAGTCACAATATTGTTCATATGAGTTTTCTTTATCAAAAAAAAATGGGATCAATCCAGATCTATCATCATCTGTGTGTTGCCAAATATTTGTACGATAACCAATAAAACCATTTAGCTTTCCTTCTAGAATTGGTGAATTTGAAAATAATGATATTGCAACTGGTACAAGGCAACTTGCAACTTTAGTTTTTTTTCTAAAATCGTCCTCAGACGAAAAATCAAAATTAACCTGTGTAGCTGCTGTTCTGTGCATCATATCTAAGCCAAGTGTACCAACTTTTGGCATGTAATCTCTCATGATGGAGTAACGTTTTTTTTTAAGCTTATGAATTTCGTTTATTTTAGCATTTGGGATAAAACCTATTCCAATAATTCCTAAGCCAAGTTTAGTACAAGCTTGTTTTAATTCTTTTAAATATAAATTAACTTCTCTACAGGTATCATGAATTGTGCCACATGGTGCCCCGGATAATTCTATTTGTAAACCAGGTTCGAGTGTAATTGATAAATTTTCTTTTTTTAATCCAATTATATTTTCCTTTTCTTTTATCTCTGTCCACTGATTTTCTTTTAAAATATTAAAAATTCCAACAATGCCATTTTCTGAAAAATCTACTGGTTTTTTTGTTTTAATATCAAAGAGAAATTTTTCGTGTTCAGTGCCAATTTTAAAAGCGCTAGATTTTTTTTCACCCTGCTTAAAATAGTTTATTAGATTTTCTTTTGATAACATCTGTTTTTTACAATCTACTCTAGAAATTTTTCAATAGATACACAAAAAAAATCCACATTTAAAATTTTAAAAACTAAAAAAAACTTCAAATTACAATATAGGAGTTCTTGGAGGATAAAAATGTTTGAAAAATATTTTGAATTTAAAAAAAATAATACAGATTTAAGAACGGAAGTCATAGCTGGAGTTACAACTTTTTTGACTATGGCTTACATTATGTTTTTAAACCCTGTTATTCTTAAAGATGGTGGTTTTGATTTTGGAGGTGTTTATACAGCTACAATTTTAGCATCAGCAGTTGCTTGTTTTATCATGGCTTTTTACGGAAAAAGCTGGCCCGTTGGTTTAGCTCCTGGCATGGGACTAAATGCGTTCATTGCTTATGGCGTTTGTAAAGGAATGGGATACTCACCTGATCAAGCATTAGGTGCGGTATTTGTTGCTGGAATTTTATTTTTAATAATATCTTTAACGCCTATTCGTGCATGGATAATTAATTCAATTCCAAAAAGCTTAAAGCTTGGAATCGGTGCTGGTATTGGATTGTTCCTTGCAATTATTGGAATGGAAATTATGGGTATCACCGTTGATCACCCAGTGACATTGGTCACGCTTGGTAATCTAAAAGACCCAATAGTAATTCTTGCATGTCTTGCATTTGTTTCAATGATTGTTCTTGAGAAACTAAAAGTAAAAGGAAATATTATTATTGGAATACTTGTATTTTCAATTATTGCATGGGTTGCTGATTTATCAAAATTTAATGGTGTAGTTGGATCAATTCCTCCAATGACACACTTATTGACTTTTGATCTTTCTGCCGGACTAACGGCTGGAATGGCAACAGTTGTGTTTACATTATTTTTTGTAGACTTTTTTGATACCGCAGGAACTTTAACCTCTGTTGCAAACGTAGCAGGAAAAGTTGATGCAAATGGAAAAGTTAAAGATATTGATAAAGCAATGTTGTCTGACAGTGTTGGAACAGTTGCGGGTTCATTATTTGGCACAACAACAGTAACCAGTTATATTGAATCTGGATCTGGTATCAAGGCAGGTGGAAAAACAGGCATGACATCTTTAGTGATAGGTGTTCTGTTTTTAGCATGTCTTTTCTTTGCTCCACTCGCAACATCATTACCAAAGCAAATTGATGGTGCAGCACTAGTATACGTGGCTATTCTTTTTGTTAGAAATATCACTGATATTGAATGGGATGATATATCTGAGTCAGGTCCTGCAGTATTAGCAATGATCACTATGCCTCTCACTTATAGCATTAGCTATGGAATTGCATTGGCATTCCTTGCATACGCATTAATTAAAATTGCAAGTGGAAAAGCAAACACTGTCAATCCAGCAATATGGGTTGTGGCTGTTTTAAGTTTTATTAGCTTTGCAATAATTTAAATTTAATAAACCACTAGGGTATAAAACCCTAGTGGTTTTTTTTTATATCTTCTATTCTAATTTCTTCGTATTTTTCAAAAGGCTGAACTATCCAAGGACTATCTTTGAGTCTATTAGCACAGTAATCAGGTTCAAAAGTTGATTGAGATTTTTTCCATAAAACAGCTGTTCGAATTTCTTTAATATTTCCTCTCATTGGACGGTAATTTTGTAACCACTCTATACTTTTGTTTAAAGTAACCCCAGTATCTGAAAGGTCATCACATAATAAAATATTTCCACCTAAAGTATGGGCAGTTGAACTTAATTCTCTTGAAAAAATTATTTGACCTTGTTGATTTTCAATCTCATCTCCTGAATAAGACTCAACGGCCATATATGCGCATTTAATTTTAAAAATCCTACTTAATACATCTATGATAGGAGCTCCTCCTCTCATTATGCCAATTAATAAATCGACCTTAAACCCAGAGTCATGAACTTGTATTGCTAACTTTTCTACTGTTTTGTTGTATTCATCCCAGTTAACAATTAATTTATTATCCATAAGTAGTTATTAATTAATTTTAAGGAGATGTAAATGAAAGGCTATTGGATTGCACTATATAAAAAAATTGAAAATCAGGATAACTTAAAAAAATACGGGGAAGCTGCTACTCCTGTAATTAAATCATACGGCGGGAAAGCTCTAGTTCGAGGAAGCGATCACAAAGTGTTAGAAGGAAATGGGTTTGAAAGAATTGTAATATGGGAATTTCCAAGTTTTGAAAAAGCTAATGAGTGTCATGACTCAAAAGAATACTTAGAAGCATGGTCATACGCTAAAGAGACAACTCACAGAAACTTGGTCATAGCAAAAGAATTTAATAACTAACTGGTTCAGGGTCTATGCTTCTCCACAAATACCATGTTGCAACTGTGCAATAAGGGCTCCATCTTTCCTTGAACTTTTTTAATTGAGATGGTGATGGTGGGTATTTAGTTTTATAATTATTTGATATCCCCCTGAGTAATCCAATATCTTGTACAGGGAAAATATCTGGCCTCATTTGATTAAAAAATAAAAACATTTCAGCAGTCCAAACTCCAATACCTTTAACCTGCACAAGGTATTTTATTGCGTCTTGATCATTCATTTTTTTTAACTTTTTTATATCAAGCTCTTTATTTAAAAATTTTTTAGCTAAGATTTTCAAGTATGAAATTTTTTGTCTTGATAGGCCGCAAGAAGCTAGTTGTTTTGGTGTGAGCTTATAAATATTTTTTGGATGAATTTTTTTAGATTTAGTTTCTAATTTTTTCCAAACTGATGAGGCAGCCTGAACTGATATTTGCTGACCTACAATAGATTTACATAAAGAGAAAAAAGGGTCCCTTCTTGTCTTTAAATTCCCTTTATATTTTTTTATTAATTTACCCAAGATCTTATCTTTTTTTGAAAGATATTTTTTTCCCTGATCCCAATATTTTGGTTTAGTCATTTAAACTTGTCTTACCATTGTAGTTTTAACTTTTTTAATTGCTTCTCTTCTAAAAATTATTGCAGTACTGATAATAATCAAAAAAGCACCTAATAATGTTAAATAAGAAATACTTT
>Ga0213865_10000599_pt1 | contig 24372 bp, 40 predicted proteins | sample PICome_6_FD_160100 | JGI IMG/M metagenome (GOLD analysis project Ga0213865, IMG submission 160100) | Coastal seawater microbial communities near Pivers Island, North Carolina, United States - PICO282 | ecosystem: Environmental > Aquatic > Marine > Coastal | place: USA: North Carolina...
AAGCAGGTTCAAAGGGTGCGGTTGTATTCACAAAAGATGCAATCTGCACCACACCAAATGTGAAAACCTTTACCACAACTGGTCTACAACAATTTCAGTTACCATCTGCGAACAATGTATCACAGATTTGGCATAATGAAGATACTGGATCTGATCTTACAGGAGCGGATTTCTCTTACTTTGGTATTCCAGCCGGTGAGGGAAAGGTTGTTCACGAGAGCCAGAGTTCCGTGGGGTTCAATCAAGTTTCTAATCAAGGCGGTACAGTAGTTGGTTCATCAAGAGAATATACTGCCGCCACTATGCAGATCTGGGTCACTAACTCAGGCGTTGCTCCGGTGCTATCATAATGCAGAGATTCTATGCTAAGTCAATGACGATGTTCTTCCGTTTCTGGGCGGACATCTTCTTTCGTAAGCGATACGGGCACCGCGCAGTCGTACTTGAGACGATTGCAGGTGTGCCAGGTATGGTCGCGGGTATGCTGATACACATGAAGAGCCTGCGCCGGCTACAACGAGGCAACGGCACCATGATTCATGAATTACTCGAAGAGGCAGAGAACGAGCGTAAGCACCTCATGTTCTTTATCGAGTTGATTCACCCGAACTGGTTCGAAAGAATACTCATTGTTGTTGCACAATTCATCTTCGTGTGTTATTATATGATATCATATATTTTATTTCCAAAGACATCGCATTTGATGATTCACTACTTTGAAGAAGAGGCGGTCAAAAGTTACAATCACTATCTGGGTGAGATTGCATCAGGCAGAATCGAGAACGTGCCTGCGCCTCAGATAGCCATCGATTACTATCGACTCAAGCCAGACGCAAGACTGTCTGACATGATCGTAAAGATTAAACAAGATGAGGCGAAACACGCCGATGTCAATTATAGGTACGCTCATGCTTGATTTCAATAATTTTCTGACTGAACAAAAGAATACGCACATGACTCACATCGAGGACAAGGTGCTATACGGCGGTGTCAATGGCACTCGCCAAGCCATATTCGCACTACGCGATATGCGCGACATGCTTTCTGGCAAAAAAGAGGGAAGTGTATCAGTGAAGTGGGACGGAGCACCCGCCATCTTTGCTGGCACTGATCCTAGGGACGGGCAATTCTTCGTAGCCAAGAAAGGGATTTTTAACAAGAATCCCAAGGTCTATAAGACCGCCGCAGAGGTCGATGCTGATACGTCAGGCGATCTCGCGACCAAACTGAAAGCCGCCTTGAGTCTATTACCTGCCTTGGGTATCAAGGGCGTAATTCAAGGCGACTTTCTGTTTGGACCAGGTGACCTCAAGTCTCGCAAGATCGACGGCAAGAAGTACACCACCTTTCACCCGAATACGATAGTGTATGCTATACCCGACGAACAAGCGGCGGCTGTAAAGCGCGCCAAAATCGGCATTGTGTGGCACACTACATATACTGGCTCAACATTCGAAACCATGAAAGCATCATATGGTGTAAATGTATCGAAGTTGAAAAACTCCACGCAAGTGTGGTCACAAGACGCCATGCTACGTGATATGACTAAAGCGACAATGACGAAAAGAGAGACAGATGATGTTAATAAAATTCTTACAGAAATTGGGGTTCTTTTCAACCAAATCTCAGGAAACACCCTCAGAGCCCTCGAAAGAGACCAAGCCCTCGCCCAAACAATCGAAACGTACAACAACACGTTCGTCCGCAAAGGGCAAATCATCACCAACACCAAAGCGCACACGAACGGCCTCATCAGGTACATCAACCAAAAGTACCAAAAAGAAATCGACGCCCGCAAAACCGACAAAGGCAAGAAAGCCCAGAGCCAAAAAAGAGACGACCTCCTCCAGTTCTTCTCGCCGAGCAACAAAGAAAACCTCATAAAGATGTTCGAATTGCAAAAACTTATCGTTATTGCAAAACTCCGGCTTATAAATAAACTTAACAGGTTGCAATCGTATGAAACTTTTGTTAAGACTCGCAAGGGTTTTAAAGTAACAGGCGCAGAAGGTTACGTTGCAATAGACAAACTTGGTGGTGATGCGGTGAAATTGGTTGATCGTATGGAGTTTTCATACAACAACTTTTCACCCGATATTTTGAAGGGATGGGACAAATCAGGGAGATAGTACATGTTGTCGTTTAAAGACTTCATGGTAGTAGACTACAAGCCAGGTGAGCCAGAGTTAATCTCGTATGCGGCTCATAAAAGGCATCGCGGCCGCATTGGTGAAGAGACCACTGATGAGGCTTTGACATTCCAACAAAGACGCGCACGTGCAAGAACAATGAAGAAGCACAAGGCGCGTATCGCCATTGGCAGAAAGCGAGCAATGAAGAAGGCGCCCGATTCGGATCGTCTGAAGAAACGTGCTGACAAAGCCGCTCGTGCAATGCTATTCAAAAAGTTTGCAAAGGGTAAAAGCAAGAGCGAAGTTCCAGCCGCCAAGAAACAAGGCATTGAGAAAAGATTAGATAAAATGAAGCCTCGTATTCAGAAGATTGCGCGGCGACTCGTACCCAAACTGCGACAGGCGGACAAAGAGCGCAGAATGGGTGGCAAGTCTGAGGAGAAGTAATGTCGTTTCCATCCTTCAAACAATATCTCGTAGAAGAACAAAGAGAGGTATTCTTCACCTTCGGTAGAATGAATCCTCCTACCACTGGGCACGGCAAGTTGCTCGATGTTCTCTCTACGAAGGCAGGGCGTAACCCATACAAAGTTTTCTTGTCTCAATCACAAGATGCCAAGAAGAATCCTCTTTCTTACGACCAGAAAATTAAACACTCACGTAAGATGTTTCCAAAACATGGTCGCAACATCATCAAGTCGAACAAGATTCGAAACGTGTTCGAAGTTGCGGCCGCACTCTATGATCAAGGCTTCAATCGTGTGACCATGGTTGTTGGTGCTGATCGTATCGCTGAGTTTGAGACACTACTCAACAAATATAATGGTGTGAAAGCACGTCATGGATTCTATGTGTTCGAGACAATCAAAGTTATTTCGGCGGGTGATCGCGATCCTGATGCCGATGATGTGACTGGTATGTCTGCGTCAAAGCAACGCGCCAATGCGGCGAGTAATGATTATACAACATTCTCTCAAGGCGTACCTTCTGGTATGTCTGCAAAAGACACTAAGCGTTTGTTCAATGATGTACGTACAGGCATGGGTCTCAAAGAAACCACATCATTCAGAAATCACGTTGATCTAGGATCAAGCAATGCGACCAGAGAAAAATACATCGAAGGCGAACTCTTCAATGAAGGAGATCAGGTCAGAACACGATCTGGCAAAACAGGGTCTATACATCGCCTTGGGAGCAATTATGTTATTGTTGCTCTTGATGAAGGGCGTATCGCTCGCCATTGGATAGACGATGTTGAACTGATTGAGAAGACCGACGATTGGTACAAAGATCAGCCTGAGTGGGGCAAGCCAGAATCTACAAAGCATGGTAAGAAAATCACACCTGGGCAAAACGTTAAAGAAGATGAAGTGAAGGTGGCGAGAGACGCCATTGATCGCGAAGAGAGAAACGACAAGCGTAAGTTTGATCGTATGCTCGACAAAGCAAGGCTTGCTCGTGCGATACGAAAGAATCGTGGGCTGCCAGCACCAACATCTAGCATGAGGCCTTCAGGTCAAAAGAAAACCGAAAGCACAAATCCAGTAGCGAAACACGCTCGCAAATTTAACAAAGCCGCTGTGCACACAGACAGAAAGAAAGCACAGAAGAAGGGCTATGTGAAACATAAAAAAGATATAAATAAGTAACATGGATATTAACGAAGCGCCAATCAGAGTTCAAGGATCGAAACTTCGCCCAATGGCAAAGACGATTGCGAACCATGCTATCGAGAAAGGCACCAACATGCGTGTCTTTTCTGTGTTGCGAGGTGCTGGTAAGAAAGTCAAGAAGATTAAAGACAAAGATAAAGACGGACCAATGGTCGTACAGATCGAAGATCTTCGCAAGTGGTTCGGCAAAGGTAAGAAAGGCGATTGGGTAAGAGTCGGCACAGACGGTGAGATCAAAGGCGACTGTGCACGTGATGAAGGTGAAGGCAAGCCAAAGTGTATGCCTCGCTCGAAAGCCCATAGCATGAAGAAGAAAGATCGCGCATCTGCGGCTCGACGTAAGAGAGCGGCTGATCCAGACGTAGATAGACCAGGCACAGGAAATAAGCCTATCATGGTGAAGACTGATAAGAAGGAATCAGTGGTGCACGAAGACGTTAACGTTAAGAGTATCGAAAAGTTCAAGGCGGCTGCCAGAGATTTCGATAAGAACAAAGACATCAATTTCCAATCAATCGCAGATGCATTATCAAGAATTGTGACAGCGGTAAGGATGTTAGACAAAAGCACTTCTGGACGTACCGATTACAAGTATGAACAAATTATTTCGAAAGAGTCAACTCGAATTAATAACATCGTCAATAAACTTAATTATGGTAAAGGTGGTGCTACCCCAGAAGGCAAAGAGATAGTAAAACTTCTTAACAAACACGGACTAAACCGTCCATTCCGCACTATAATTTTCGAAGGTGTGTACACCTTAACGGTCAAGGGAGTTGCTCCTGGTGGTCGTGATCTTAACACTAAAATTTCTGGTAAGGACAAACTGGATGCTGTAAAACAGTGGAGAAAGAAAAACCCGAAATATAAGAACGATCAAATATCTGTTTCTGAGTCTACCGATATTGTTGAACTCACAGAAGCAACAATCGAAGGCACTTTCGTTAAATTAGCAAAGGAACTTGCTGATCAGGCAAACAAGAAACTGCCACCACGAGAAAAGGACGGGAAACCCCAATTCACTGGAGTCTCTTATCCGATTACTATGACGGGTGGTGGTCGTAATGCTCGTGTTTGGACTCGTGGTGATGGCAGTAAATATCGCAAACCAGCAAAAATTGTAAGTGATCTTGATCACTCTATGTACGCAAAGGTACTCAAAGATTACAAGAAAGTGATGGGTGGTACTCCAGTAGACATGGCATGGAAATTCATCACATCTAAAGGTAAGTCTTTGGGTAAGGCAACTGGTGAGTTAGGTAGTGATAAACCTGCACCAGCATACCAATGGAATGGCACTGTGTTTATAAAACGTGGGTCTGAAAGCATTGATATAGTCACTCCCAGTATTTTCCGCAACTCGTGGGTGTGGAGAACAGTAAAAGAAGAGGTGGAAATGAACGAAGAGTCAAGACTTCAGTTTGGCGACAAGGTAAAGACACCACAAGGTACCGTTGAGATAAGGAAGCGTGACACGAGAGGAATGCGTGGCAAGCAAGATGCTTATGCTCTGGTCTTGCACATGAAGAATGGTAAGAAAGCATCAATGGGTTCTCATCCCGCGCCTACTGCGTCTGCTGTTACAAACATGGCAAAGAGATTCAAAGACGGTGTACCCAGTTACATGGCACATTTGAAGGTAGAGTCAGTCGATCTCGAAGAAAAGAATGTGCCAACAAATCCTAAGTTGTGGGCAAAGTTCAAAGCGCAAGCAAAAGCCAAGTTCGATGTTTATCCTTCAGCCTACGCAAACGGCTGGGCCTCAAAGCAGTACAAAGCAGCCGGCGGTGGCTGGAAGTCAGTGAAAGAAGATCTCGAAGAGAAAGCAGTATCAAAGGCACAACAGAAGTTCTTTGGTATGGTTCGAGCAAAGCAAAAGGGTGAGATGGACAATGCATCACCCGAAGTGAAGAAAGCCGCTGACACTATGTCTAAGAAAGATGTCAAAGACTTCGCAAAGACAAAGCACAAGGGTTTGCCTGATAAGAAGGTTGACGAAGACGCGAAGAAGATGGCTACAAAAGATAAGAAGCGATATCGATCTGCTTCTCAGAACAAATCGTTTAAAGGTTTTCGTGACCGATTACGTGAAGAAGACCCATGTTGGGATACACACAAGCAAGTTGGAACAAAGATGAAAGGCGGCAAGCAGGTGCCGAATTGTGTGCCCAAATGAAATCATTTAAGACCTTCGAAGCCACTTATCAAGGCAAGAAAGTACCTCTGAACAAGCCTATGCCTGGTGATGTGAAGAAGTCGAAGGTCTATGTCGATCCTGATGGAGACGGCAAAGCGAAGAAAGTAAATTTTGGTGACAAGAATATGAAGATTAAGAAGAATATTCCGAGTCGCCGTAAATCGTTCAGAGCGCGTCACAACTGTGACAATCCTGGACCTAAAGATAAGGCGCGATATTGGTCGTGTAAGGCATGGTAAATGGCTGAGACTCAAGCACAACGGCTCGGAAGAATCGAAGAGAAGGTTGATAAGATCAGTGATGCAGTATCAAACCTTGCTGTCACAACCCAAGTTATTCATACTAAGGTCGAAGATCTTGAAACGAGACGTGCTGAGTCTCACGAGAGAGCAAATAAGTTCTCAGAGAAAATAGATCATATGCACAATGGCATTCACAAGTTAGATAGCCACGTAAATGGTCTTGAAACAAAATTATCGCTTCAACAGAAGATACTATTCGGGCTTGGCTCGATTATCGTTGCGGCAGTAGTAAACCAAGTAGTAAGTGTAATCTAGGAGTCCGACATGGATCAGAAAGAAATAAGCAGTATTTTCTCGGCTTGGCAGGAAGTCGTAGAAAAGAAAAAATTAGATCCTGTCGATGATAAAGAGTTAAAAGGCAAACACGCTGATCGAGACGATAAAGATATCGACAACGACGGTGATGTAGACTCATCTGATGAGTATCTGCACAATCGTCGTGCTACGATCAAGAAGTCAATGAAGCACAGCAAGTCTGGCAAACTGGGCGGGCACAACGAGGCTGTCGAAGTCGATAATGACGACAAAGACGGTATGACCAAGTGTGCTGAGTGTGGTGGTTCTACTGAAAATCATGACCCAGATTGCTCTAAGGCTGCCGCAAGCGAGAAGAAGAAGGCTATGAAAGAGAAAGATATGGATTCATCAAGCGTAGGTAAGGCACTCAAGCATGACTGTGCCACCCACGTAGCATCAGAGCAATGGGGTTACGGCGAATGTATTCCTGGCGAACACACACTCGTAGAGCAAGAAGACGGTTCTGCCATCGTCACTCACTACGATGTAATGTTCGAACACGGAATCGAGAAAGACGTGCCTGTTGAAGAACTCAAGATCATGGCTGAGAAGTCACACATGCACGCCCAAAAGCAACACGGCGCTATGAAGAAAGACAAAGCAGGGCATACGACTGGTGGTTTCCGTATCTCAGATAAGGAAGCGCAAGCGGCTAAAAATCGTTTGGCTAAGAAGCAAAAGTCTAAGTCACAGAACGACTCTTTTGGCAAAGTAAGATCGCGAATGGAAGAAGTCGAAGTTACTGAAGGCACCGTTGAAGAGTTGCACAACGAAGTAGAGAATGCATATATGCAGTCTGCTGTTGACGCAATGCGTAAGATGAGTGGTCTGTGGGAGAAGGCTGTACAGACCAAGCAAGGCGCCGCTGGCACTTCTAATCCTAGCCAGCCAATGTTCGATGCTGATCAACATAATAACTATGACAAGATCCGCGCAGATCATGGTCTTGAAAGTCCCGAAGTTGTAAAAGACGGCGACAAAGAAGAAAAAGAAAAAGTTGTTGGTGTCACAAAACAAGCACCATCACGAGGACCCGCCGACAAGTTAAATGTTGGCGATTCTAAGCCTGTAAAACAAGGAGCATAACATGGCTATCGAAGCACCTAAGTGGGTTGCACGTGCTGGAGCATACCCAACAAAAGACGGATGGACTGTAAATCGTTCAAAAGGTCGTACAGAAGTGATCAAGCGCCGTAAGTTCACGGAAGCCGAGATTGCTGAGTGGCACGGTCTCGCGCCTGCACCTGCACCAGAACCTGTACTTCAGACTCTTCACGAAGCGCCTGTTGTAGAGCGTCACGTGACTGAAGCAGAAGAAGACTGGCACTACGGCGAAGAAGACGAATGAGCGAGCACCATCCCGCGGATACGAATGGTGATGGTGTAGTAAGTGAAGAAGAACACAAAATGTATCTTGAGTTCAAGCGTAAAGAACTTGAAGATCAAGATGCGATGCGTGATGCCCAACGTAATATGACATGGTTCGCATTAGCGGGCCTGTTGTTATATCCGTTTGCGGTTGTCTGCGCAGATTTAGTAAACCTAGAACAAGCGTCTAAGATTCTCGGTGATATGGCAGCCACATACTTTGTGTCTGTCGCCGCGATTGTAGCCGCTTTCTTTGGTGGGCAAGCATACTCGAATGGCAAAAAGTAAGTACTTAGAACATCAAGGTATTGATATAGCACGAGGTCTCGTCCTTGGAACTTCGTGCGTCAATAAGTTTGGTAGTACTGCTGGCACAATAACTTCTGAGACCACAATTTGGGACGGTAGCGGTACTACTGCTATTTACCCATATCCGGCGGCTGGGCAATTAGTCATTGCTGGTAACACAAACACTGACGATGATGGCGAACTCGTAGAAGTACAAGGGCTAGACGCAAATTACAATCTGCAAACAGAACAGGTTGCAATTGGTAGTGCAGGCGCTAAGACCTTTTCACGTGTCTTTCGTGCATTCATGGTCTCAACAGAAAATAGTCAAGACATTTTAATCAGTCTCAACACCAACCTGGCGGCTGTGATAGTAAGCGGTGCAGGGCAAACTCAGATGGCAGTCTACACCGTACCTGCTGGTAAGATGGGGTTTCTCAGTCATATTCACGGCAGTTCAGACAGAAACCAAGGCACAACTGCCTGTCAATTTAAAATCAAAGCGAGAGAGTTCGGTTCTATCTTTCGCATCAAAGCAACCTACGGTACTGCGGGCGGCGATCAGTTTGATTACGAGTATCCCGTACCGCTTATGTTTGATGAAAAGACAGACATTCGAATTGATGCCACTGCGACTCAAGCCACGATTGTTAGTGCCATTTTTGATATCATACTTGTGGATAAGCCTCCCGCACAAGCCTAATTTTTATAAATAACACTGACTGAATAACAGAGATTAGAACTATGCGAAGCATATTATTTCTCTTTGTTATGATGTGGTCATGCGTGGCATACGCACAAGTCGATGCGGAACCTGAGTTTCCCGGTGATGATATAACACTCCCCACCGACGATGTTGCACCAGATAATAATCAAAACGGCGATTTGAATTCGAATTCACAAAATTCGAATAACAACAATAGAACGACGACCAACATTGGCGCAGGTGCAGGTTCACCGACGCCAGTAAACACAGCGATTGCACCTTCACTCATGTCATCAGGTAGTGATACCTGTTTGCAGAGTCGAGGTACTGGTGTGCAGATCTTAGATATAGGTCTTTCAAACGGAGCCTATAAACAGGACGAAGAATGTAACCGACGCAGAGATGCGAAGGTGTTTAAAGATCTTGGTATGATTTTACCCGCTGTTTCAAGGATGTGCCAGAACAAGAACAATTGGGAAGCAATGTTCATTTCGGGCAACCCTTGCCCTATTCTTGTCGGGGGAAAAATGGTATTCGGCAAGAACGCTGTCTTGGCTATGAGATCAAGACCAGACGTTTATATTCCTGACTATAGTAAAAAGAAAACATTTTACGACACAATCTTAGGAATAGGAGTAACAAATGAAACTGACGAAACTAATGGCGATGACATTAGCATTAGTGAGCGGTTCCGTACTAGCAGGACCAATTCAGTGGACTAGCGTAGACAATCTAGTAACAGCGAGTGCCAGTATTACTGATACATTTGACAAAGGTTTAAAAAGAGTAGGCGGTTACTCATCAATGGCAGGTGCAGGGCATATATCACCAAACGGTTATCTTGAAGTGACCGCAACACTATTGACAGAAGCACAGAAAGATGCATACAATGCGGCAATTGGTGAAGTGCAGAACGACATCTTTCAGAAAACAGCGGAAGAGTATTTTGGTGAACAGTACGAGGCAACACAAGCGGCAATGGATGCGGCAGTTGATCAATACGTGGCAGCCGCTACACCTCTTGCAGTTGCAACGCACATCAACAATATGGCAAATCAGGTGCAGTTAAGTGGTGATGCGGTTGAAGGGCAACAGTTGCAAGCATATGTGACTGCCAACAACGTGTTGATGACAACACAACAAGTGAATGATTATAACAGTTCATTGACTGTGTTGCAAGATGCGGCAGATACGTTTGCTGGTGTTGCGGCAGTATACAATGATCCACAAATGATAAGTAACTTTCAGAGTATGGCAGATAACGATGGTGTTGACTTCTTGAATGCTGATGATTTATTCTTTGATCGTATTGAGAATCAAAACATCACTGGTATGCAAGCGGCAGTTGTGGTTGACTTCACCTCAATGAACAACACGATGTATGTGCAAGACGTTGCGGCGAATCTTGTGACCACTGAGTTCTTGAATCAGGCAGGTAACAATAGTTTCTTCTACACAACAGGTCCAACACAAGACATAAATACTACGTGTTCGACAGTGCAGAACGGCACTATCTTCCAAACATACCAAACGCAAGATCCAGATATGCCTTGCTTTATAGAGCCAATGCCTTAATATGACAGAACATGACGGAAAGTGGCAACGAGTCACAATCAAATTGATAGACGGGCACCAGTACATTGGTGCCCTCATTTGGTTGGACCCGAATAAGAGAACGAGCGATATGCTCAACAACGGAGATCCGTTCTTGCCGTGTCGATGGCAAGATGAATATTACTGTATTGGCAAACCGTCAATACTTTGGGTAAATGAACACGTAGGGATGCAAAATGAGTATTGAAGACATCGAGTTAGACGTAGGAGGTACAAAGTTTAAGGGTATCTGGATCGCAGTGATTCTCTCGTTTGCATCTACCCTTGGTGGTGGTATCTGGGCAGCCTCAGAATTCTTTTCACGTCTTGAACTATTAGAAGATGATGTACAGACCTCAATTATTCAAGCGCAAGGTATTGAACAACGCCTTCAGTCGTATAATGAAGATATCGACGAGACAATTGATGATTTTGAAACAGAAATCAGTGTCATTGAGAAACAAGTCGCTAATGCTGGTATCGATGAACTACAAGGTAAACTCGCCACACTTGGTACGAATCTTCAAACAATTATGGAGCGACAACAAGAGTTGCTCGCTATCCAGGAACGTATCATTGCAGTCGAACAAAAAGTCACTGAGATGCAAGTCACGGTGCAGAAGGCAGAAACGTCTTCAGAGAAAGTAAACGATTTCGATCAAAAGGTAACAAAGATTGAACGTGAGATCGAAGATCTTTGGAATGGGCTAGATTATCTTTCTAATCCATATGGAGGGAACTAACATGGCAGTAGTACAATGGTTCATAGATTTCGTAAGCATTCTGATTATTGCAGGTCCTTACGTAGTTGCACTCGCAAGTGCGATCAGTGCAATGACACCCACCACGGCTGACGATACATTCGTACAGAAGTATATCGTTCGCTTCGTTGATTTACTCGCGCTAAATATCGGTAATGCTAAACCAGAACAGAAGTGATTTTTTATGCGTGAAAGTTTATATCATCAATACATGAAAGATGTAGCAGTACCCGGCGATACCAAAGACCAATATGGTATCGCCGCTAATCTTCCAACCGTCAAAGCCTTTCTAGAAGAAGTTAATCTCAACGACTGTAAAATTGTGGCTGATCTCGGCAGTGGCATTAGTTCAGTGGCTATCGCTCATGCAACCAACGTCGAAAAAATATATTCTGTTGATAATCATTGGGCTTGGCTAGAAAAAACTAGAAAGTTTGTTGAAGCAAACGTTGACTCTTATGACAACGAAAAACATGAATGGTGGATGTGGAATGACTGGAGACAGGTAAGTATGAAGTGTGATTTCATATTCTATGATATGTTTTACACAAAAAGTAGAATAAAATTTATGGAAGAAATCACCCTCAAACTCAAAAAAGGTGGCTTCATTCTATATGATGACTGTCATAAACCTAGGTTACGCAATAAGGTCAAAATGATAGCGAAGAAACATGATCTTACACTCGTGAAACGCATACTACCAATAGACGATAGAGGCCGTTGGTCTAATTTATATGTGAAAAATTAATTTTTATATTATGTACATAAACAAGCAAGACTTCTTTCTTGATCCAGAAACAGGGCTGCCTTGCGGCTCTGGTTCTCGCAAGATCATATCACCTACAGGAAAAATCTGGACATACCTTCACAACTATAGAACTGGAGGCGTGTCATTTCATCATTGGTGTTATGACAACTTGAAGTTAGCACATTTCTGTACGCGCCAACACGAGAACATCAAAGATACCCGGATCATTTTAGGCGACCTAGGTCAAGTTTTTTTCACCGTACGTAACCCGTGGGACTGGTGCGTGAGTCGGTGGTCTCATCGCATTATGAGAGATGCTGAAGATCCGCCATTAAGTTTTGAGCGATGGATAGTTGAGAAATTGGCTAGATGGTCTAGACATCGCGAAATGTCTTATATGTTGCTACAAAGATCAGCAATGGAAATAGAGAAAGGTGCGATAGCATTACGCTTTGAGAATCTCGAAACAGATTTTGTTCAGATACAAGAAGCCTTGCAATGTCATGTTCCTTTACCACACGTCAATGCATCGCCTCACGAACATTATACAGACTACTACAGCGCAAAGACAAGGCGCTTTGTTGGTGAGATATTCGAGGATTACAATAAGGTATTCGGTTATAAGTATGGTGAATGATGAAACTATTTGAAAAATTAACTGAGAGCAACTTCATGCTGTATGCGGCTCAGAACTATTATAACCCAACTTGTATTGATGTTGAAGAATTCGAAGAAGATCTAAAACGTTTTAAGTACATAAAGCGTTTAATTACTCGCTACAATGATACGGGCACACTCTCGACCAATCTGATTCTGAATCATCTGGTTATTATTTTCAATGTATTTGGCATCGAGGCTGGGCTTCGTATGCTCGAATTCAAGATGCAAGAAGATCAGTTCACGTTTATAAAACCGTTTTTAATTCATCTTAGAGCAATAAAAAACGATAAATATACAGGTATACCGATGGATAAAACTGTGGTAGAGGCTCTGAGGACAATATGAGTTTAGCAACAAGAGCGGCTGATCTGTACTACACATTTCGGTTCGTAAAACTTCTGACAACACCGTGGGTTGAGACCGAAGCGTATAAGTTAGGGCTCATCGACGATAATGGTAAGCGAATCAAAAGCAACAAGATTGATTCGGCTGCCGAGAAGACTGCGTACAGCACCTTCAATCGTCTCGTGTTTAATCTGAAGCGATTACTACAGAAAGTGCCTGGCGGCAAGAACACAGTTGCAAGTTATGCGGCTGCCTTATTGTTGTTGCGTGAGAAACATGAAGTAAGCGATGCATCACTCGAAAAAATACTGAAAGAGTGTGGCATTAATCCTTCTGAATATCTCAACGAAGCCAATCAGTGGTTCTTGCTTGAAAACAAACAGTTAGCACCAGGTGTTTATCGATGTCGTAATGAAAAGTTACTGAATCGCACGTTAGATGAACACGTCAATCCGAACGATAAGATGAAGGTGTCTGACAATTGCTATCCAGTCGGTGATGTATTTGGCGTTGATGTGTACGAAGTGACACACATTGCCACGAATCAACCTGTGTACGTTGCACTAGGAGAACTGTACAAGTGAAGACATTCAAACAGATGTACGATGAAGAGGTCATGAGCACCAGTTCTGGTGTTGCGGGCATAGGACCTGGTGAGATAGCAGACTTCAAGAAAAAGAAAAAAAGGAAAACTCGCGCTTTAACTCGACACTACATAGAAGTGATGGGCAAAAGAAAGCGACTATATCAGTAATGTTTCAAGCGAAAATTATATTATTTCTTCTCGTGATCGGTGGTGCAGGCGGCGCGTTTGCATATCACAAAGTTACTGTGTCTCAGTTAGAGTCACAAGTCTCAGCCCTCGAAGCAAACAATCAGGTACTCAAAGGCAACAATAATCGTCTCAAAGATGGGCTTCTTGATCAAGAAGAAGAGATGAAAGAACTTGTGGCTGAACGAGATGCTGAACGCGCTCAAGTCGCGGCTCTCACTACACGCAACAACGAGTTGCAAAAAGACAAAGAACATTATCTGCGTATCTTCAAAGATCATAACCTGACTCGACTCGCACGAGCGAAGCCTGGTCTGATTGAAAAACGAATCAACAAAGGTACCGCAGACGTATTCAGACAGGTGGAAAATGACACAAAAAATATTATGGCTCTTGATGATAATGATGACACTGACGGGGTGTCAACTGTTTCAGAGACAACCAATTGAGGTTGAACCTGAGATAATCATCAAGACAGAGTACGAACCACTTAGAATCTACCAACCACCGTTGCCTGCTGAGATCGATCTACTCGATGTCAACTGGGTGGTTATCACCGAAGAGAACTTCGATGAGAAGTTTGCCGAAGTCGAGCGATTGCTCGGGGGCGACTTCGTAATCTTCGCACTCACGCCTGACGGCTATGAGAAGATGGCTGAGAACCTACAAGAGATTCGACGCTACATAAGGCAACAAACCGAACTGATAATTTATTATCGAAACGCCACGACTGAAAGTGAAGGCACTACAGCGGAAGACTGGTTGTCAGAAACGCCAGAATAATATATAATACTTCCCAATTTTAAAACATGAACCTGCAAAAAGGAGGCGGCTTTCTGATGCCCGACACAATTACCCTACCAACATCCTACCAAGAATTTATTCACCTCTCTCGATACTCACGATGGCTACCTGAGAAAGGTCGACGCGAAACATGGAATGAAACCGTTGCACGATATTTCGATTTCTTTGAAGAGCATCTCAAAGCAACGTGTGACTATGATCTGAAACCAGCATTACGTGCTGAACTCGAAGATGCTGTACTACAACAAAAAATTATGCCTTCGATGCGTTGTCTCATGACCGCAGGCGAAGCACTCAAGCGTGAGAATATTGCAGGTTATAACTGTTCTTATATTGCTATCGACAAGCCTCATGCATTTGACGAAGTGCTGTATGTTCTGATGAACGGCACAGGCGTTGGCTTCTCGGTAGAGCGACAGTATGTTTCACAGTTACCACTTGTGGCTGAAGAAATGCACCGCACCGACACAACGATTGTCGTAAGCGATTCTAAACTTGGTTGGGCAAAAGCACTGCGTGAACTGATCGGGCTTCTGTATGCAGGGCAAGTACCACAATGGGACCTCTCAAAGGTTCGAGAAGCAGGCGCGCCACTCAAGACGTTTGGTGGGCGAGCATCTGGACCTGAGCCGCTCAATCAGTTGTTCATCTTCTGTGAGCGTACCTTCCGTAATGCTCGCGGTCGTAAGTTGACCTCTGTTGAGTGTCACGATATTGTCTGTAAGATTGCTGAGATTGTGGTTGTTGGTGGTGTACGCCGCTCTGCACTGATCTCATTGTCGAATCTATCAGATGACCGTATGCGTCATGCAAAGGCAGGGCAATGGTGGAATGACAACCCTCAACGTGCACTCGCAAACAACTCTGCGTGTTACACTGAGAAGCCAGATATTGGCATCTTCATGGATGAGTGGAAAGCACTGTACGACTCTAAGTCTGGTGAGCGTGGCATCTTCAACCGTGAATCAGCGAACAAAATGGCGACAGCAAGTGGTCGACGTGAGATCGACGGCTTTGAGTTCGGCACGAACCCATGTTCTGAGATCATTCTCCGCAGCCGACAGTTCTGTAACCTTTCAGAGGTTGTTGTTCGACCTGGCGATACGTGGGAAGATCTTGCTGAGAAGACGCGACTCGCTACTATTCTTGGTACGTTCCAGTCTTCACTCGTAAACTTCAAGTACGTATCAAGCGGCTGGAAGAAGAACTGCGAAGAAGAACGATTACTTGGTGTGTCAATGACTGGTATCATGGACAACAAACTCACGAATGGCAAGACAAAGGGCATCGAAGAGAATCTTGAGAAACTCAAGGCTCTGGCTGTAGAGACAAATGCCAAGTTTGCGAAGTCTATGGGTATCAATCAGTCAACAGCGATCACCTGTGTGAAGCCGTCTGGTACCGTGTCTCAGTTAGTAGACGCCGCATCTGGTATTCACGCACGTCACAACCCGTACTACATTCGCACAGTGCGTGGCGACAAGAAAGACCCACTGACTGAGATGATGGTCGATGCTGGCTTCCCAGTCGAAGACGATCAGATGAATCCAGGGCACACATCTGTGTTCTCTTTCCCAATGAAAGTTGACAAGAACGCTGTGTTCCGTACCGATCTGACCGCTATCGAACAGTTAGAGATGTGGTTGATCTATCAAAAGCACTGGTGTGAACACAAGCCTTCTGTGACAATCTCAGTCAAAGAAGATGAGTGGATGGAAGTAGGCGCTTGGGTGTACAAGAACTTTGACTATATGTCTGGTGTATCGTTCTTACCATTCTCTGATCACACCTACGCACAAGCGCCGTATCAAGACACCGACAAGGCTGGCTATGATGAGTTCCTTGGTCAGATGCCAAAGAATGTTGACTGGTCTCTACTCTCACAATATGAATCTCGCGATATGACCGTGGGCGCTCAAGAACTTGCTTGTAGTGCCGGCGCCTGCGAGATTGTGTAATGGATGAGTATAACTATACTCTCGATTGTCCCTCATGCGAGGTCGAAGTGCACACAAAGGTCTATGGTGAAGACGAACTGCCTTGCTATTGCCCAATGTGTGGCGAAGATGTCAACGAGGAATGGACCATAGCCGACTGATATATAATGCCATGACTTGGTATTATAACGATCAGCCTTATGAACCCGACGAGGAAGAACTCTCTTCCTTGGTCGGGTTTGTTTATTGTATCGAAGAAAAAACCACTGGCAAGAAGTATATCGGCAAGAAGTTTTTCTGGCGCAGTAAGATCCTACCCATTACGAAAACGCGCAAGAGGCGCAAGAGGACGCTAGTGGAGAGCGACTGGCGCACCTACTATGGAAGTAGTGAAGCCTTGAAAGAGCAGGTGGCTGAATTCGGCGGAGACATATATACCAGAACAATATTAAAATTATGTCGCAGTAAGGGTGAATGTTCGTACTACGAAGCAAAGGAACAGTTCGAGCGAGACGTTCTACTTCGAGACGATTATTACAACGAATTTATTGGTTGCAAGATACATTCAAAACATGTTAAAATTTAGTCAATTTCTGAACGAAGGGATCAACGATCCCGCCATCTTCAAAGCAGTCTTTCTCGCCGGTGGGCCTGGATCAGGCAAATCATTCATGGTCGGGCAAACAGCCTTGACCGCTCTTGGTATGCGTGTCGTTAACTCAGACGATGCATTCGAAGCCGCCATGAAGAAAGCAGGCATGGAGATGGATCCAAAGAATATCTTCTCAGTACAAGGGCAAGAGTTGCGAGGCAAAGCAAAGGCTCTCACCGGCCGCAAGCAAGCCATGTATCTCAAAGGTCGCCTTGGCCTTGTGATTGACGGCACTGGTAAAGACTACGAGAAGATCAAAAAGCAGTCAGTTGAATTACGTCGATTGGGTTATGACACAGCCATGCTGTTTGTCAATACCGATCTTGAGACCGCGATGCAGAGAAACCGAGATCGCGCTCGATCACTACCTGATGACGAAGTTAAAAAGTATTGGGACCAAGTGCAGAACAACATTGGTAAATTCCAAGGGCACTTCGGTCGCAACTTCATGGTTGTTGATAACAGCCAGGGAGCAGACTGGAAAGCAGGCACAAAGAAAGGTTATGTCTGGGCGAGTAAGTTTGCCAAGCGTCCACCTAGCGCACCTGTTGCGAAGAAGTGGATTAATAAAGAGAAAGAAGCACGAGGGATAAGCAAATGAGCGGAGAAAGCGTAATCATTTTACTTGTCGCGGGCCTTGTCTTCGGTTACTTTTGGGTAAACCGTCGCAAAGGACTAGAGACAAAGAAGGGCGGTGGTATCAATCGTCCAGATGGCAGTGACACACCAGATAATCTGAAGTAGAGTTGCCAAGATCAATTGTGATCTGTATAATGAAACACCGTTGACCAGGAGAATGAAGTATGGCGTATACAGTACGGAAACAAGATGTTTGGGAAGTTTTTGCTGACTTTGAAAAGGCAAAAAACCGAAAACAAAGAATTGAGATTCTGAAAAAGAATGAAAACAATATGCCTTTAAGAGATGTACTGCAAGGTGCATTCGATGAAAGAATCCAGTGGAATCTTCCACCTGGTACGCCACCTTACACACCTCAACAAACAGACGCGCCCACACCTAGCACGTTACTCAAAGAACACCTCAAGTTTAAGTATTTCGTCAAAGGCGTTCGCGAAAGCGAAGATCTATTGCCTGTTAGGCGTGAGCGTTTATTTATCGATATTCTCGAAGTCATCGATGCAAGAGATGCAGAAGCAGTTGTAGCGATGATTAACAAAAAGCCACCCGTGAAGGGATTAACAGAAAAGATAGTAAAGGAGGCCCTACCAGATTTGATCCCATGACTTGGTTATGATTCCCATAAACTAGAACAAGGAGTTGCCTATGGTAGCAAACCAAATAGAACGATTAAAAAAAGATTCTAGAGACCTCGGTCATTATATTCACAAGTTGAATAAAAAGGGAAGAAAAGATGCCGCTTTTCGAATGCAAAAGAAACAAGCGTTCTTAAATGCCGCCATCGAACAAGTATCTACAAGGGGGTGATCCAATCTGGAGGGCGGCTTCGGTCGCCCTATCTTTTTGCCTATGAATAAAGAATTTCACGCATTGCCTTATGAAGAACGTAGAGCCATCTTAGATAAGGTCTACTTATTTCTTCACACACCTAGAAAAGAAGGCGGACCTGGTCAGTTTCAAGGGCACGCTTGGAATGATCTCGCAAGAATCGCAGAGGTCACAAAAGCAGGGCACTATCATTCATTACTAGACTACGGTTGCGGTGAACCTATAATGTATAAAACATTAGGGCATCGAGGCCGCAACGGATTTTTTAACTCACGTAACAATCTCAGACTGAAACGAAACTTCAAAGTCACAACTTACGATCCGTTTTCGCACGATCCGGATGTTCGAGTAAAACCTGATAGAACATTTGATCTGGTGGTTTGCAATGATGTTCTTGAGCACCTACTTGAAGAAGAGGTCGACTCAACACTCGATGAGATTTTTGGTTATGCTCGTAAAGCAGTTTGGGTAAACATATCAACAAAAGCCGCTTCGAAAGCACTAGAGACTGAAGATGGTATCATATATAAAGGGCAGTCTGTACATACGTGCATCAAACCAGAAAGATGGTGGATAAAGAAATTAGAAAGGGCTGAACGTAGAACTGGCCGGGCGTTAACGCTACATATACATTTCGAGAAGGGTTAATCATGCCAACATATGATTTAAAAAACACCAAGACTGGTGAAGTAATTGAAAAACTCTGTTCAATTTCAGAGAAAGAAGCAATGGTAGAGTCTGGTGAATGGGAGCAAATACATCTCGGTATGGCAGCCGACATCACTCACACTGGCAACGTGATTAATAAGACCAGTGGTGATTGGAAAGACCTTCTCAAAAAGATCAAGAAAGAAGCCGGTGGTAATAGCGGGCTCAGTACAGAGAAGAAAAGAAAGTTAGGCTGGAAAGACAACACGATCAAGACATGAAAACTCGACAGCAACAAGCCGAGTCGATGAACATACGCATCGATGATCTCTACACAATTGATCCTATCACAAAGCATCAGAGAGAAGCATGGGACGCCTTCAAGAATGATGGCGACCATCTTGTATTGGCTGGCACCGCAGGCACCGGCAAAACCTTTCTTGCAATGTACATGGCACTTGAACTGGTCATGGATAAGTCAACGCCATATGACTCACTTGTAATCGTGCGAAGCGTGGTGCCTACACGAGAAGTCGGTTATCTACCGGGTACTCTGCAAGACAAACTCGATGCATTCACGGGTCCATATCGAGCCGCGTGTCACGAACTGTTCAATGACACTCGTGCCTATGACAAACTGGTACACAACAACTTCATACGATTCGAATCAACGTCATATATACGTGGTGTGACGTTTGACAATGCGATCATATTGGTCGACGAAATGCAGAATCTAAACTTTCATGAACTTGATTCGGTGATCACCCGCGTAGGGCAGGCTACACGAATCATCTTCTGTGGTGACTATCACCAGTCAGATTTCAAGAACAACAACGAGAAAGAAGGCATCAAACAGTTTCTTTCGATACTTGAAAACATGAAAAATTTTAGTATAATAAACTTTAGTTGGGAAGATATAGTACGATCTGATTTCGTGCGAGACTATATCATGACAAAAGAATGGATGGGAATACAATGACACAACGTATCACTGAAGCGATGAAACTTTACCTTGAAGGGCGTCGAGCCTATCACGTAGCAAACTGGGAGACCTTCACAAAGAATCCTGTCGGTGTAGCCGAGCATGGTGACTTCATGGAAACTCTCGAAAAGGAACTAGAGCAGATCGCACGTTACGATGAACTGCTCTCAACACTGGAGACACTCTAATGTCAGACATCTTTGATTTCGGTTTTACCGCGGTCACTGAAGATGAACTCGAAGTTGTACAGTCCTCAAAAGAGGCATCTACCAACGTCGAAGAAAGACTAGATAATTTGTTTAATGCAATCATGCCGCTTCTTAACAATCTTAAGGCAAATCCAGAGAAAGAATATATTCTCTGGCCGAACAGACTCGCAAAGGTCGAGCAGTTCGAAGACAAACTTCAAGCAATCTACCGAGGAGAATAAAATGGACAGAGAAGCCGTATTCGAAACACTCAAGATTGATGAAGGCGTAGAGTACAAGATCTATGCTGATCATCTTGGCTATCACACATTTGGTGTAGGTCATTTGATCACAAACGCCGATCCTGAATGGGGTCAACCGTTTGATACGCCTGTTGATTCAGAGCGAGTCTGGGAAGCCTTCAACAAAGATCTCGATGTTTCTATCAGCGAATGCATTGTTCTCTATGGTGAAGACACCTGGGAAGGATTGCCTGATGAAGTACAGCAAATCGTGTGTAACATGATGTTTAATATGGGCAGACCACGTCTGTCTCAATTCAAGAAATTTAATGCCGCTATCAAAGCAGGTGACTGGGCAACTGCGGCTGTAGAAGGGCGTGACTCACGTTGGCACAAGCAAGTGACCAATCGTGCAGAACGTCTGATGGTAAGACTAGAGAATGTCTAAAAGCAATTTACTTGATCTGTTAATTATGTGGGGGTGTGCCGCTTCTGCCATCGTGCTAGCCGGCATACTTCTTACCGCCTGTGATCCTCAAGGCAGTACACTGAAAGAAACACACAACGCCGAAGGTGTAGACTTTACGATGAAGGTGCATGTGTTTCCTAATGATATGGAGTTGAATCGCGCTGTCAAAAGACTTGAAGGTGCACCAGCATATGAAGTTGAAGGCATCGCTCAAGCCAGAGTTGACGCAATCGGCAATATTAGGCGCTGTGACATATATGTTGTGAAACCAAATTCTTCAAGAGATTACTCTCAGCAAGAAACCTGGGGGCACGAACTGATGCATTGCATCTATGGATTATATCATGCAGAAGGGCAAAGATGATTATACCTAAGACAATCACGAACTCATACGAAGTAGCAGGGTTCAACAACAAACGACACTTAAAATCATTGGGTGAATTTGCAAAGCAGATACCCGAACGCTCTCGTGTTCTAGAAATTGGTGTAGGCTGGGGCGGCTCTACTTGGGAGTTGATGGACAGTCTACCCGAAAACTGTGAGTTACATTCGTGCGATACGTTTGGCATGAATAGCCCACAACTCAAGATGAAGCACGTACAAGGCGTGCTTGAAAAGCATTCGCACAATAGTGCAATCGTCTATCAAATGCAAGTCTATCAAGAACAGACACACCGAGCCGCATTTGATTGGGCGGTAAAGCAACACCCACGTTATCGAAAGTTGATGAAACGAGTACATGAATGTAAATCGCTCGACGTACTAAACGATGACTTAAACTGGGATATGGTATACATTGACGGTCATCATGCTTATGAAACTGTGATCAAAGAACTCACGCTGGTGACCCATGTAGCGTATGTCTGTGGTGATGACTATCACCCAGCACATCCTGGCTGCCAGCAAGCCATTGAAGAATGGATTGGTAACACTGGTCGTCAGTTTTCATTTGACCCGTATGACACTGGGTCTGGTTTCTGGTATTCTATTAAGGAATTCTAATGGCGAAGTACGGTCGATTTGACCCTAAAAATAAAAAGAAGCGTAATGATAAGTATCGAGGCGAGCGAAGAACCGTCAAAAGTTCTGATTACAAAAGAGAGCGAGTGCAGGTAAATCAAATTGCAAACAGAACTGCTTGATCCGAAAGGTCGCAAGTGGATTCTGACTGGCGACACAATACATTTTGCGGGTAAGACTGGCATCGGTGACGTGATGCTCGGTCTTAACACTGCATACTATGTGTCGAATACATTAAAAAAAAAGTAAATCTCACGTATCACTGGCTCAATGATCGAGACTGGAAGTTTCACTTTGAAGACCAACAGACGATCATAGAACAACAAGAGTACTTGCATACTCGAATGCATGGCTATCAACGGGTTGATGTAAACGTTGAAAACATCTTCAACACAAATCATGACCTGTTGAATAATCAGTTACACATAAACATCGACAAGCCCGAAGGGTATGCGGTGCTTGACAGTATCAACACGTGGTTGTTTCACCCGAAGTTTCTGGATCTGCCAGTGCATGACAATCTTGTCGTTATTTGGCGAACTAAGTTTATCGACTCAAAGTATCCTTCATTTAAAGACAGTTACGACTCATCGTATTGGGATCTGATCATACCCATATTAAAGATGAAAGGCTACAATGTTGTTGAAGTATCACACCGAACACCAATCGCAGAGGTGTTTTATCTGATCTCGCGGTGTAAGTTCATTGTTGCATACAATGGGATGTATCACTACATTGCAAAAAATCTAGTGAAGCCAATGATCGTGTTAGGTGATTCGAGCATCATACGCACACACAACCCACAAGCAACTCACTTTTACTGCCCGAAGAAAGATAAGACGCCACGAGACGTTCTAGACTACTTGCTAAATATCGAAAAGAATTATCCGAAGATGCTCAAGAAGACAGAACGGATAAAACGTGAAGTGAAACAAATAGTTTACGGTGACTAAATGATAACGCCTGCTGTAGGCATGATCTTTCTGAAAGACAATAAGATCAGCGAGACCTATAAAAACATTGTAAAACATTCTTGGATGAATGCTGGCTATAAAGTCTGGTACCATGATGCTATCACACCAGACACAATGCATCTTGGTGTTAAAGAACTTAAGTTTGGCAACAAGGCACAAGGACGTAATAAGGGCAATCCTTTATCACCAACTGAACAAGCAATCTGGTACAGTCACATGATGATGTGGGAGATCGCTTCACGAAAAACAAACCCGCTCATTGTCATTGAACACGATGTGATGTTGCTTAAGCCAATCGAACAGTCGGTTCTCGCGCAACATCCTATTCTCGGTCTGTCACATTGTGGTCTGTTATCAAAACATCCTCACAAAGGGTACCGCATTTCGGCTGGTGGCGCATATATGTTAACGCCTGAGATTGCCAAGAAAATGATCGACGGTGTGCCTGAGTTGATCACATATAATAGTGACGGATACATTCATAACTGGATCGCTAGATATGGCACGTTTAGACAAGAATACTCAACACAACTTTACTTACCTGAGGTGGGTGTAACAATAGATCATGGTTAACGTCTATATTGGTTATGATGCACGTGAGCAAGACGCCTACAACGTGGCCATGGCATCAGTCAAAGAACATTCGAATGTGCACGTCAAAGGGCTGATTCGCGAACAGTTAAAGGCTTATGGCTACTACTATCGTGAAGATCGACTCGCATCGACTGAGTTCACAATCACACGTTTTCTTGTGCCTTGGCTCGAAGACTACAAAGGGTTTTCGATCTTTATGGATTGTGACGTACTGGTCAACACCGACATCTCGAAGATTATGGATGAGATCGATGAAGAGAATGATGTGAGTTGCGTTCAGCATCACTATTATCCTAAGACATCAACAAAGATGGACGGGCAAAGCAATCATCTATACCCTCGCAAGAACTGGTCATCTGTGATGGTGTTTAACAACGAACGATGCAAGACTCTCACAAACGAGTACGTGAACCAAGCACAGCCCAGCGATTTGCATCAAATGAAATGGGCAAACAAGATCGGCTCGTTGCATCACACCTGGAACTATCTGTCGGGTTACTATCATGATCTTGACAAACCAAATATTATTCACTATACTGATGGTGGACCTTGG
>Ga0213865_10000602_pt1 | contig 24279 bp, 18 predicted proteins | sample PICome_6_FD_160100 | JGI IMG/M metagenome (GOLD analysis project Ga0213865, IMG submission 160100) | Coastal seawater microbial communities near Pivers Island, North Carolina, United States - PICO282 | ecosystem: Environmental > Aquatic > Marine > Coastal | place: USA: North Carolina...
AACGGTAAGATTCAATTTGAATTGTACGATACTTCTGGAACATACTTAAGCAATATGCCGGAAGTTACACTGCCATTAACGGGTGGATGGCAGACATGGACCACGACGAGTGGAAACGCCGGTGTGCTGACACAGGGTGATTATATCTTGAAGCTAAATGTCATTCAAGCTCCGGTGAACATCAATTGGTTTGAGTTTATTCAAGGAATAGGACTCGATGAAGAATTGGCCTCAGAGCAGTTAATGGTGTTTCCAAATCCCGCACAAGACGGTTTCAGGCTAAGAGGTATGTGGCCTGAAGGTACGCCGATAGATGTCTATGTTTATGACGAGTCCGGCAGGCTTTGGATTAAAGAGTCGCTTGCCTTTGCTTCAAATCGAGTTATTTCTACCAAGGAGTTATCTACAGGGACCTATCTCGTGACTGTAGTTTCTTCTGGAAAAAGGTTTACAGAAAAACTCCTAATTGTCCAATGATACGTTTCATAGCCGTTCTACTTTCTTTTGCTGCGTTATTTGCTGCTTGTTCTACACGATCTTCATGTGAAGAGTCTGTTTTAGTGGATGAGGGAATAGTAGGTAATTGGGAAATCTATCAGAGAACAGATACAGTCACGATGTTACCCGCGTTCCTTCAAGGCGAAGATTTGGTCATTACAGACGATTCAATTTGTAGTGATCTCCAAGGTCATTGGGAGTACAGGTCGTTAAACAGTGAAAACGGCGGCGAATTCACTTTAGATACAGCGCTTCAAGAGATCATCTTTTTTACCCCAACCTACAGTTTTAGGTGGGACTACATAGTTGTTGACTATGACAATTTGGTTTTTGAATACAACGATGGCGGCCTCGATATTCGAGAACTTTGGCGTCGCAAATAAATTAGTTCGAGAACCAAAGCATTTGTAAGGATGCCTCGGCAGTAGTCATGTCTTTCGCTTCTCTGATGTAGTGGCTTTTTGTGCCCTCTACCGTCCTAACGGTGTACGGCAGTTTAATATTTTGACCGTCGCGTAGGACGCTGATCTCTATAGTCTCACCCGGTTCAAGTGCCTGCGGTCCTGAGAAAAGCTTGTCGTCTAGAATACTCACCTTATCGCCTGGTTTAAATCCGACAAAATCATTTTTGCCAACCTTCTTGATGGTCATTTTCTGACCAACGACTAATCTACTGCGCTTCACATCGTTATCATTCACGGGATGTGCAATGAGGGGACCCACATAGTTTCTATCGTATTCGACGCCGACTTTTGCCAAATAGGATTGAATAGGGAGTTCTTCCCGCCCTGTGACATAACTATCAAAGAATTGCTGAAGATCAGGATGAACAAGACTAACAAACTCTTCGATGATTTCATCGTCATTAAAACTTTCATTGGGGCCATATTTGTCGCGGAGGGTAAGGATGATATCGTGCAAGTCTTTTTCGCCTTGGGTCAACTCCATGATGCGAATATCGAGTAGCGCCCCCATTAGCGCCCCTCTTTGGTAAACTTGACCGTATTGCTTTTTGTATGGTTTATCCAAGACGTTTTCACTCATCTCAGTGAAGGACATTTTCTTCGTTGGATAACGTGCGGCACTACGAATCTTGCCTTTTAAAACCTTGGTGAGGTACTCGTCTTTGGTGATGACACCGCCTTTGACCTGGCTGATTCCGGCAAAGTACTCAGTGATGCCTTCGTACAGCCAAAGGTGTTTACTCATTTTAGGCTCGATATAATTAAAATTTCCAATTTCTTCGCTGTGCAGTCCTAATGGAGTAAGGATGTGAAAGAATTCGTGGATGCAGACATCGGCCATACCGTCAAGTACAGTTGTACCGCCAAAATCGGGGAGGTAGTATACTGAGCTGTTGCCGTGTTCAAGTGCTCCAAACCCTTTGCCCGCTAATTTTCTTAATGCTTTAAATATGGTGCCGATTTTAATCTCTGAACCGTTGAAGAGGCTTTCAAATTCAGTGTGGTCTTTGATGTAAAAGATGAAGGCATAATTGTCTACCGGGAGGTCACCTTGTAAAAAGGCTTCAATGGCCATCATGCTAGTTTCGACCTGTTTGTAGATGTCCCTAGAAAGTTCGCGACCGTTTTCAGTGAATACGCCGATGGTCACTTTGGCGCCGCCTAACATAAATGAAGTAGTATCTGGCTTGCTCACCATTACAGGGCAATCCAAAAAATGGTGGTAATCGCGGGCGTAGAAGTTTTGAGTGTTTCCGTAGGAATAGCTTTCCATAGCGCTTAAGCCGTATAGACTAGGGCTTTTATTTACTTCAAGTGATACTGGTAAATCTTCAAGTCCTTCAAAAAACCCAAAATAACCAGCGGCATTCAGTAGGAAATTTCGGCGCTCCTGGTTATTTGTCCCAGCAGGCTCAAAGACTTTATTCTTGCGAATTTTAGCATCGAAACTGTCTTCTGCCCAATATTCAATTTTGGTTGGCTTGCCTTTAATGGTGTAGGTATTCTTTTTCTTGGAAACTTTTAAGGTTTTTCCAGAAGCGTCGAATGCTTTAAAATCGTGGATGAATCGACCATAATCTAAAGTTGCATAGGTACCAGGGATAGTTGCAGGGAAATTCAATCTGTATTTGCCGTCAAAGGTTTCGCTAAGATTTGTTAGCGTTGCGTCAACTGTGACTTTCACACGATCGTCTACCACGTTAGTGAGGTCGATTTTATAGGAATGTGAGCCGGTTTTCTGAGAAAAGGCGCTTAAAGAGTAGAGGAGGGCTAAGACAAGAATAGGGTACTTCATTATCCAATTTTTGTGACAATAAAGATACACGATGGGGGTATTAGGAAAGGTCCTAAAAATAGGAACCCCCACCGAAGCCGCGGTGGGGGTTCCAAACACTCTGAAACGTATGATTAAGCCGCCTCTTCTTTCGTGCTAACAGCAAGAGAGTAGATAACTAGACCGAATCCAATTTTGTTAACCGCATCACCAATGTTGTAAACAACATCCATGTATGCAGATGCAGCAGCTGGGTCAGAAACTAATTGCATTCCGAACAAACCGCCTGGTGTACCCAAGATGTAACCTAATGGGTAAATTGCCCATCCTACTAAAACGAACCAGAAAAGAACTTTTACTGCTTTCGCTACTGCAGGACCAGCGTTGGCTGCCAACTGAGCCACTTCTCCTTTCCACACCAAGAATACGATGTAGAAGTAAGCAGCACCAGAGATAACACCCCAAAGAACTGAAGACTCACGGTAAATTGTCTCACCGAGGTAACCAGTTACAAGCATAATTACAGACGCAAAGATGAGTTTCCATAGAAGACCCATTTTAGCACCAGCTTTCTTAGTGATCAAGTAGAACTCAACACACATTAGTGGTACAGTTAGCGTCCAGTCAACGTAACGGAAGAATGTTGGAGATTCTCCAGTTGTGAAGTGGTAGCTTCTCATGTAGTAGTAGTGTACGAACGCGATGAACGTTATCAAACCACTAACCAATAAAGAAGTACGCCATTTCTTATCTACGTTCCACATTTCAAAGAAGAAGAACACAGATGCAGCCATCATTGCCATACAGCCTACGAAGAACGTAAACGAAGTAACGGTTGTGATGTCAGTGTAGGCAGTCAAATCTACTGCCGGGTCGCTAGGATTTACGCTAGCCAATAAAGTTGTCAGTGACATGGTGTATAATTATTAAAGGTTATAACTACCACTTAACTGCACCCCATGGAATTTGTTCATACTTGTTGAAAATTGAGTAAAAAAACTTAAACAATACCTGTTTTTCATCCTTTTAAGCGCTTATTCCATCCAATTTCGCCCTCGTTAGAGAACAAATAAGCGCTTTTTTGGTTCTTAAAATAAAAGGGTCATTTAGACATTTAATCGTAATCGTGTATACTTTTGGACTCATAGGATTGGGAGCGGCAAATTCATTGCTCTTGTTGCACATGGAAAAAGAAGGCTTGCTGGAGGAATCAGCGGGTATAGTATTTGACCACAGCTTCAAAGCAGTGAACGATAAGACCTATTGTTTTTGGGCGTATCCTGACGATGACATTGTAAAAGATTTAGGAGCACTGATCAAGCACAGCTGGTCTAGAGTAGTTTCTGGTAATAAGGCAGAACACCTGAAGGGTATGCGTTATTATATGGTAGAGAGTATTGCGCTTTATGATAAGACTCGGGCCTTATTAGAGCGCCATCCAAATATTAAAACTTCCAACGAGGAGGTTCGAGGGATAGAGGATCACAATGTTTACATAGATCTTCACACCAATGAAGGAAGCTATCAAGTATTAATGGTATACGACAGTCGTCCGCCGTTAATTAATGAGGTTATTGGTCAAACCGTCTGGCAAAGCTTTGAAGGATGGAAAGTGACCTTTGAAAATCCTGCGTTCAATGAGGAGACCATGCGCTTGATGGATTTCAATATTCCTCAAAGCGGCTTTACCCAATTCGTATATGTTCTACCCACCAGTAATACCGAAGCGCTTATCGAGCTTACAAGATTTGGAAACGAATTACTCTCGCCAGAACTGGCGAAAGATTTATTGCGCAATTATCTGCTGACCTTCAACGGCAATTACAGTATCAATGATATTGAGCGGGGCGTATTGCCTATGTCCCAGAACGCGGAGCAGTACCACCGCAGTCCAAAAGTGATTTCAACGGGTGCTCGTGCGGGAAAGTTAAAAGCGACCACAGGCTATGCATTCAAGAATATGTACGAGCACGGCCGCGAAATTGCGGTGAATGAATCATTGAATAAAGCGACTAATCCTTGGTTTGGTTTGCCTTCTAGGGGTGGTGGTCGTTTTGCTTTTTATGACTTTGTCTTGCTCTTTATTTTAAAGTTTAGACCGCACTGGGGGAAAAGCATTTTCACCCGACTGTTTAAATCAAAGCCTACTGCAGAAGTGTTTACTTTCTTGGATGAAAAGAGCAGCGTACGCTGGGAAATTGGCATGTTTGCTCGATTGAACAAACGCAAATTTATTTGGAGTGCCGTGGTATCGGCTTTTGCTTTCATGTTGTCCAAACCCCAGCGCTGGGTGCCTATTGTGTTTTCTCTTTTGGCGCTTGCCATCAACCACTTTGCACCGGGGTACGGTACGAATTTGGGAATGGGCTTGTTGCTATTTTTCCTCTTTTTGGTTGGGATTCCTCACGGGGCACTCGATGGATTTTCGCATGCTCGTAATTTAAAGTTACCTGCCTTCATTGCTCGTTACCTCGGTATAATGGCTTTGGTAGTACTGTTATGGTTGATTAGTCCGATAGCAGGCCTTGTTTTCTTCCTAATATATAGTGCTTGGCATTTCGGAGAGACAGATCTCATTGAATGGCAGCGTTCCAACGCCGGACTGTCATTTTTATGGGGTACCCTGTTGCTAGGAATTGTCTTGCTCTCTCATATTGGGGAAGTGAACACCATGATGAGCTATATGAATGTGCCTGCTTGGCCTGTTGAAGCGAGTCTCGCGGCTTCGTTAGTGAAAATGATGTTCTTCTTCGGATTTATGTGTGCCTTCTGGTTCAGATCGGCCGCTTGGGCACTGTCATTAATTGCTTTGGCATTAGGAACGCAGTTGCCTTTGGTATTGAGCTTTGGCGTGTATTTCGTTTTACAGCACAGCTTAACGGGTTGGGGGCATTTGCGTACGACAGAGAACTGGACCCACAGTGGCATGTTTATTAAGGCACTGCCTTTTACAGCCGGTGCGGTAATTATGTTTTTGGTGATCTACCAGTTTGACCGTAGTTCATTGTGGCAGTGGTCGAGCTATTTCCTCATTTTCTTAAGCGCGTTGAGTCTACCTCACATCTACTTTATGTCGCGCCTGTACAAAGAAATCTAAGCCAATTTTTTACGCAGCGTGATGTGTGTGATTTCAGGCCACATCCCAACACGACCAGGAAAGGCTAAGAATCCAAATCCTCTATTTACATGCAGGACTTGACCGTCAGGTTCAGGGTACAATCCCGCCCACTTCGGATATTTAAATTTTACGGGAGACCACTTGATCCAACCTGGTATTTCAATCCCAAACTGCATACCGTGCGTATGACCACTTAAGGTGAGGTGCACTTTTTTGGAGTGTTGTTTGACTTCGGCATCAAAATGTGACGGGTCGTGGCTCAGCAATATGGTAAAAGCATCTTTGGGAATACCATTGAGTGCTGTTTGCAGATCGCCGTATTGTGGAAAAGGAGGAAGTCCCCAATTTTCGACACCGGCCAAATACAAACGCTCATTCCCGCGCTCGAAATAGCGACTTTCATTGAGCAGGAGGTCCATACCCATCTCTGCGTGGATTTCTTTGAGTCGATTCAAATTATCCACTTTCGCTTGAGCTGAGGGGAAGCGCCAATAGTCGCCATAATCGTGGTTTCCCAAGATGGAGAACACACCATTCTTCCCACTGAGTTTTTTAAATGTATCGATCCACGGTTCTGCTTCAGTGGCAATATTGTTCACCATATCTCCAGTGAACATAATGGCATCTGCACCGAGTTCATTGACCATCTGAACACCGTATTCCACCTTTTCTTGATTGTCAAAGGATCCGCTATGAATGTCTGAAATCTGAGCAATGGTGAATCCGTCGAATTCATCGGGCAGGTCTTCAAATTCTAAGGTGTGAGTGATCACGCGGTAACGGTAGCGTCCTTTCCAAATGCCGTCGATGATGCCAATAAATGGAATGGCTGCAAGTCCCAAAGCAATCTGTGAAACGAAAGTTCGGCGTCCCGGCAGGGTGGAAGGCTGGGTAGTTGCGGCACGGAAAAGGAATTGGCCCAAACGGGTAATATCCTCAATCAATAACGGGATGATAGCGACCAATTTAGGAACGGCCAATAAGATGCTTGCTCCCATGAGGATACCGAGGTATTTGTAATCCACTATGCCGCTGCTCATAAGCACGGAAATGCTGACGCTCAGTACAATGTAAGCGACTGTGATTCCCCAATAAATCCATGGGGTGGCGGTAGAACGGAAGACGGTTTTGAAAGCTTGATAGGCGTATAGGTCTATGGCAAGTACAAATCCCAGGGTAAAGAGGATTCTAAAGATCATAATATCTGAATGTATACTGAGTATCAACGCCATGGGTAGCGTATTGTTTTCCGTCCACAAAACTCGTTATTTAAGTGGGAAGTAGCTAACTTCCGATTTCAATATTTCCACTCATGGGTCAAGACACTCCTGCAGCTGAAAAGAAGCTGTTTTTATTAGATGCTTACGCGCTTATTTTTCGTGCATACTTCGCTTTCGCGAAGAATCCTCGCATTACTTCAGGCGGTTTAGATACTTCTGCGATTTATGGTTTTACCAGCGCACTATTGGATCTATTAAGTAAGGAGAATCCGTCTCATATCGCTGTTTGTTTTGATTTGCCGCAGCCGACCGAGCGTCATGAAATTTTCCCAGAGTATAAGGCGAACAGAGACGCTACACCGGAGGCCATTAAACTGGCTGTGCCGTATATCCATAAAATTTTGGAAGCGTTTAAAATCCCTGCGCTTGGTGTTCCAGGCTATGAGGCCGATGATGTTATAGGCACCCTAGCGAAAAAAGCGGAGAAGGAAGGCTTCACCACATATATGATGACACCGGATAAAGATTTCGGGCAGCTGGTAAGTGAGAACATTTTTATGTACCGCCCGGCACGAGGGGGAAATCCTCCCGAGGTTTGGGGCGAGGCTGAGGTTTGTGAGAAGTTCGACCTCGATAATGTTCAGCAGGTTATTGACTACTTAGGTATGATGGGTGATGCCGTTGACAACATCCCCGGTTTACCCGGAGTAGGGGCAAAAACAGCAAGCAAGCTGTTGAAGCAATACGGTTCGCTAGAAGAAACCTTGGCACATGCCGATGAGATTAAGGGAAAGTTGGGTGAGAAGATTCGTGACAATGCCGAAATGGGCATTTTATCCAAGAGATTGGCGCGAATTATCACAGAGGTTCCTATTGATCTCGCACCAGAAACGTTGACTAGAGACCCTTGGGACCAGGACGGTTTGATGGACATTTTCGAAGAGCTAGAGTTTAGAACGCTTGGCCGTCGATTGGGTCTAAAAAGAGGAACGGAAGAATCGGCCGAAACTGCGCCAGCGCCAACAAAAAAAGTAAAGCTTACCTCCAACGATCAAATGAGTTTGTTCGGTGGAGACGATGCGCCGACACAAGAGGCTGCTGTGGTAAGTTCAAGAAACTCTGTGGCCAATTCCGACCACCTTTATCAACTAGTTGAAACTCTCGAGGAGGCTAGGCAGTTGGCCTACTTATTGGCTGAAAAGTCTTCGGTGGCCTTTGATACTGAGACGACCTCTTTGAATGTCTTGGATGCGGAAGTCGTAGGTATGAGTTTTTCGTATGCTTCCGGTAAGGCGTATTACGTTCCGGTGCCTGCGGATAGAGCAAAAGCTGAAGAGTGGCTTATGGCGTTTAAACCTTTCTGGGAAAGCGCCGGTGAAAAAATTGGTCAAAACATCAAATACGACTTGAGTGTCTTGATGAACTATGGCGTTGAGGTGAAGGGGCCATTGTTTGATACCATGATCGCCCATTATTTGATTCAGCCCGACATGCGCCATAATATGGATATTCTCGCAGAGACGTATCTAAATTATGAGACCATTTCCATTGAGTCTATCCTTGGTAAGAAAGGAAAGAATCAGAAAAACATGCGGGATATCGAACCGGCTGCGGTGCTTGACTATGCTGCAGAAGATGCGGATATTACGTTCCAACTCAAGCAGGTTTTTGAGCCAAAACTGTCAGAAACAGGCGTAGATAAGGTGTTCCACAATATTGAAATGCCGCTTGTACCTGTGCTCGCTCGTATGGAGCGCGAAGGCATTAAGGTGGACGTAGATGCCTTGAATACCTACAGTGGAGAGTTGGGTGAAATTATTGTTCGACTAGAGCGTGAGATCATCGAGATGGCAGGACGTCCGTTCAATGTAGGCTCCCCTCGACAGTTAGGTGAGGTGTTGTTCGATGACTTAAAGCTCTCGGACAAGCCTAAGAAAACTAAGACCGGCCAATATGCCACGTCAGAGGCGATTCTTGAAGGATTGCGCAAGAGCCATCCCATTATCGAGCATATCCTCAACTTCCGAGAGTTAAAGAAATTGAAGAGCACGTATGTAGACGCCTTGCCAGAATTGGTTCACGGGAAGACGGGAAGAATACATACAAGCTTTAATCAGACGGTCGCTGCGACGGGCCGATTGTCTTCGACCAATCCTAATCTTCAAAACATTCCGATCCGAACAGAAAATGGCCGTAAGGTTCGTGCGATGTTCGTACCTGCCAATGACGAGCACATACTCATGGCAGCTGATTACAGCCAGATTGAGCTCCGTGTAATTGCAGCATTAGCAGGGGATGAGGCAATGATTAGTGCTTTTAAAAACGGCGAAGATATTCACCGTGCTACTGCAGCAAAGGTGTTTGAGGTGGCTCCTGAAGAAGTGACTCGAGAACAGCGTTCGAATGCAAAAACGGTCAATTTTGGAATTGTCTACGGGGTAAGCGCCTTTGGATTGAGCCAGCAGACCGACATGAGCCGTAAGGAAGCGAAAGCAGCCATTGATGGATATTTTAGAACTTATCCAGGCATCAAGGAGTACATGGATGAACAAGTGGCCGTTGCTCGTGATAAGGGATATGTGGAAACTATTACAGGTCGACGTCGATACTTAAAGGATATTGATAGCCGTAATGCAGTAGTTCGTGGACACAGCGAACGAAACGCGGTCAATGCACCCATCCAAGGTTCTGCGGCAGACATCATCAAACTTGCTATGATTGAGCTTGATCGTGCCATGCGTGATGCCAATATGAAGTCAAAAATGCTGTTACAGGTTCACGATGAATTGGTCTTTGACGCGCGCAGAGAAGAATTAGAGGCACTAAAATCGTTGGTCATTGAAAAGATGGAGGCGGCTGTTTCCCTAGCTGTCCCTATGGTTGCGGAGGTGGGAACTGGAGCGAATTGGCTCGAAGCACATTAAATTTTCTAGGAGAACGTCAGAACGTTCCTAATTATAGTATATTAGTAAGTGATTACTTACTATGTCTCATAAACGCAATGACATCATAGCTGCTGCCCTCGTTTTGTTTTCTGAAAAAGGGTATGCAGCAACTTCTACGGCCAGTATTGCTCAGGCGGCAAGCGTGAGTGAAGGCCTCATATTTCGGCATTTTAAGAACAAGCGTGGTTTGGTAGAAGAACTGCTCCAACAAAGCGACGAGCGTTATCAGAATGAAATTCAACAGTTTATTTCAGCAGAAGATCCTGCAGACCTCCTCCGTGCCTTTATAGACTACTCAGTGCGCACTATACAGTATGTGGATAGTGCCAAGATGTGGATTACCTCACTTCGACTTTCCCAGGAGTTGGGTATAGATCACGAGTTACGTTATGCGGTATTGCTGGAGCGACTTGCTTGGGCCTTAGGCGCTATCGGGCACGGAAAACCGACGGATGTTGCGCGCGCTTTAATTAGCGCACAAGAGGGCATGTTGGCATCGGGTGTATTGGGCCACATGGGTATAGTAGAATCCATTGCAGCTGGAATGCGGGAATTGGCACTTAATGAGTGAGTAATTACTTATTAATGATTACATTTGTGATCTCAACGAATATTGTTTGATTTTCATTGAGGTTATAACACGAAATCCTGGGCACATGGTAGCCCGGGATTTTTTATTAAAAAGATGTTTTGCGTGAACGATTATGGCCTAATTGTTGTAATTATGCAACAATTGTTCAAACACCCTAAGCAATTTGACTTCGAACATCACCAATTTTCTTCCGTACCTATTAGGGCGGGCTCATAAAAACCTGAGAAACATCATGGTTTCTGAGCTCCAGAACAAAGGGCTGCAGATCAATGCAGCTGCTTTGCCTATTCTCGGCAAGATGATTCTTGGAGGTGGTAAAGTACAGCAAGGAACTCTTGTGGAACTCCTTGAAGTCGATAGGCACCGTGTGAGCCGTATGGTCAAGGAGTTGCAGGGGGCGGACATTGTAACCGTGGAACAGAATCCAGGGAATAAGCGAGAGAATATTTTGGTGTTTACCGAGCACGGGAAATCAGTGATTAGGATCATAGATAAAACGGCGGTAGACATTACAGAATTAGCTTTCCAAGGAATATCAAAAGAAGCTCGTGAAATCACCGAGCAAACATTACGACAAATCACCAAAAACCTCAATCCAGAAAATTATGAAGTGGATTAAAAATGCGATCATCGCAATAGCTATCCTAGCAGTAGGATTATTCGTTTCCAAGACCTTAGGCGGCATGTCCACTAAGGAAGAAATCAAAGAAGATAACATCAAGCTTCAGGTCCGTGTAGTAGACGCAAAGCTTGATACAGTTGCATTGCCGATCACGGTATACGGCCGTTTGAATGCTGCCAACAGAGCAGATCTGCTTGCTGAGGTAAGCGGAACGTTTAAAGGCAGCGACCGTGCCTTCTTGGAAGGGACTAGATTCTCCAAAGGCGAGGCCATTATTCGTCTCGACGATAGTGAAGCGCGTGCCAATGCGATGAGTGTAAAAGGCAATTTCATCAATGCGCTATTGGCCATTTTACCCGATTTGAATCAGGATTACCCTTCAGACTACGCGCGTTTTAAAGCGTACTATGACAACACCAGCTTGGAGAAATCCTTAGAGGAGTTGCCAAAGGCTGAAGGCAAGCTCGAGAAGTTTTTGATTGCCCGTGGCATTCAAGGCGCCTTCTTCCAAGCCAAGAGCGCTGAGGAGCGTCTTGCAAAGTTTAGCATTACTGCACCTTTTAATGGAGTTGTGGCTGCGGCGAACGTAAAGCCGGGTAACCTAGTGAGTCCAGGACGCGCCTTGGGAACCTTTGTAAATACCGACAGCTACGAATTGCGTAGCGCGGTTAGTCTTCGTTATGCCGACCAGTTAAGCGTGGGGCAAAAGGTGTCTTTCAGCTCTCCAGATATCACAGGCGCTTGGACCGGCACCATCTCGAGAATAGCTCCAGTGGTGGACGCGGCTTCGCAAAGCATCAATATTATTACCACAGTGCGTGGCGCAGCCTTGCGCGAAGGCATGTACCTGACTGGTCAAATTCAAGGTATTGCCGTAATGGATGCCCTGAAGCTACCCGCGTCAATGGTCTTTGACAATAAGTACATGTACATGATCGAAAGTGACAGCGTTTTGGCAAAGAACGAGGTTGAGGTTGTGGAATGGTTAGACAACGAAGTGATTGTTCGTGGCGTAGCAAATGGTGCTATGTTGGTGAACGAGCCGACGCTGAAAGCGGCGGCGGGATTGGTTGTTGTACCTGTGAAATAAGGGAGCCATGAAGAGATTAATTGAATTTTTCATCAAATATCCCGTTGGGGTAGACGCCCTTTTGATTGGGTTCTTCTTCTTCGGTTGGATCAGCTACGGAAAGCTGAACACTACCTTCTTTCCATTGGTAGAGAGTCGCGATATCACCATCAGCGCGGTATATCCGGGTGCTTCTCCTGAGGAGATTGAAGAAGGGGTGGTTAACAAGATTGAGCAAAACCTCAAGGGCTTGACCGGGGTGGAGCAATATACGTCTACCTCGAACGAGAATCAGGCCGCTATTAATGTTAAAGTCATTAAAGGCTACGACACAGACCTAGTATTGGAGGATGTTAAGAATGCCGTACAGAGCGTGCCTTCTTTCCCCACCGGTTTGGAGCCAATTCGTGTGGCAAAACGCGAGAACAGAACGCTCGCTATGAGCGTAGCGCTCACTGGTCAAGGAGTTGACCTTATAAGTTTGAAGCAAGAAGGACGCAGAATAGAGCAGGAGCTGCGCCTACAAGACGGCATCTCCAAAGTTTCCTTAAGTGGATTCCCAGACGAGGAAATTGAGATTGCCTTGGACAAAAGCACCTTGCGCAAATACGACCTAAGCTTGTCTCAGATTGCTAATGCATTACGCACAACCAACCTAGACATCACAGGAGGCACTATTAAGGGTACCCAAGAAGAGATGTTAATTCGCTCACGCAACAAGCAATACGATGCGAAGGATCTTCAGAATATTGTAGTATTTACGCGCCCTTCAGGACAAACAATTCGACTGAAGGATGTCGGTGAGGTCCGCAACCGCTGGGCCGACAGCCCTTCTAGAGCAGCCTTCAACGGGATCAATTCTGTTGAGATTAGCGTAAACAATACCGACCAAGAGGATTTGTTGAGCACCTGTGAGTTTGTGAACAACTACGTGAAGGAGTACAATGCGAGCAACGACCATATGCAGCTCGATGTCATCACCGATTTCTCGGTAACCCTGCAGCAACGTAAAGACTTGCTCTTTGAGAATGGGCTGCTTGGATTCTTCCTTGTACTCATTCTATTGACGCTTTTCTTGAACCTCCGACTGGCCTTCTGGGTAGCCATTGGTATTCCAGTTTCATTTGCCGGAATGTTCATTTTAGCGACCTATTTCGGCATTACCATCAACGTTATTTCGCTGTTCGGTATGATCGTGGTTATCGGTATTCTCGTGGATGATGGAATTGTCATCGCGGAGAACATCTATGCGCACTTCGAGCGCGGAAAACCACTACTTCGTGCTGCTTTAGAGGGTACTGTAGAGGTTATTCCTTCAGTAGTAAGTGCCGTTTTGACGACCATTATTGCCTTCTCTTCGTTCTTCTTCTTGGACGGTAGAGCCGGAGACTTCTTCTCAGAAATGTCGTTCATTGTAATTGCGACGTTGGCCGTTTCGTTGATCGAGGGGCTCTTGTTCCTTCCGACCCACTTGTCTCACGCCAAGCTTGAGCGCAATGCGAAGATGAATCCAGTACAAAGCGCGGCAACGAAGGCGTTGTTTAGATTTAGAGATAAGATCTACGCACCATTCTTACGCTGGTCTTTGCACAACAAGATCATCACCATTAGCTTCTTCTTCGCAATCATGTTTGTGACCTTTGGGGCCATTGGTGGCGGTATCATTCGCACCCAATTCTTCCCGTTCATCGAGCGCGATAATTTGAACATCAGTTTAGATATGCCAGCGGGTACCAATGAGGCGGTGACGCAGAAGTGGATTGATCATATTGAAGCTACCGTTTGGAAGGTAAATGAGCAATACAAAAGCGAACGTGAGGATAGCCTCGATGTGGTTCGTGCCATTCAAAAGAACATCGGCCCAATTTCTTCCAAAGCGCGTCTTAATGTCCTTTTGCTAGATAGTGAGACTAGATTAACGCCTTCTTACCTCATTCAAAACGACATCCGTAAGGCTGCAGGGGAGATTGAAGGTGCTGATAATGTGAGTTTTGGTGGCGTTCAGGCCTTCGGTAAGCCTATTTCAATTTCGCTGGTCAGCTATGACCTCGTGGAACTTAAGGCAGCCAAGGAGGCGCTTAAGGCAAAACTTAAACTCATGGACGCCCTGACCGATGTAATTGATAACGACCAGAAAGGAATTCGTGAGGTGACCCTTGAGCTGACCGATAAAGCGCGCTATTTAGGCCTCACTCCAGGAGCAGTTATGACCCAGGTTCGTGAAACCTTCTTCGGGGCGCAGGTGCAACGCTTACAACGCGGTGAGGACGAGGTGAAAGTATGGGTGCGCTTGGACGAAAAGGACCGCAAGCAATTGTGGGATTTGGAGGAGTTGCTCATCACTACACCACAGGGAAATGTGCCGTTAAGGGAATTGGCCACCTATACCATTGAAAGGGGAACGGTGAACATCAACCACCTCGATGGGCAACGCGAGTACCGTGTGGAGAGCGATCTGAGCAGTCCTAACGGCTCGGCTCCAGCGCTACTTTCGCAGATTAAGGCAGATATCCTTCCAGAAATCTTTGCTAAATATCCTTCTGTAACCGCACGTTACGAAGGCCAGCAGAAAGAGAGCCAGAAGACCCAAGACAGCTCACAAACCGTGATGCCGCTGATTCTCTTCCTGATTATATTGACCATCACCTTTACCTTCCGTTCATTGGTGCAAACCATAGTAATCATGCTGCTTATCCCGCTCAGTTTAACCGGGGTCGCTTGGGGGCACTGGTTGCACGGTATGCCAATGTCTATCCTCAGCTTCCTAGGGGTTGTGGCACTCATCGGTATTATCGTGAACGACAGTTTGGTATTGGTGAGCAAATACAACATCAATGTGAAGAGTGGCGAGAAGGTGTACGATGCCATTTTTAATGCTGGTATCAGCCGATTCCGCGCCATCTTCCTAACCACAGTGACCACTATTGCTGGTCTGGCGCCGCTCATCTTCGAAACCTCCTTCCAAGCACAGTTCCTCATACCGATGGCGGTGGCTATTGCTTACGGAATTGGTTTTGCGACGATGTTGACGCTCGTGGTCCTGCCGTCGATGATGGCCCTAGTGAATGATGCACGCGTTTTGATTCGCCACATCTGGACGAATGAGAAGCCTACTCGCGAAGAAGTCGAGCCGGCCATCAAGGAAATGAAGAGTGAACAATACTTTAAAGAATTAAACAATGCTGAATAAGAGAATCTTCATCGCCGCAGCACTGCTTCTAAGTTGGAGCAGCTACGGACAGAATGTGTTGACGTTGGACAATGCATTGAGCTTAGCATTGGAGCACAACCACGATTTGCACATTGCTCGCTTAGATGCTGAGCAAGCGTCAAATTCTGCGACACAGGGTAATGCAGGTCGGCTACCTACCCTTACAGCTTCGGCGGGTACCAACTACAGCAATCAGAATTCAAATCTTGAATTTGCCACGGGACAGACGCAAGATGTGGAGGGCGCGGAGTCGCTTTCGCAGAATGCGTCGTTGGGCGTGAGCCAGGTCTTGTTTACAGGAGGCCGCATACAACGCAGTTACCAATTATTGAATAGTGCTAAAAAAGCAGCGGACCTCGCTCAAAGGCAGGCCATGGAAAACACCATTGCCCAGGTCTGGTCGCAATACACAGGCATCTCATTGTTGCAGCGCACGGTAGCAACGGCCGCAGAGAACTTTAACATTAGCAAAGAGCGCTTTGATAAGGCGCAATTGACCAATGAGCTCGGCGGATCAAATTCAACGGACCTCTTGGCCGCGAAAGTCGACATGAATCGCGACAAGGTGGAATTAATGGAGGCGCAGACGCAGTTGGAATCGGCCAAGAATTCATTTGCAGCATTCATTGGATATGAAGATGCATTTACCGTTTCAGATCAAACGGGATTGAACTTGGAGGAGCACTTCGACGAGGAGGAAACGCTCGAGATTATGCGTGCCGGCAATACGGCTTTGCAGCTGGCTGGAATTTCAGCAGAGACTGCTCGTATCCAACAGCAGTTGCAACAGGCGACGCTCTTCCCAACCATTGCAGCCCAAGCGAGCTATGGCCTAAATCAAAGCCAAGCAGAAGCAGGCTTTTTAAGCTCTTCGCAGCAGACTGGTTTGAATGCAGGCATAAGCGTACAGTACAATCTGTTTAGCGGTTTCCAAAGTCGCACGCAGCGTCAGAATGCGAAGCTCGAAGTATTGAAAGCGGAGCACCGGGAGGCACAAACCCAGGAGCTTATCGAGAACACCGTAAAGAATGCGGTTCGTGCATTTAACAATGCAGCTGCAGTAGCCAAGATTGAAGCGGACAATGCTGAGGTTGCGAACCAGCGCATGCTTAAAGTAAACGAGCTCTACAGCCTTGGGCAAGCTTCCTCCTTGGAACAACGTCAAGCCCAGCTGGCCTGGTTAGCCGCAGAAAACGGAAAATCTTCAGCCCAGTTTAGGGCCGTTAATGCACAGATTGCCTTGTACCAACTGATGGGTACATTGCTCACAACAGAGAAATAAAAAAAGGCGCCCATCGGGCGCCTTTTTTATGCAAAAATATTCGCTTACAATTTCATCTCAGGAACATCGCCTTCAACGACCAATCGCCCGGCGGTCTTCTCTTGAATCTCCTCAACGCTCACACCCGGAGCACGCTCCAAGAGCACGAATCCACGATCAGGGTCTACTTCTAAAACAGCAAGATCAGTGACAATCTTTTTGACGCAGGCCACACCAGTTAGTGGCAGCGAACAAGCCGAAAGCAGCTTGCTTTCCCCGCGTCTGTTGGTGTGTTGCATGGCTACGATGATGTTCTCTGCGGAAGCCACCAAATCCATGGCGCCGCCCATTCCTTTAACCATCTTGCCAGGAATCTTCCAGTTGGCAATGTCTCCGCCGTCGCTGACCTCCATGGCACCCAATACGGTGAGTTGCACGTGCTGGCCACGGATCATGGCAAAGCTCGTGGCGCTCGAGAAGAACGAAGCCCCTGGCATTGCCGTGATGGTTTGCTTACCGGCGTTGATTAAATCGGCATCTTCCTCACCTTCAACTGGGAAGGGCCCCATGCCCAAAATGCCGTTCTCACTTTGAAATTCAATGTTAATGCCTTCAGGAATGTGGTTGGCCACCAATGTTGGAATGCCAATACCGAGGTTTACATACCATCCGTCCCGCAGTTCTTGTGCAATACGCTGTGCTATTTGATCTTTACTCAATCCCATACTATTCAGCTTTTGCACGCAAAGTGCGTTGTTCTATTCGTTTCTCGTAGTCGGCACCTTGGAAAATGCGTTGCACAAAAATACCCGGCACATGAATATCATTCGGGTCCAATTCTCCCACTTCAACCAACTCCTCTACTTCAGCCACGGTAATTTTTCCAGCCATGGCCATCATTGGGTTGAAGTTTCTTGCGGTTCCTTTAAAAATCAAATTTCCCGCTTTGTCTCCTTTCCACGCTTTGACAAAGGCGAATGGAGCATCAAAGGCATGTTCGAGAATGTGTGGCTTGCCGTTAAATACACGGACTTCCTTACCCTCGGCTACCTCAGTTCCGTAGCCCGCAGGTGTGAAAAAGGCAGGTATGCCCGCGCCTGCGGCGCGGCAGCGCTCCGCAAGCGTGCCCTGCGGCACAAGGTCTACCTCCAACTCACCAGAAAGCATCTGGCGCTCAAACTCATCGTTTTCTCCCACGTACGAAGCAATCATTTTTACGATTTGTCGGGTCTTTAAGAGCAGTCCCAAACCAAAATCGTCCACGCCGGCATTGTTCGAAATACACGTGATGCCTGTGGTGCCTTTATCGCGGATGGCTGCAATGGAATTTTCGGGAATCCCGCACAATCCAAAGCCGCCGAACATTACGGTCATATTGTCCTCCAAGCCGTCCAAAGCTGCATGAGCGTCGGAAACCACCTTAGAGATGTAGTTTTTCTGTGACATATTTTGGGTTAATTAAGTCGACTAAAAGGTAAGAAAAAAGCCTCTTCATTGTTTGAGCAACGAAGAGGCTTTACCTCAATTTCTTAATCTTCAATGGCCGGGAGAAGCTTAGTGCTTACTTCGCCAAAACCAATGCGAACCTCACCGTTTTCGCAATGCCCGCGCATGCTTATAGTATCGCCATCTTCAATAAAGGTACGCGTCTCTCCGGTATTCAAAGTAATGGGCTCTTTTCCAGCCCAGCTCAGCTCCAACATAGAGCCATAGCTGTCCTTAGACTTCCCAGAAATCGTTCCTGACGCCATCATATCACCGGCATTTATATTACAGCCATTGACGGTATGATGGGCCAACTGCTGACGCTGGTTCCAGTACATGTATTTGTAGTTCGAACGTGAAATCACTGTCCCTTCTTTTCCTTCTGGGGCCAATTCCACTTCCAACTTAATATCATAATTATTCTTGCCCTCCGTTTTCAAATACGGCAGCACAGGGGGATCCTGTGCTGGTCCTTCCACTTTAAAGGGCTCCAAAGCATCCATGGTCACCACCCAAGGGCTGATGCTTGATCCAAAGTTCTTTCCAAGGAACGGGCCCAACGGCACGTATTCCCACTTTTGAATATCACGAGCGCTCCAGTCATTGAACAACACCATACCGAAGATGTATTGGTCTGCTTCCTCAGCTTTAATACGGTGTCCCATAGGCTTGCCTTCGCCGGTAATGAATGCCAGCTCAAGTTCGAAATCCATGCGGATACTTGGGCCAAAAGTTGGTGCATCGGCACCCGGTGCCATGCGCTGTCCTTTCGGGCGGTGTAAATCCACGCCGCTAATGACAATAGAAGAGCTTCTTCCGTGGTACCCAACGGGAATATGCTTCCAGTTCGGCAACAAAGCATTGTCGGGATCACGGAACATCTTTCCTACGTTAGTGGCATGCTCGATAGAGCTATAGAAGTCCGTATAATCTTGCACGAAAACGGGCATCAGCATCTGCACTTGACTTACTGGGAAAAGTGCTTTGTTTTGATGAACAACATTTCCTTTTAGTGCGTCATTATTCTCGTCAAAAATTTCAGCCAATCTGTTGCGAACTGCTCTCCAAATAGGTCGGCCCAGGGCAATGAAATCATTCAATGTGTCTTGCAAGAACACATCATCTGGTAGATCTATACCGTCAAAATAGCCAAGCTGATGGAGAACGCTCAGGTCAATCGCTATGTCCCCGATCCGTGTTCCAGTGGTGATGATATCATCTTCGGGAATGAATACCCCGAACGGTAGATTTTGAATGGGGAAATCACTTCCTGCTGGAACAGGAATCCAACTCTTTCTCGAAGGGTCGTTCGCTAATAGGTTCATTAATTCGTGTATTTGGGTTTAGAGGGTTCCTCGGTTTTCTTGTTCTCGTTCGATGGCTTCAAATAGGGCTTTAAAGTTCCCCTTTCCAAAGCTTGTCGCACCCTTACGCTGAATGATTTCAATAAATACAGTAGGGCGGTCCATTAAGGGTTTCGTGAACAGCTGGAGCAAATAACCTTCGTCGTCGCGGTCCACGAGAATTTTGTACTTCTTCAACACTTCAATGTCTTCATCGATCGCACCAACACGGTCCTTAAGATCATCGTAGTAGGTGTCCGGAACATCCAAAAACTCTACGCCGCGCTCACGAAGCTCGTGAATGGTGTGAATAATGTTGTCTGTGGCCAACGCCAAATGCTGCACCCCGGCACCGTTGTAGAAGTTGATGTATTCCTCAATCTGAGAGCGTTTCTTGCCTTCGGCCGGCTCATTGATTGGGAATTTGATACGGCCGTTGCCGTTGGACATCACCTTAGACATCAACGCAGTGTATTCCGTAGAAATATCTTTATCGTCGAAAGAGATGATTTGAGAGAAGCCCATCACCTCGGCATAGAATTTCACCCAAGTATTCATCTGCCCCCAGTCTACATTACCCACCATATGGTCAATGTATTTCAGGCCAACCGGTCCTGGCTGGTACTTTGGACTACGGGCAACATAACCCGGCAAAAATGGCCCGTCGTACTCGTTGCGCTCCACAAACATGTGCACCGTCTCGCCATAGGTATAGATTCCAGAAGTCACCACCTTTCCATGGGCATCTTCAATGACTTCAGGTTCTTGATACGGCTTCGCACCGCGCTTGGTCGTTTCCTCAAATGCCTTCGTTGCATTAGGCACCCATAGCGCCACAAACTTCACCCCATCACCGTGGTCGTTGAGGTGTCTGTTGATGTCGCTGTCTTTCACCATGGAAGAGGTAATTACCAAGCGAATTTTATCTTGTTGGAGCACATAGGAAGTGCGATCGCTAACGCCTGTTTCTAGTCCTGCGTAGGCCACCTCTTGGAAGCCAAAAGCAGTTTTGAAGTAATAGGCACTTTGCTTGGCGTTGCCCACGTAGATTTCCACATGGTCCGTGCCCCAAAGTTCCAAGAAATCTTGGGCGTCTTCGTATTGTTTAGGTAATGTATTGGTCATTGCAATAGGTTATTTGATCCAGCTCTTGTGGTAATCACCAGCATCAAGAGCGAGGGCTTGTTCTGTTATTTTTAGTGGTGCAAAAGTATCGACCATTACGGCCAATTCTAGCGTCTCCTTTTTACCAATGCTCGCCTCGTAGGTCCCAGGGTGTGGCCCGTGAGGGATGCCTGCAGGGTGTAGTGTAATCTGTCCCCGTCCAATGTTGTTGCGCGACATGAAATCTCCGTCCACATAATACAAGACTTCATCAGAATCAATGTTGCTGTGGTTATATGGAGCCGGGATCGATTCTGGGTGGTAGTCGTACAATCGCGGCACAAACGAACAGATGACAAAGGCCCCAGTTTCGAAGGTCTGATGCACCGGTGGCGGTTGGTGAACTCGCCCAGTAATCGGTTCAAAATCATGGATGCTGAAGGCATATGGGTAATTAAACCCGTCCCAACCTACAACGCCAAAGGGATGAGCTGCATAGGTGTAGGTGTGAAGCATATCTTCTTTCTTCACCTTCATGGTAAAGTCTCCTAATTCATCATGCGCTTCACCCAACACGGGCGTACGCAGATCCCGCTCACAATACGGACTGTGCTCGAGCAATTGTCCAAACCAGTTGCGGTAACGCTTCGGAGAATATACTGGGTGGCTGCTCTCGATGATAAAGAACCTATTGTCGGTGGTATCGAAGACAAACTGCTGAATCATCCCGCGAGGAATGACCAGATAATCACCTTCAGAAAAAGCCAATTCCCCAAACTGCGTCTTCAATGTTCCGCTCCCCTCATGCACAAAAACGACCTCGTCGTTCTGCGCATTTTTATAGAAGTAATCCGTCATGGATGCTGTGGGGGCAGCAAGAGTGATGGTACAGTCCTTATTGGTCAAAACAGGCACACGACTTTCTAAATAATCTTCCGTCGGCTTTACGTCAAATCCCTTCAAGCGGTAGGCCTTCATGTTTTTCTCAACGGCAATCTTCGGTGCAATGTCGATACTTTCGCCCACCTCTTTCACCATGGTTGGCGGATGATTGTGGTACAATAACGAGGACATGCCGTCAAAGCCTATAGTCCCGAAAAGTTCTTCATGATACAGCTCGCCATTTTCCTTGCGGAACTGGGTATGACGCTTGTGTGGAAATTGTCCTTGCTTTTGATAAAACGGCATAGGATTGACTCTTTAGTTTGTGCGGGTTCCCTACAAATATACACTACTTTAGAGGAGTTAAAATCTCACCTATGTCATTGCACAAAGACCTTGGAAAACAACTGTTCGATTCTTTGAATTCTGGCCAGAGCATTGCGCCTATCCGTGACCACATCGACAATAATGTCGACGCCGCTTACGCTGTGCAGAAAGAGCTGGTTGCCCTTCGCAAGGAAAGAGGCGAGAAAGTGGTGGGAAAAAAGATCGGTTTGACCTCTTTTGCAGTTCAAGAGCAGTTGGGTGTAGATCAACCGGATTACGGTATTCTTTTCGACACCATGGACGTTTCGGCCAGCGGCAGTTTTGATACGTCAAAAGCCATATTGCCAAAGGTGGAAGGCGAACTGACCTTCGTGCTTGGCAAAGACATCACTGCGAGCAACATTACTATGCTACTGCTCAAGGATGCTATTTCAGAAATCCGAGCCTCCATTGAAATTGTAGATTCTCGCGTAGAGGGCTGGAACATCCGTATTTCAGATACCATCGCTGATAATGCTTCAGGCTCGCATTTTATCATTGGCAAAGACTTCAAAACTTTGGAAGAAATGGATCCTTCGACTGCAATGATGCGTTTGTACAAAAACGGGACATTAGAAAGCGAAGGAACGGGTAAAGCATGCATGGACAACCCACTTAATGCCGCCTTGTGGCTGGCCCAGAAAATGGCCGATCAGGGCGAGCCGTTGACCAAGGGCGAAGTTCTTTTATCTGGCGCCTTAGGTCCCATGGTACCCGTAGTTCAGGGCGATGAAATCACCTTGGAGATCGATGGGTTTGAGCCGATCTCGCTTCGAGTGTATTGAGGTAAAATTATTTCTAATCGCTTTGTCCTTAAGAAGTTGTGCGTTTTGAGAAATCGTTTACATTTGCGCACCTTTTTTTGGAAAAATGAAGAACAAGTATTTGGATCTCGTAGAGCAAACCTTCGATTGGCCTACTGAGGAATTCAACTTGACAGCAGAGCAAACACTGCTGTGGCATGGCTTAAACATTAAGCCTCTTTTAGATCAATACGGCACTCCAATGCGTCTTACGTATTTGCCAAAAATTGATGAGAATATTCAGCGTGCCCGACGCATGTTTCATGTGGCAATGGCGAAGGTGGACTACGACGCTGAGTACCATTATTGCTACTGCACTAAAAGCAATCACTTCAAATTCGTCATGGAGCGCGTTTTAGAAAACGACGTTCATCTCGAAACATCCAGTGCTTTTGATATTAATATCATCCGCAATATGGCCGCTGCAGGTAAGCTTCCACGGGACAGACATATAGTTTGTAACGGGTATAAGACGGGTCGATACCTTGATAACATTGCAGGTTTGTACGAGGACGGCTACGACAATACCATTACGGTTATTGACCACGTTGAAGAATTGGCTGAATTGCAATCTAAAACTCAAAAGAAAGTAAAACTCGGCATTAGGATTGCTTCTGAGGAAGAGCCTAAGTTTGAGTTTTATACTTCCCGTCTTGGCATTGGTTACCGAGATATTGTAGACTTCTACAAATCGAAAATCCAAGAGAACGAGAGAGCAGAATTGAAAATGCTCCATTTCTTCATCAATACAGGAATCAAGGACACGGCATATTACTGGAACGAACTGCGCAAATGTGTGAATGTATACATTGATCTAAAGCGCATTTGCCCTTCGCTTGATAGCCTAAACATTGGTGGTGGATTCCCCATCAAGACTAGTCTGGGAATGGATTTCGACTATGAATACATGGCGGAGGAAATCATCAATCAGATTAAGACGATGTGTGATTTTGCAGACGTTCCTGAGCCGCATATTTTCAGTGAATTTGGTTCGTACACCGTAGGTGAGTCCGGGGCCAATTTTTACAGTATCCTAGGTCAGAAAAAGCAAAACGACCGCGAGACGTGGTATATGATTGACAGCTCATTTATGACGACACTTCCGGATACATGGGCCATCAACAAAAGATTCATCATGCTGCCTATTAATAAATGGGATAAACCGTACGAAAGGGTCTTGTTGGGTGGTTTGACATGCGACTCTGACGATTACTACAACGCAGAGCAACACGTAAACGCCATCTTTTTGCCTAAGCTCCGTAAACACGACTCGGAGCCGCAATACATAGGCTTTTTCAACACAGGAGCCTACCAAGAATCTTTGGGCGGTTATGGTGGTACCAAGCATTGTCTACTTCCTTCTCCTAAGCACGTAGTGCTAGATATTGAGGAAGATGGAACAGTAAAACACGAGCTTTTTGCAGACGAGCAAAGTGCTGAAAACATGTTAAATATTCTCGGTTATGAGTGATTTGAATGAGAAGGGACCTATTTCGCAATTCATGGCGTACAACTACCGCCA
>Ga0213865_10000604_pt1 | contig 24209 bp, 20 predicted proteins | sample PICome_6_FD_160100 | JGI IMG/M metagenome (GOLD analysis project Ga0213865, IMG submission 160100) | Coastal seawater microbial communities near Pivers Island, North Carolina, United States - PICO282 | ecosystem: Environmental > Aquatic > Marine > Coastal | place: USA: North Carolina...
TGGTTGCTCGTCCAAGGATTCCACCAATAAACTTAAATGTGCCTGAGAAAAGACTAAAGAACTTACCAATTGCTTTACTAATTGGACCGGCCTTGAAGTCATCCATCATTTTAGCTACTTTGCCGGCAACAGGCAATACCAAACCCTGATTGACAACAAAAGCAATCTTCTGCACATTATTGATAAATTTAAGGAATGAATCCATAATAGATTGGATTGATTCACGGATACCTTTATCCAAGAAAGCAGCAGTGGCTGCCAGTGCTGCAGCTGTACCAATAAGTAATTGGTCAAAGATTTTATTCGGGTCTTGATTTGGAGTAAGTTTCGAACCACTAGAAGAATCTTGGCCCTGAGCTCTAGACTTTTCTCTCTCAGATTCCAGCTCATCAAGAGCTTTGCGCTTTTCCAATTTAAAGAAATTAGAAAATTGTTCAGACAGACCATGAATAGCATTAGTTTGCTTTTCTTGCTCTCCTAGAGTATTAAGGTTTGCCTGAACTAGGGTAGCCTGTACGTCTCTTAATGTAATCTCTGCCATTTATTTACACTCTGTTTACTGGTTTTGTCGAGCCTTTTCGGCCTCTTCTTCTAAGTACTCATTCAGCATCATTATGTAAATTTCCCTTTCCCAAGGGAGCATTTCTTCTAACTCTGTCAAAGAATATTTATGGTGTTGGATCAATTGGAAGTTAGAACGATAATAGTTAGCTAAGCTATCATGGGAAAGGCCTACTGAAAAAAATCAGCAGTACCTTTAAGAACCTCTTTATTCTTTGCACCACAGCCTTCACAGACCCACTTGACTTCATGGGTAAGTTCAGGAATAGTGTTAATGAAATCTTGAATCAGCTTAAACTGACCGGATGTAAAGTTAGAAATAAAGTCGGAAATCTCTTCTTCTGTATGATCCTCAACCATGAATCGATTATCACCCTGCATAATAGCAGAAAGACATGCACGTACCATAGTGAATGATGCCTCAACCTGATCGGTATTCTCAGGCATTGAAATCAGACGCTGAAGATCACCATAAGAAGGGAACTTGAGTTCAAGATGTACATCATCTGTTAGCTCAACAACATATGGACCTTTTTTGCCTTTTGGCGTAGGTGGTTTAATATCATCAAAGTTAATAGTGATTGGTGTAGATGTTTCACAACCATCCTCAGCACACTTCAGACCTACGTCAGTGGTCTCGCCAACAGACCTTGCACGAATCTTTAGGAACATATAATCAATATCAAACATCGTCAATGTACGTACATTAACATCTGAATTGATAAGACATGCCTCAATGGTTTTAGCAAGAGTATCCAGCATAATATTACGGTCATTGGATTCCATTGCTTGCATCATCACTTTCTCTTCTTTAACAAGATAAGGACGATACTCAACCATTTGACCGGTTGAAGGAATCTTCATTTTGTAATTAATGTGTGCATTAAGTTTAGGTAATGCCATGATTTAAATCTCCAGTGTTATACTTGTTCAGGTTCCCAGTCTGTATAGCTCAATTCTACATTAAGTTGTACCAGACTATTTTCATTCTCATCGCCGAGTTCAATAGCATTAACTGTTGTAGGGAAAGCCCTGAGGAGCTTACAACCATAAACAACAGAATCATCACCATGATTTAGCTGAAAGATCGATACTGTTTTTGAATATTCTGTTTTGTATGCTAGTTCATAATCACCTGGATTTACAACAGCTCTTTGCCATTCATCAAAGTAATTACGTACTGAGTAATTATTATCTAGAATAAAGGTAAGTGATACATCATTGAAACCAAATGCATAAGGCATTTTCTGAGTGATCATACCAATACGACGTTCTTGAGTAAGAATCTGACGACCTGGTAGATTTGCTGCACGACAAAGGATATTAAGGTCACGACCATCCATACCGAAATCACTTGGCAACATGATCTTATAACGATTGGCCCGTGCGACACCTGAGGTGATCGCGCCTTTAAGTTCTTCGATACTACTCATGATCCTCTGATAATCCTTCTGGAATCTGCGTAAACCTGGCTTCTGTTTGCTTTTTCGAAAATCGCAGTTTGTAAGAAAGCAGCAATTTCCCATTCATTCATTGGTACACGTGAATACCTTGAACGAACATGCTTTGTCAAATAGTGTTTGAATGTTGGCTTATACCAACGGAACTTAGAAACACCCTTGAGCATTTCATAAGATACCTGAATCTTCTCACGTTCATTATATCTCTTTTTATCTTTTAGATCCATTAGAGAATCCAAGAGTTTTGCTCTAAGAACTGGTGGAAGATAATGAAGGTTCAATCCATAGAATCCATCTTTTGCTGGACCAACAGAAATGATCAAAGGGAATCTATCGTAGTAAGGCAATGTTTCTTTATGTTTTGGATCATAATAGAACATGTACATATTGCCAGGATATACATTACTACTAAGAATGGCTGGGTCATCTTTCATCAAATCTTTACGATTGATAGACCGCAAGCTTTTAACACGGTTTCTGAACCACGCCTGAGACTCTTTTGTCCTTGGTGAAATACCAGCACGAAAAGCTTCTTTTTCAATCTGTTTAAAAAGATTACTCATTTAATTCAAAAACCGTTGCGTTGATTTGTATAGTTTTATTTATATCTTTAGTCCAAGCTTCTTAAGCTCGTTTTCAGTCCAAATCTCAAATCGCCATGTCCTGCCACCTTCGGTATTTTTGTGTTCACACATAGCCCGAGCAGCTTTCCACTTTGAATCGTTTTTAATATAAGTAGCTACCTCATTAAGTGCATACTTAGTTTTCTTTGTTACCTTTGGCGCCCTAGTCTGCTTATGAGGTTTAATCTCAACAAGGATTACTTCACCTTTCTGAGTAACGATTGTCAAGTCAACAAAATAACGATGTGGCCTTTTATCGGTTTCGCATATATAAGGTACTACTGTGATCTCTGAACCCCATGCTTGAATCCATGATGCATCTTCACAGTATTTGAAAGCTTGCTTTTCCCAGTTAGATCGATAAATAACATCTTTATGATCGCCGATATATTTTTCTGGTTTTGTCACTTTGAATCTGCCTTTATAAGTACCTAGCTTAGGTAACTTTTTCAAAGGCTTTATTTTTTTAGCCATAAATATCTCTAGATTTTATTTAATATTTATATGGAAAACCGATGGCTATTAGATTTCCAATTCAACCAGATGAAAAGTACGGTGGTACAGTTAGTTTCACTGCTATTCGTTCATCAACTAATACATCAAGGAATTCTGCCGTATTAGACCAGTCCAGGTCTTTGGCTGCAGAAACCGGTGGTAATTTTAATTTGAGTGCATCACAACAGCAGGTGGGCACGACTCGTAGTTCTGTTACCAGTGTTGTTGGTGATGTAGTTTTGTATTTGCCACCCGGTATTCAGTTTAGTGACGGTGTTGGTTATGATAATACCAATCTCGGTTTCTTTGGTAATGCAGTAGCAAATGCAGCCGGCGCAGGAATGTCTGGTGGAGCATCCGGTGCAGGTCAGTTTGCAAAGCAATCCCTTGATCAGTTTGTTTCTTCATTTGATAAAATGAGGTCTTCTGCCTTTGGTCCTGATCAAAAGAATGCAATGGCCGCGGTTGCAGAAAGAATGGCACCTGAAGGTCTGTCTCAAGCCATTCAGGCAGGTACAGGTATTACGGCCAACCCACATACTCGTTCTATTTTTAGAGATGTTGCACTTCGTCAGTTTTCATTTAATTTCTCTCTTTTGCCAATGAGCCCAGAAGAAGCTGAAGCTGCTGAACAGATTGTCCAGTTCTTTAGGGAAAACCTTTACCCTGAAAAAGTCAATAATGGTTATTCCTATAAGTTCCCAACTAAATTTAGAATTAAGTTTAGATACAAAGACAATGACATTGCTCATAAGTTGTTGCCTTGTTATTTGACTTCAGTACAAACTAGCTATAATTCAAATTCAGGTACATTCCATACAGATGGCAAGTTTTCTCAAACTGATATTGCAGTGTCTTTCCAAGAAGAAAAGACTTTGACAAAAGAAGACATTCAGGCAGGTTACTAAAATGTATTTTAAAAACTTTCCACAGATTGATTATAAGTTTGGTGAGAATATTGAGGCTAGTAAGTTTCAAGACCTGATGGCGTACATTGATATTGTAGATCAAGTCAAGGATGAAATCACCGCCTACACTTGGTATAATATTCAAGATGGTACACGACCTGACCAGGTATCACAAGAGATTTATGGTACGCCTGACTATCACTGGACTTTCTTTCTTTTAAATAATAATCTTCGTTCACAGGGCTGGCCACTTAGGCAGTCTGAAGTAGAAAAGAAGATTAGAAAGGATTATCCTAATACCACTTTGAACACTGGTGGAGATTTATCGGTTAAGTTTAGACGTGGCTCGACAGTGACTGGAGCCTCTTCTGGTGCAACTGGTACGATACTTAGACGTAGACTAGACTTAGGTCAAATCATTATTTCTGGAGATTCTGATTTTGTTGATGGTGAAACCATTACAACATTTGAAGATGGTGTAACAAAATCTATTACGATTAGTTCGGCTATTCGTGAATGGAATTCTGTACACCATTTTGAAAATGATTCAGGATATTACGTTGACATTATTCCTGATGCACCATTTATTAATGAACGTGAAAATAGATATGTTCATTATGATTCTGATACTGCAACATATGACCTAAGCGTATTGTATAATACCGAAGGTTTATCAAATGCAAATCTAGATTCTGATGATGAAACTAGATTAGTTGATGTATATTCAATTAATACTAAGTTTGCTGAGAATGATCCAAATGAGCCATTTGGCGCGATTCATAGATCAGTTGGTAATGGATTTGAAGCTTATTACAATGGTCAGATTCTTGGATCATATGGTTTTGATTCAGATGCAGATGAAGCACTTCGTAATAAGTTTGATAGCTATATCACACAAACATATGATGATACTGATCCGGCAATCTATACGCCAATTACATTCCGTGAAAGGTTGATTGAAGAAAACAATGAACTGCGTGAAATTAAGGTTCTTAAGCCTGAAGTTGCCGCACAGATTGTGAACCAGTTTAGTTCTATTTTGCTAGATACAACTCCGGTTGAAGATGTACGGCGTAAGTCACAGGGCCAACAAGGTCTTGGTAAATACGAAGCAAATACAAATGACAAAGCAACCAATGATGCAATTGCTCTTGTTAATTCACTTTTGTCAGGTAATAGCTAATGAGTCAAAATGAGATTTCTAGTCCATATGATTATGGATATCATAAAATCAGTATTGAAGGGCCGAGGTTTAATTCAGTAAACATCGAACACCTGGTCCTGGAAATCTCTTTATATGAGAATCTAGGCAGTCCTTTTGTATCTGGTAATATGATCATTCTTGATTCTGCAAATCTGTCTAACCATGTTAATTTCATGGGACAAGAAAAGATTAAGATCGAGTTGTATGATCCATATGAACAGCAATTTGTTGTTAAGTCATTTGTAACAACTGGTGTAAAACGATCTGAAAAAACTAGTGATAATGCATCGTCTATTATTGTCTCTTTTGTTGAAGAACATGTAACACTTTCGAATATTACTCGCTTTTCAAAGACATATGAAGGTAAGATCGAAACCATTATTTCTGATATTTTGGCTGATCAGTTGAATGTACAAGTACAAACAGATACTAGTGCACAGGCCGTGATGAGATATATTGCACCTTATACTATTTCACCACTTAAGGCCGTGAATATGTTAAGACGCCGTGCTACAAGTACAAATGGTGCACCGTTCTTTTTGTATTCATCTATTAAAAGACCAGGACTTAGACTTGCTAATCTTGAAACACTTATTTCACAGCCATCTTTTAATAATCAGCCGTTCATCTACTCAATTGTAACTGATCCTGAGTATTCTGAATATAGCTACTCTGTTGAAAATATGGAAGATCAATCACATAAGATTCGTAGTTTGAATATTATGGATAATGAAGATGTTGCACGTCTTTTTGAAGAAGCTGGGTTTGGTGCACAGTATCTTTGGCTCGATACTATTAAAGATATTGCTACTGAGTTAAGACACCGTTCACCTGAAGTACTTCGCAGATTGCCAAAAATGAATGGCGATATTAACTATGATGATAACTTTACCGTTGGTGGTAAACCTTATCATGAAGGTGTTAGCAAGTATACTACTGAAATCACAACAAAATATCTGTTTGATAATATAAATAGTTTAAAAGAAGAAGTAGTAATTGATGACCATATGCGCAAAGCTCAGGATCGTTCTATTCGTTCTATGTTAAGTAAAGCGCCAATGACAGTACAGTTGCCAGGCTATCAGTTCTTTGAAAACGAAGCAATTGGTAAAGTTATTAATTTGGAAATCCCAAAAGATATTCCAATTATGGATGAAGCTGCAGTTGGTGAAGATGTGATTGATAAGAAGCGCTCTGGTCGTTATTTGGTATATGGTACACGTCACTTATTTAAGAATGGTCAATATTCTGCAAATCTTAATGTAACCAAATTGGATAATAAAGATTCAATTAAGAACGAGACGGTTAACCAAGTATGATAGACTATTATGGCGATAATTTCAGATGGTTTATTGGTATTGTTGAAGACAATAGAAACGATCCATTGAAACTTGGGCGCGTACGCGTACGTGTATTCGGAGTTCATTCGCCTTATTTTAATCAGATTGAAATTGATGATCTGCCTTGGGCAACAACCATGATGAGTCCGGGAGGTGGCATTTCGGGTGTAGGTCGTGGAGATATTTCTGAAATTGGTGCATGGGTATTTGGTTTCTTTATGGACGAAGAAATGCAAAATCCTGTGGTGCTTGGTACTCTTCCCAAGATTGAAATTCCAGGTCCTGATAATATTAATCCAATGCCTGTTGAGCCAGGTGCAGTTCATAATGATGCAGCTAAACCACAATCGCCTCGTGGTGTAAGTAATGCTGAAAAAGTTACAATGGGCGCAATTGATAGAGGTTTCTCTCCGGTAGTAGGTGCTGCATTGGTTGGCGCACTTGCTGTCGAAACCGGTAATCCAAATCTTTCGCCTTTGACTGAACTCTTGCCAGGACAAGCACCATGACAAATCCTACTTCATTCGGAATCGCTAAATGGACCGGTGAAAGACAAGAAGAGTTTTTTGCTTGGTGTGCATCATTTAATTACGATCCATTTAAGATTGATGTTCAAATCGAATATATTTTTCATGAATTGTCAACCCATCCTGAATTAGGTATGGCACAATTGAAGAATGCAAAAACTATTGATGAGGCCGTTGAAATCTTTACCGAATATTACCTTGGGTATGATGAAGATGAACTGAGTGATAGTCGTAAGGCTTTTGCTCGTGATGCATTTGAAAGGTTTTGTTAAAAATGAAAATTAATGCAGTAGCAATTACATCGAAATTATTGACTCTTCTTGGTGGTATTGTCAAACTTCTTACTAGTACATACACAGCATCAGGTGCCGCTCAGTTGCAGCTTAAGCAATTGAGAGACTCACCGGAAGAAGCTGAAATCGGTGCTGATGTTGGTGGACTTCAGGTTAAAGCAATTGCTGATGAGAATTATGATGATGCCGGTAATCGTACTAAGAAAACTGCAATTGGAATCTATGGTGACAAGCTAGATACAATTGGAGACCTTCGCCGTACACCTACTCCTGAACTTGCTCAAGTGCAGCAAATTTATTATGGTGAACCAAATAAAAAGGCACAGCTTTTTAGGACCGTTACTGCTGTTACTACAGAAGCGGCCAATGAAGCATTTGCCCAAACCTTAAGAGCTACCGGTCAGACTACAGAAGAACAAACATTTCAGGCATCTTTATTTGCTTCCGAGAATCTTGCTGATTCTACCGGTCTACCTCTTGGTGCATCTTCTGTTGGTTTGTTGAATGATGCAATCACTACTATTAATGATGATGCCGAAAGATTTAATAAGCAAATCAAAAAAGCTGGAGATGGCAGCGTAATTGGTTCTTTGACTAAGAATGACGATCCGGCCAATAATACTGAATTGGACACAAAGTCTGATTTGTTTGGTGTATCGACTGTGCCGACAATTGATATGAAGAATGTACCACCGCGAATGATTCTTAAAACTTTTGAAGAAATGGAAGCAATCATTCGTTCATCAACTCGTGAAATTACAGAGGTCGTTGTTCACCATACAGATACATATGAAAACCAAGATGTAAGTTATGATATTTTATACCAATGGCATGTAGTTGATAATAAGTGGTCTGATGTCGGTTATCACTTTATCATTATGCGAAACGGTGATCTTCAGGTATGTCGTCCTATTTCCAAGAAAGGTGCACATGCCCGTAGTCATAACAAATATTCAATCGGTATTTCTTTTGTTGGTGGGTTACAAGGTTCATCAACAAAGAAAGGCAAGACTCGTTCAGCAAATACTTTTAGACCGGTTCAATGGAAAACATTTGACACTTTTATGAAAGCTTTCTATACAGTACATCCGGGTGGACAGGCATGGGGTCACAATGATATTGATCCTGATCGTCGTTCTGATCCAAACTTTGATGTACCTGAATATGTCAAAAAACGTTTTTCAAAAGAAAATGTACAAACTTCTAAAGATGCGGCACTGACCGGGTCTTTGTCTACAGATGAAATAATTGCAAGGCACTAATTAATGGCAGGTTCTTTTCCATATACTGAGATTGTTTCTTCTCGTTCAGGTTATACCAAAGTAAGATTGACTAATGGTGATGTTGTTGAATATGGTGGCTCACGTGGTTATCGTAATAACAATCCAGGCAATCTGACATCCGATTCTAAGTCACAAAGAATCTTAAATAAGTACAAGCCTTATGGTGCTATGGGCTATGACTATGGTGGTAACCTGATCTTTTCTGACATGCAGGGTGGATTCAATGCACAAAAAGCATTGGTCACCGGCACATATAAAGATTATAGCATTGGTGGTATGCTTAATAAGTATGCACCTCCTGGCGCTGCCAATGATCCAAATGGAACTAATGCATCTTATCCTGGTTATATGGAAAAGCAAGGATGGAATCTAGATACTAAGATTTCAGATCTTTCTCCAGAAGAACAAAATCAGTTAATTGCTGATATGATTCGTAAAGAGAATAGCACATCCGATGCCAATAAGATTCTTGATGAAGTTGACTTGGGTGATACTTCCAATGTACAAAAGGGCGGACAATCTGGATTTAGTACACCTGAAGATGATGGTGAAGATGGTCAGAATTCCAATACAGATAATCAGAGGTCTGGATCAGTCACACCTCGTAATGATAAAGTAGTACCGACTGACGATTTTGGCTTTAAGAACTATTCCAAAAATCAATACTATAATGAATCTGGTATCAACAAAGCAGCACGAGGTGAATGGGAACCCAAGCTAAAAGTCGGCGGTGGTCCACTTGGTAAGAATCTATTTCCTACTAGTGCAAATCCACGGTATCCATATAACAATGTAACCGAGACATCTTCCGGTCATCGTATTGAATTAGATGATACACCTGGTGAAGAACGTATCACGACTGTACACGCGGTTGGTTCTGGTATGGAATTCCATGCCGATGGTACAGTGGTTCTTAATTCATATGATAAAACCATTCAAGTTGTTGGCGATGACTTTACCGTATATGTTCGTGTTAATGGCGATATTACATATGAAGGTGATTTGAGCATGCATGTACGCGGTGACATGAAAGTAAAAGTTGATAATAACTATACCTTGGAAGTCGGTGGTAAGATCATCGAAAGGGCCATAGAAGGTCGCTCAGAGGTCGTAGAAGGGGATAAGGTATCAACTGTGATTGGTAACATGTCCGAAACAATTACCAACTCAGCGACCCGTACGACCCTTGGAGATAATACTCAGGTCGTTAAAGGTGATATGAACTTCTGGGCAGAAGGCGACGCCGAATATTTGACCAAAGGTAATCAACATTTTTCTTCAGAAGAATCAATGACATCTGCATCTCCAGTAATCAATGCAACGGCCCTTAATATGAACTTGACTGCACCATCTGGTCATTTTGGTGGGTCAGGCGTTATTGCTCATGGCTTTGCATTCAAAGGATATGCACAAGGTCTTTGGAATAATATTACAATTGCTTCGGCATATACACCAGATGCTAACACGGCACAAGATACTTTGTTTTTGTCTGAAAAAGGTATCTATGATGTTGATATCGATCCGGGTAACAAAATCAAACAATCTCTTGATTTGAGAGAAACTACAAGTATTGGTCAAAATACTTCATCAACAACCGACAATGCAACTTCATTTAATCTGGTAGAATAAAATGATTATTAAAAGAGAAACTATTACAACTAGAGAAGTTCGCTCTAAACTACGTGAAGACAATAATCGTAAAGATGATTTATTCACATCTTTTTGTATGGCAAAAGGCGTATTAGATCCAAGATATAAGTTTTTGGCACCAACTGGTATTAATAGATTAATTGGTAAAGAACCAATTGCAAAGTTTGGTAATAAACCACTTGGTGTATCTGATTTTCGTAAATTGAAATATAAAGAGTTTAAAGGCTTTCGTAGATTTGTTCCTGAAAAGCAGTTTAATCCAATGAATAAAGATAAAATCTCTGCAGGAACCAAATTGGCAAGAGGCGTAACTCTTGGTCGATTTACTGGTGCAATAGGTTCTCGTCATACTCTTAACAGATATAGTCACGCGGAACGTCAACAAATTGCTCGTAACTTTTATTTGCAAGCTCCACTGATGGTAGGGTTTGAAAATAATGAAGACAAGTTCGATAATTATAGTTTGGTTGTTACTGAAGGTCTATATTCGCCTGAAACGACAGAGACATTGACGCGTGATGGAATTAAAGATAAAGCAACAAAAGGTCAAGTAGTCGTATATGAAGTTATTGATCAAGAAGGTAATATGTCACCAGAAAAAACATTTGAGGTGGCACAATACTGGAAAGACAATTTCTTGTTTGATGAATTAATTCTTAGCTATGATACCGTTGATCCTAAAATGGGATATAATGCACAGATTATTGTGGTCATGCCTGAAGTAGGAACTGACTATAATCCAAGATTTGATTTCAAAGTAAAGACTGAATTTAACTTTAATCTATTAGTTAATGATGGTCTGGCAGAAGCATTCGTAAGAACTGCATAAATATATAAAAAAGAGAGAATAATGGCAGCACGTCGTAGTTTTGCAGCAGAAGATAAGAACTTAACCGGGAGTACAGTTGTAACTTCCCGCACTAGGTTCTATTCAGATATTGACTTGTCAATTGCGCCCAAGCCTTCTGGTGACATCTTCAAAAAGGTAGATGCCGAATCAGTTAAGCAATCGATTAAAACCATTATTCAAACGAATCATGGCGAAAGACCTTTTAATCCATTCTTTGGTGCTAATATTAGAGGTCGATTATTTGAGCTAAATCATCCAGATGTTGCTGATGAAATTGAAAGAGATATCATCCTTGCAATTGAAAACTATGAGCCAAGAGCAAAAGTAATTAATATTGATGTTAACAATCAAATCGATCATAATGATTTGAGAGTTACTATTACATTTAAAATCGTATCAACAGAAGAAATTGTAGTGTTGAATACTACACTTACAAGGGTTAAGTAAAGATGGCACGTAAACAAACAATCCACAACACAACGCTGGATTTCTCTAATATTAAACGTTCACTTAGAGACTATCTTGGCTCACAGACTGAATTTTCTGATTACGATTTTGAGGGTTCCGGTCTTTCTGCTTTGATTGATGTATTGGCATATAATACTCATCAAAATGCACTGATCGCAAACTTTGCTCTTAATGAATCTTTTTTGACGACTGCCCAGACTCGTTCTGCAATGGTTAACCATGCTCTTAACTATGGTTATGTTCCTCGTTCTAAGTCAGGTGCAACAGCAATCGTGAATGTTAGCCTAAATCTTAGTGGTGTATCTCCTCGTCCAGCAACTGTGACAATTCCTCAATATACACGATTCACTTCAAGTGTTGATGGTGTATCATATACTTTCTACACACTTGATGAATATATCGGTTATGATCGTACTGGTACAGGAATCTATACATTTGAAAACGAGGCTGGTGATAAAGCACTGGCTATTACCGAAGGTGTTTTGAAAACAAAAACGTTCCGTTGTAATGATGCACTTGAACGCCAAATTTATGTAATCCCTGATGCTGACCTTAACCTTCTTAGCTTGTCTGTGAAGGTGTATGACAATGCATCAACAGATAATTTTGACATCTATGAGAGTACTTCCACAATCGGTACAATCGATGCAGAAACAAAGCTGTTTATTCCACTTGAAAGTTATAATGGCTTTTATGAAATTAACTTTGGTGATGGAGTAAACACCGGTCTTGCTCCTGTACCTGGTAATATCATTAGAGCTCAGTACCTTTCTTCCAATGGTTCGGCTGCAAACGGTGCTGAGGCATTTACTGGTATTGACCAAGTTGAGGTTAATGGCACATCATATCCTTTGATCATCTCTACAGTGACCAAAGGTGCACTGGGTGATGAGAAAGAAGGTGTTGAATCCATTCGTCTTTCTGCTCCACTTAACTATTTGGCAGGTGGCCGTCTGGTTACTTCTTCTGATTATATTGCAATTATTGGTCGTGGTGTACCAGGTATTAAGTCGGTAAATGCATGGGGTGGTGAAGAAGAAGACGAACCAAAATATGGTAAAGTAATGATTTCCATTATCTTTAAAGATGATGTTGATGCTGCACAGAAACAAGCAATTGAAAGAACTATTAAAGATCAAATTGTTGATAGTATTTCAATGATTTCCATTGATGGTGAATTTGTCGATCCTGAGTTTACTTACCTTGATCTTTCTACAGAGGTGAGATATAATGCAGCTCGTACGGCACGTACTCCACAAGCAATGCAGAATCTTATTCGTACAGAAATTAATAAATTCTTTGATGATAACCTTGGAGCATTTAACCAAGTATTCCGTAAGTCACGGGTCACCAATGCGATTGACGCTGCCGATAACTCGATTCTTTCTTCTAAAGTTGAAGTAAAGATGGCAAGTAGATTCCAGCCAATCGTCAATCCGTTGACAGTCCAGATTGCTGAAGCTGATTATGACATTAGCTTCCTTAATAAAATCGATTTTGCAAATGATCAAACTCCAGTAATTACATCTGATCGTTTTTACTTTGATGGTTTGAATATCTGTGAAATTCAAAATAAGCTTGGTTCTACTACTCTACAAATTGTTGATATTGATGGTCGTGTTCTTAATGACAATGTTGGATCATTTAATCCAGAAACAGGCGAAGTAAATCTTCGTGCATTTAAGCCTGCCGGTATTGTTAGTGGTAATCCTTATATTGCGATCAAAGCAGTTCCTCAAGATGATTCTGTAATCAAGCCACTTAGAAATCATGTAATTGATTTGGGTCTTAATAATGTTGTGGCGATTGGTGATGCTGATTTGGCAAATAACTCAGGTGTAGTTAACTAATATGGTACGTGATACACTAAGCGATTATGATCGCGTTACTCCAAACTTCAATCAACCACGGGTTGTTGATGTTGTTCCTGAGCATTTCTTAGAACAATATCCTAAACTCGTTGGATTGCTAGAGACCTATTATGAATGGATGCACCAGTGGCAAGATTCTGATGGTCGAATGGCAATGGGTGAATTTGAAGATATTAATTATATTAAAGATCGCGAAACTGTGCCTGAGCGATTTATTGATTATATGTACAATGAGGCAATTAATGGACTAAGTCCTGACAACTTTGATTTGCCTCGATATACACTTAAGCTTTTGCCTTTCTTTTATAAATCCAAAGGTACTATTGTTGCATCCCAAGGATTCTTTAGATTTCTTTATGGCATTGATCCTGATTTTGAATACCCAAAGAATGATATGTTTATTGTTGGTGAATCTGAAATTGGTGCTGAATCCCTTAAAGTAATTCAAGATTCTTATTTTTATCAAATCTTTTCTGTATTGATTAAATCTGAATTGCCTTATTCTAAGTGGGGTAGAATCTATAAGCAATATATGCATCCCGCAGGTTTTGCATTGTTTGCTGAAACTTTGTTTGAATCGGTTGTTAGTAATGCATCACTAACTTCTCCGTCTGATGCTAAAATTACAAAATTCGAGCACGATGCTGAATCCACTATTAGTTTTGTGTTTGATGGTTTTGCCAGTTCATATCTGAAAACTTGATATAAATATTACCAACACTCGAGATAAGTTTACCTAGGAACTATAATGGCAACTGTTACTACTAAATTTAAAAAGCAATTATTGGAATCCATTGCCAGTGACATGTTGGCTGATTCCAATGAATACTATATTGCTATTGCTAAATCCGATCCTTGGAACGAGACGGACACGGTTCCTTCTGAAGTTAATTCAGAAAGCGAAGTACGTGAATTTAGAAATAACATGTTGGCGATGAAAAAGCTTGTTGATTTTAGCTTTGTGACCCATCGCAATAATTGGGATTCTGGTGAAACTTATCGTTCTATTACAGATGCAGTTGATTTGGATACGATCACCGATTATGTTGTTAAGACTGACAACAACTCAGTTTATGTTTGTGTTGAACAGGGTCGCGATGATGTTGGTCTTCCTGTTGCTTCACAAATAAACCCTCAGTTGGTTGGAACTGGTACAAAATCAAAGCGTACTTCTGATGGATATGTATGGAAATATGCATATACTATTTCCGGTGTAAATGGCGCAAAATATCTTTCCAATGAATATATCCCGGTTGATAAGATTGTCACTGCCGATAATATCAATGAAACTCTTCAGAAAACTGTACAGGATTCTGCAGTCTCCGGTTCCATCATCGGATACCGTGTAGTTAATTCAGGGACTGGTTATGCACAAAACACGACAGCCGTGATCAGCGGGCCTGGTACGGGCGCTGAGGCCGTTGTTAGCGTTGATTCTGATACTGGTTCTATTATTAAAGTTGAGGTTGCTGACTCTAGTGATACTACACAAAAGATCGGCTCCGGATACAATGATGCTAGTATTGAATTGGTTACTGGTACAGGTCCAACTCAACCGGCAATTGTATATCCAATCATCTCTAGAAATGGAATCGGATACGATTCACGTGATGATCTTAATGCACACCTAGGTATGTTTAATGTCAAGTCAGTTGGTGCTGATGAGGCTGGTTGGCCACTAGGTAACGATTTTAGACAAATTGCAATCATCAAGAATCCAAAGAAATATAATGATTCTGACTTTAATGATGCTGCTGGTAATACACTTAGCTTCATGAAATTTACAGGTCAGTCTGGCACTTTTTCTACTGATACTTTAATTCGTGGCACAACTTCTAATGCCGCTGCATATGTTGATTATAATGCAAGCGATAAAACATATTATCACCAGAATAAAAATACTGGATTTAAGTCTTTCCAGGTTGGTGAGACGATTCAGGATTCGGATGATCCAGGTAGTAACTATGGTATTCTACTTTCTGATTCTGATAATGTAATTAATCCATTTAGTGGTGAAATTCTATATCTTGAAAATCGTGCACCGATTCTTCGTGATTCAGCACAGACCGAAAACATTAAAATTATTATCAATCTATAAGGTTAAGACATGACCGAACAATTTCTAAAAAGTACTTTTGAGACTACTTACAAAGACGACTTTAAGGATTCTGATAACTATCATCGGATTCTTTTTAATTCAGGTCGTGCATTGCAGGCTCGTGAACTTATTCAAATGCAGACGATCATCCAAGAGGAAGTTCGTCGGTTTGCTGATAATATTTTTAAAGACGGGTCAGTAGTTACTCCAGGTGGTTTGTCACTTAATAACTCGCTTGAGTTTGTTAAGCTTGAAGGCAACCCGACCATCACGACTTATCAGGTCGGTCAGACTCTTACAGACACTTCCGGTGTAACTGCTGAGATTGTTGCAATTGCTGCTTATGAAGATGCCAGTAATCCAGCAACATTTTATATCAAATATACGAGCACAACTGCTGGTACACCCGGTAATACACCTGTAAGATTTACCAATTCTGATACAATCACCAATGGTATTACGCCAGTACAGATTCAGATTGCAAATACTATTGAAAACCCTGCGGTTGGTCGTGGTACTCAGCTTTCTGTTTCTACCGGTTCTTTCTATGCACAGGGTCACTTTGTTCAGTGTAATCCTCAGTCTATTTTCGTTGATCGTTATTCCTCAACACCCACCAAGAATGTTGGTTTCCGTGTTGTTGAAGATATCGTAACGACCGATGACAATGATGCTCTGTTCGATAACCAGAATGTACTTCCTAACCAATCTGCTCCTGGTGCTGATCGTTACCGTATTCAACTCATTCTCACCAATGAAGAAGATGTTGAAGCTGACCAGAACTTTATTCTTTTGAATCGCATTGATCGTGGTCAGTTTGTTGATGAAATTGATTTGTCAACATACAACATCATTGGTGATGAAATGGCTACACGGACTTTTGAAGAGTCTGGTAACTATACAGTGACAGCGTTTAATGCGACTTTTGCTGATTCTGATGATAATACAAAGCTTAAGTTGGATGTTGATACCGGTGTTGCTTATGTAAATGGTTACCGTGTTTCAAAGACGGCGCCTACAGCCATTTCTGTAAATAAAGCACAAGATACCGGTACAATTGATAATGATGTAGTTGCTGCCAACTTTGGTAATTATGTCAAGATTGAAGGTTCTTCTGTACTTGGAATTCCTAATGTAGATATTCTGGAAACAGTAAATCTTAGAAATGCAACCAACTATGGTGGTTCTACAATTGGTACTGCACGTGTTAGACACGTTGAGCGCGATGGCGTTGATTTCCGCTGGTACCTTTTTGACGTACAAATGGATAATGGTCAGAACTTCCGTGACGTACGTTCAATTGGACTCAGCTCTACTTTTAGAGGTAACCCGATTCTTGAGAATTCTAATGCTGTAATCAAAGAAGCGAATAATAATAACCTTTTCTTTGATATGAGCAATGAAAGACCAAGTGCACTGAATAGCATCTCATTGACGACCCAGCGCCGTTTCACTGATGTTACCACAGGTCTTGGTGTTTCTTCTTTGACTGTAACTGGTACTGAAACATTCTCAAATACAACTCAATGGATCGTTTCTAGAACAGATACTGGAGATATTGTGACACCTTCTTCTATTACAGGAGCAGGTACTCAGGGTGTTTCTATTGATGGTCTTCCAGTAAGTACAAATGTTGAGATTATTGCATATGTTAATAACTCAGCGGGTACCGTAAGAACAAAGACTCTAACTGAAACTACGACAACTGCATCTATTGACTCTGATGGTGATGGTGTTAGGTTTATTCCTTTGACCAAAGCAGATGTTTACTTGGTTTCTAGAGTTAGATCAGAAGATTCTGATGGTGATGATCTGTCAAACAGGTTTATTCTTGATAATGGTCAAAGAGACAACTTCTATGCTCAAGGCCGTTTGATTCTTGATGCATCATTTACTCCACCTACTGATCCTGTATTTGTTCGCTACCAATACTTTGATCATGGCGCTAATGGTCATTTCTTTGCAGTCAATTCTTACAATGGACAAGTTGACTATGAAGAAATTCCAGCGTATGTACAAGCAAATGGCGAGTTAATCGAGCTTCGTAACGTATTGGATTTCCGTGCACGTAAAGGTGATTTGGATTCTGACTTTACTGTGTCTAGCGGTGTTATTCATGAGCTGCCTGCAAACACCGATTTGATTGAAGCTGATGTAACATACTACCTGCCACGTCGTGATATTCTCGCGATTAATAATTCAGGCGCGTTCCAGTACATCACTGGTACTTCTCAGTTTGATCCTCAATTCCCTCCTTTGCCTACTACTGCAATGGACCTATATCAAGTTGAAATGAATGCATACACCGACAATTCAAACGATCTTACGATTACACCTATCGCAAACAAGCGTTATACAATGCGTGATATCGGTAAGATCGAAAAGCGTATCGACAATCTTGAAGAAGTCACTGCATTGAATCTCCTCGAACTCGAAACTTCTACAATCGAGGTTCTTGATTCTAATGGAAACAATCGATTCAAGAATGGTTTCTTTGCAGATAACTTTAAAAGCTTTGATTTTGCTGCAATTGAATCTAATGAATTCCGTGCTTCCATTGATATCAATAATGATGAAGTTCGTCCAGGTTTTAATACTAAGAATGTTAGAATTATGCTGGACTCCGAAGCTTCAACAAATGTAACTCTTTCCGGTGATAATGTATATTTGAGCTATGAAGATTCTGCAGTTATTTCTCAGATTCTTGCTTCAGATACAGAAAACGTTAACCCATTCTCTATCATCACTAATGAAGGGTCTATGGTTCTTTCACCTTCTAGTGATATTTGGACTACCGTTAGACGGACATTTGTTGATTCTCGCGGTCGTCAAGTTCCTGGTAGACAAAGACGTACTGTGCAAAGACTTGTTGCTAGAAGTCAATTTGGACCATGGAATAATGTAAGAACTTTTAGATCTTTGGGTGGAAGCTCTGAACTTCTTCCATTCATTCGTTCTCGTCGAGTATCGTTCCATGCACGTGGTCTTAAGCCATTGACTGAACACTTTGCGTTCTTTGATGGACAAGACGTTGCTGCATTGATTCGCGAAGAAACAGATTTTAGTAGAATTTCTCGTACTTCTAATTTCTTGGATCAGCCTCGTTGGAGAAATAATGATGTACACCCATCTACTGCATCTGCTCTAGTTTCTGATGCGAATGGAGAAATCATCGGATCATTCTTTATTCCAGGCGATACTTTTGCTGCTGGCGAACGTGAATTCAAGATTCTTGACATTTCTGCAAATAATGACGATGGTGCCACATCTATAGCACGTGCTAGTTACTTTGCACAGGGTACTTTGGATAGAAGAACATTTGACATTAGACCAGTACGTCGTGACCCGTTGGCTCAATCATTTAGATTGCCAAATGTTGATATGCCATTTGGTGGATTTGTTTCCAAGATTGGTGTATTCTTCTCTACACGCCCTGATAATGATGTACCGGTACAGATTGAAATTCGCCCATTGGAAAACGGTGTACCATCTCAGAACCAGGTTCTGCCGGGTAGTATTACCTCTGTAAATAGAGATGATGTTGTTATTCCAGGTGACACCAACAACCTGACTTCTGTACAAGGTGCTGAAACTCAGTTTGTATTTGATGAACCAGTATATCTTGAGCCTGGTAATTCTTATGCATTCGTGCTTTCTGCAGATACTACAGATTATAATGTGTATGTTGCACGGGCTGGTGATTTCCATCTTGGTACGACCGAATCTCGTATTAAGCGTCAACCAACAATGGGTTCCTTGTTCTTGTCACAGAATGCAATTACTTGGACGCCTGATCAGATGCGTGATATGATGTTTAATCTTTATTGTGCTTCCTTTAATACGTCTTTGACTGGCGAAGCTATTATTGAAAACGTCGATCTCGCTGATGATCTTCTTGATGCTGATCCATTCTTGACTGACTCAGGTTCGCCAACAGTGACCGTTATTTCTCCGAATCACGGTCTTGTTATCAATGATGTGGTTACCTTCACTGGTGTAGATTCTTCTGCCGATATTGGTGGTATCATGGGTACTTCCATTCTTGGTGATCGCACAATTACTAAAGTTGATGGCACAGGGTTTACATTCGATGCCGATTCGGATGCAACATCCACGGTAAGAGCTGGCGGTAATGATAACCTTGTAACTCAAAATGCGATGTTCGATGCAATTGTTCCTGCTATTGGTAACTTTATTCCAGAAGAAACCAATATGACATTCGTGGCTAATTACACTGACGGTGTTAGCTTGTCAACAGCGAATAATGTAACAAATGCAGCATATGGCAAATCTTCTACAGATGAACCATTCATTCCAGATGAACAAGTTGTATTTGATACACCAAGAATGATTGCTGGTGCTAAACTAGAAGAGGCTGAGCTTGGTGCTGGTGTGCGTTCCCTGACTATTAAGGGTACAATGACCACGACAAACAAGTGGGTATCTCCAGTTATTAATTTGCAACGATCTGATATGTTGCTGGTTAGCAATAGAATCGATAATCAAGATTCTGATGCATCGGTTGTAGCTCCGTTCAATAATCCAATTACTTGGGTTGACGAAACTGATCCTGCTTCCGGTACTCATATTGCTAAGCACGTGACAAATGCGATCAACCTAGAAGAAGCTGCTGTGGGTCTTAAGATTATTGCTGCTATGAATCGTCCATCGGTTGCTGAAGTCGATCTTTACTACCGGGTAATTGATACTGGTTCTGATGATAACATTCAAGACAAGTCTTGGATTTATGTTGAAGAAGAAACCAATAACCCTACTGATAATAACAGAGACATCTTCCGTGATTATCAGTACTTGATTGGCGGTCAGGGTGGTAACCTTGATCCATTCACCACGTTCCAATTGAAGTTCGTATTTAGATCGAGTAATAGTTCACGTGTTCCACGTCTACGTGATCTTCGTACAATCGCACTGGGCACTTAATATGTCCCGTCGTTTGATTAAGGTGCAGGGTAACCCCAGTCTTAGGAAGGATTCTAAGACTGGGGCAATTCTCTCTATAAATAAAGAAGATTTAGAGAAAGCCAAACTTAAAAAGAAAAGTCAAAAAGAAAAAGATCAAAAGATTAAGAATCTTGAAAATGAAGTTTCTGAATTAAAATCTTTGGTAACACAGATGTTAGAGAATAGATAAATGGACAAGACTTACGGTGTAGCTCAAGAGCTCGCAACATCTTTTAATCGCGATTCAAAAGCGACATACAACAATTGGAATGGTGAATCAGTCACAGCCGATTCCGATGTTGCCCGTATTGAATATGAAAATGGCTTGGTAAAAGGTATTCTTATTGAGGATGATGATCTTCGTCTTAAGCTGACAGATACTTATTATGATTCTGCAGATTTCGACGATGAAATCATTAATGGTACTTTTGATAATGGTACAACCGGTTGGACTGTACCAACAACAGCTCAAGTAACAACCGGTGATAATCGTCTAGAATCAAATAGAAATGGCGAGATTGATGAAGACCTTGCAAGTTTTTATCAGATTTTTTCTACACCTGTAGGTCAAAAGTATAGAGTCACTTTTAATCTTATTTCAGTAACTCTTGGCGATTTTATTGCAGAAGGCTCAACGGCAAACTATAATACGATCCATAATTCAATCTATACTAATACACCAGGCCAGCATTCATTTGAATTCACAGCAACAACTACATCGAGTCGTATTTCTATTAGACCTGAAAACTTTTCTGGTGTAATGATTGTAGATAATGTTAGTGTAGTTCCTTTGAACAACTTTGGTACATCTGGTTCTATTCTAGTTAAGGGTAAACACTCATTGGGTCTTGGTCAAAGATCTGCTGCAGGAATCCAGGGCATCTTTTCATTGAAAGATTCTGGTACTTCTGGTACTGATACAATTAATGCATATATTGATAATGATTCATTGGTATATGAAATTGTATCTGGCGGTTCTTCTATTCTTGACCAAGATTTGACTACTTCATTGGATTCCGCTTTTTCAATGCTAGTTACTTATGAAACCGGTAGTCAAAAAGCATTTTTGAATGGAACTAAAGTTGCTGATTTGTCGGTAACTTCTGCATTACCTTCAACGTCAATTGATACATTACAAATTGGCGGAATCTTTGCGGGTTCAACACTTAAAGGCTTTAATGGCAACATTTCTGAATTGAAATTTTGGCCACGAGTATTGAGCGATTCAGAAGGTCTTAGTTTCAGTTCTTTATAAATAATAACGGAATTATAATATCACGGAAGCTTAGGGAATGAATTACGCAGATTTAGAAATTCATCAAGGCGCAGACATCGTTTTTCGACTTGAACTTATTAATGATGATAAGACTGCTAAGGACTTGACGAACCTGACTGCACGAGCTTACATCAAAAAGACATATGCGACATCTGACTCAGATGCGACCGCTTTTGTATGCAGCTTTCCTGAGCCAAGAACTGATGGCTACCTTGATTTGACCTTGGATGGTACTGTTTCCGACGACATGCGTAAGGGAATGTACTACTATGATGTATTTCTGTTTAATAATGATAGCGATTCTGAAAAAATCTTAGAAGGCCGCGTCGATCTTAAGCCTTCAGCAACAAGCATTATTTAGGACAAAAGATGACACGTCGTATCATTGTAAAAAATATTCGTGCTGGTATCCCTAGCAAAACAAGTAGACTGGTAGACTTGAATGACGTTACTGGGAGTCCATCCGGTGCTCGTTCTTTTGTTCAATGGGATTCTGACCAAAATAAATTTGTATTCTCTGAATCAACAGTAAGTGATGCACTGGTTTCATCTCTTGTTGACTCAGCTGTAGTTGCAACGGTTGATTCTGATTTTATTAATAGCATCCTTGGTACTTCTGTTAATGCGGCAACACTGAATAGTCAGCCGGGTTCTTACTACCTCGATTATACTAATTTTACAAATACGCCTGACATTGGTACAGATTCTGCCGGCGTTTCTTTGATTATTGCAGACGATGTCGATAAAGCATTTATTGATGCACTTAATGTTGATGCCGATACCCTTGATGGCCAACATGGTGCTTATTACCTTGACTTTGGTAATTTGACAAATGTTCCGACAAATATCGGTGCAGGTACGGATTCTGCTTCTGTTTCTTTGATTATCACTGAAGATGTTGATAAAGCTTTTGTTGATGCCCTTAATGTTGATGCCGATACCCTTGATGGTCAGGATGGTACGTATTACCTTGATTACGGTAACTTCAATAACACACCATTTATTTTAGATTCAAATAATGTACAAGGCATGATTGACAGTTCAATCAATGCCCTTGATACTCATGACTCTGCGGCGGTTCAGGGCCAGATTAATTCAACATTGTCTGGTGATGTAACGGTTGGTGGTAACCTTACGGTTGATGGTTATATTGCCGGCCCAGTTAATATGGTTATTGACCCAGCAACTATTGGTACTGATTCCGGTACACTTACTATTCTTGGTAACCTAGTTGTTGAAGGTGAAACCACTACAGTTAACTCGACTACTGTAACAATTTCAGATAAGAATATTGTACTGGCTGACTCTGCCACTAATAATACACAGGCTAACGACGCTGGCATTACAGTCAATGGCTCTAATGCTGCAATGCAATATAAGTCGACTGGTGATAAGTGGGAATTTAACAAAGCTCTTTTTTATGGTGCTGACCGGGTTCTGACAACTGCTGATGGCCTCTTGTATGATTCTAATTTAGTACAAGGTCAAATCGATTCAGCAGTAAATCAAGACTTTGTAAGAAGCTTTATTGATCAGAATTTTATTAATACATTTGTCACTCATGAATCTGATTTGACACAAGCTCAGATTGATTCATCTTTGTCTGTATTTGATTTTCATGACTCAGCTGCAGTGCAGGGCCAAATCGATTCCTCCTTGTCTTCATTGGACACTCATGATTCTGCTGCAGTTCTTGGTCAAATCAATGGTGTAATTGCTGCAACAAGTATCGGTGATTTGATTGATGTTGATCTTTCCAATATACAAGACAACTATGTAATTAAGTGGGATTCTGATAATAATAAGTTTATTGGTGCAGTTGATGTAGCATCGGGTGGTGCTGGAGCTGATGCTGATACACTTGATGGTCAGGATGGTACGTATTACCTCAATTATAATAACTTTACTAATACACCATTTATTCTGGATTCGAATAATGTAAGTGGCTTGATTGATTCTGCACTTGCTGGATTTACTTCATATGACTCGGCAGCGGTTCAAGGTCAGATTGATTCCGCAGTAAATCAAGACTTTGTACGTGGTTTTATTGATCAAACATTCATCAACACATTTGTTACACATGAATCTGATTTGACACAAGCCCAGATTGATTCTTCCATTTCTGTATTGGACACACATGATTCTGCTGCAGTTTTAGGTCAAATTAATCTCACAGTCGATCAAACATATGTACGCAACTTCATTGATCAATCCTTTATTAATTCTTTTGTTACACATGAATCTGACCTAACACAGGCTCAAATTGATTCTTCGATTTCTGTACTAGATACGCATGATTCTGCTGCGGTTCTTGGACAAATTAACCTGACTGTAGATCAA
>Ga0213865_10000605_pt1 | contig 24174 bp, 36 predicted proteins | sample PICome_6_FD_160100 | JGI IMG/M metagenome (GOLD analysis project Ga0213865, IMG submission 160100) | Coastal seawater microbial communities near Pivers Island, North Carolina, United States - PICO282 | ecosystem: Environmental > Aquatic > Marine > Coastal | place: USA: North Carolina...
CTATATTTAGTTTATTTATGTTTAGATCTTATGTTTATTAACCTATACCTATTAATATCAACTTATTAAGTATTAAGTATTAAGTATTGTTTATCTATACCTATTTATCTTTATATCTATTTATATCTATTTATATGTATATATCTTTATGTATATGTATATATCTTTAGATTGTAGATTAAAACCATGTGTTATATAATTAATTAATCAATCAATTAGTTGTTTCCGTTTTAGTATTGATTGAGTAACTATGATTATTGATTTTATCATGCTTTAGAAATTCTGTAAATGTTATGATATATTGATTATATTTAATACTTTAGTCTTAAAGTGTTTTTTTATCCATTGTTACAACCGCCCAAACCTATAAACATAACCATTAATGCCCCAATCATTATTAAATTAACTGCTATAAATAAGTATGCCTGTTTTTTTGCTTTATTTATCATTTTTTAAACTCCTTTTATTACCTTTACATATCGATAATCAAACTATCATCTAATTTAGTGGGAAAATCATCCTCCCAGGTCGGCAATAGGTTAACATCCTCAAAAAATATTTCACCATTTATAATTTCTTTAATTTCCATTTTATTTTCTCCTAACTTTTGTTATTGTTAGGGTGTCCGATTGTTATTTTGCATGGATACTTAATGCAGTTGGGCACCCTTTTTTATTTGTTTAGTTTTATTGTTTCGGCATAATTGCCACACATAGATCGGGGGTACCGATAACTAATGGGGTTTTTTGACCTAAATAATACTTCTTATTGACTAATCCCGTGTAGGCTGTTGCCGTATCATATAATTTTTTATTAAAGATATTATTGGGAATTGAATCAAAGTAATACGCCTGTTCCAATGTTTTATAATTCATATATGGTTTCTGTTTAATCTCACCTGTAAACAGTTGCGAATCTGAAAAATCGTATGGTTCCAACACTAAATTACCATCTGGTAACCGGCTAATATTTTCTATTTTTATTTTATTCTTATCGTATCGGCCAGGGGCTAGACTTAGATCATTAACTGATCGAACCAAAATAAACCCGTTTGTTGCGTATATATACTTTTTGTCTACCCATGGGGTATGAAAATATTCCTTAGTAGCATCTTTGCTGCAAAATGTGTTAATCCATGACCATTTATCTTTTTTCTGTGTTGTTGGCAATGAAAAAAAAGCGTATAAGTTTTTATATTCTCCAATAGATACATTCTTAATTGAATCTGACTGCTCAATAATTTTAATAATTGTATCAAATGCCATGTTTTTATTTTTTCTCTGCCCCATTGAAATTGTGGCTAATTCGTTTATGTTCATTTTTTTATTCTCCTTTTTTTTATTGAATTTCTGATAGCATTTCTAATTCAGAATCAGAATATAATAGGGATAAGTTTTTAAATTCATCCGCAACCTTTTTATAAATTTTAAAAGCCTTGATTGAATCTTGGTCATAGCCGAATATATCGCAAAAATCTTCAAATGAACCTACGTCATTGCCTCCAAGACAAGCCAGAATTTGGTATTCAGTAGGCTTTTCCCCTCTTTTTGCCAATGATTGCCCAAAAGTAAACTTATATTCCCTATTTCGATGACGCAATATACGTTTTAATTTTATTTCGTATATGTCTCTCTTATACTTATCCCCATCAAAATAGTAATCATATTTGATATAATCCACATACATTCCACTTTCTGTCTGTGCTAGAAAACGCCTTGCTTGTTTATCGTATTCATTCATTTTTTTAAACTCCATTAATTTATTTGATAACTATATAATACCATTACGCTTTACACTTGTAAAGTATTAATACATTGATTATTATGGATTCTTTTTTGCATTCCTTTTATTTTATAAATTATCGATGAAACCATAACTGAATTTAATTGCATTTAATTTATTTTCAACGACCCCTTTGCACAAAGGCATTTCGCTTTCATTGGCAACTTTTAAGTGCCAAAATAAATCATTGATGTGCGTTTCTAGCTCCATCCATTTTTTTTCTTTTTCATTTGTCATTTTTGTTTTCTCCATTACTTATTTGATAACTATATAATAACAACTTAGTTTACACTTGTAAAGTATTAATATATTGATTATTATTGATGCTTTTTTAAGTCCTAGTTATCCGGGAATCCCGGACAACTGATTTTTTTTAGTTAATAAATCCCATTGACCCGTTAACCTCAACAGCTATCGCGTCTTGCGTCATGTCTTTGCATAATTGCTTTGCATAATTGCTTTGCATAGTCTATTACTTGCATGATGTCGTTTGACGCTAGATTTTTTGCGTATGATTCAACGATTGTGACACTTTCCTGTACCAGTTTTCCATTTGATCCGTTCCAAGCTCCGACGGCTTCGTAACTTGTCGCACCACCGAATAGTTGCCCGAATAGCTTTAGAGTTCGTTCTACATGTTCTTTGTTGTCGATGGCCTCATTGATATTAACCGTTGACGGCACGTATAACCTAACCTTTTGACTTAGTGGAAATAATGACCTTAATTCTTTATTATTCATTTTTATTTACTCCGTTTATTTATTTGATATATCTATAATACTATTTTAGTTGATACCTGTAAAGTATTTATCTATCGATCATTCTTAATGTTTGACTATCTCAAAATCATAAAACAGATTTTGTCCTTTATAATTTATCTTGATGGTGTTACGAGTGCCATAATATGATTTTTGTGTTAATTCCCATTGTACGTTTAATTTTTCTAAATATGTTTTCAATTGGCCGTATGTTGTGCAGTCAATAAGGTTATATAGCAACATTGGAGCGCTATCCGATATAATTTTAGTTTCGTTTGTCATTTTCATTTACTCCGTTTATTCATTTGATAACTATATAATACCAGATTAGTTTATAGGTGTAAAGTATTAATGCATTGATTATTTTTGATGGGTTATTAATCTTTATTTACTAAAATCGATTTTTTTTCAAAGCCCTATACTTAACACATACAAAATAAAAACCCCTATAACATGACAAGTATAAACCCCCCTAATTAGTTATAATGCGTGTACCCAAATTAAAAATCATGAAAGGATGCTGGGGTAGTTTTCGATTATAACTAACTATAATAATAGTATAACGGCCTTATTGGATTGTCAAGTATAAAGAGAGCATCTAATTAGTTAAGTCGTATTCATCTATCAATCGAGAAAGGAAGCGATGCTCTCAAAGGTGTAGTAACTAACTATTAGTATAATAATTTAGCGGCATTGGATTGTCAAGTATAAATTCAGAACGATTTATAATTATATCGGTTGACAAGTCTAATGTATAAAATGTAATATTTAGTGTATGCAAAAAATAATTCCATTAGAAGATTTTGATTTTGGCGTTAACTTAGAGAAAGATAAAGAGAAGTATGAGAAGTCTATGGGTGAGATAAAAAGGTATTTTTTGTCGTATTATGCGAAGAATCCTATGGTTGCTGAGGCGTGCAATGCTTCTGGATTATTAATTTCTCAGTTTAAAGATGCGTTATATGATGATGAAAATTTTAGAAAAAAGTTTGAGCATTTGCAGGAGTTGCATTTAGATAAAGTTGAAAATCATGTTTTAAAGTTTATTAATATAGATCCTGTAATAGAGACGGAAGAAGGGTTCAGTGCTTCTCACCCTTTAGCGAGAGAGTCTTTAAAGGCGGCTGAGATACTTTTAAAGGCAAAAGCAAAGCATAGGGGTTATGGGGCATCAGATTTAAAGCAGGTCGAAGAAATTAAGGATAATAAGATAGAAATAATAGTTGTGAATAATGAAAGTAACAAGTAATAAACAAAAAAGTATAATAAATTTAACTCTTCCGGCTCATTTGCATCGGACATTTAAAATAATGTGTATAAAGCATGGGTATACCATGACCGATATTCTTCAACAGATGGTAAAGAATTTTGTTAAAGACCATAGAAAATAGAGTATGATTAATATTGATTACATTACAAATTTTGAAATTATTGATGTTTTAGTTGATGATAGCTATAAAAAAATGGATATTTCTAAAAAATTAAATTTATTAAAGCAGTGTATTTGTTTTTTTGAGGCAAAGTATACCTACGAAATGAATGAGTTACATAAAAATTATTTGAAAAATGATAAAAAAAATTAGGTAGTTTTTATCCAAAGATCCATCATCTTTAGCTTACAAAAATACAAAATATAAGTATTGATAGCATTTGCAAAGATATTAATACAATAATTAATATGTAAAATTTTTGTATTATTATATCTATATTTTTCCATCTATTACTTGTTAATGTATTAATATTGTATAGTTTAGTGTTAATTTCTTTATTTTCGTTTGTTAAACTTTGTAAATTTTCTTTTAGCTCTATAATTAAAGCATCTTCTGATCGCATAAGTTGTCCCTAAATTTATTATTTGTGCATAAATTACTATTTCCAATGATGTTGCAATTTTTATACCACGATATTTATATGCGAATATCATTAAAATAGCATTTGTTGCATTATCTTTTGCAAAAACTGCAATAGTTTCTAATATGCTTTCTTTTTTACTTTGACCTTTTAGCATTTAACCCTAGACATATCATACGAACATCTTTTGGGCTTAAATTTGTTTTTAAATAACGCTTGTTTATTCCATAAGCGTGTTTTAGTATAGGTAAAAACAATTCAGAACAAAAATATTTATTTGAATCATGCACTTTATAACCGAAAAACCCAAAAAGTACACCAAAAAAATCATATTTTTTGCCAAGCATTGACTCAAATTCATCAACAACTTTTGTTGTAATATGATAATCTAGGTCAAGTTCTATTGTATAGGCAATGTCATTTCTTGGATTAATAAATTGATTAACCCCATTAAAAAATTCTGACTCATAATAAACTCTATCTATTTCAAAGCTGACATGATAATAAGCATCATTTGAAAATATTTTAATTATGCTTGTCGTGTATTTCAATGGATTCCACCATTTGTATTCTTTTTTGTGAAAATGTACTTTTATCATTTATCTATTTCTAATTTGCCAGCTATTTTATATAATATTTTTGTAATTTCTTTTAATTCTCTGTCATGGCTTTCTATTGTTTTGCTAATTTCTTCAATTTGCAATTCTGTTAACTTTTTTAGTTCTAAATTATTTTTCTCAAATAATTTTATTCTATACAAATTGTATATAGCAATAACATAAAAAGAAATTTGCGTTAGAATTATTAAAGATTCTAAACTTTTTATATCTTGTAAAGTTGTTAAAAATTCTAGCCATGCCATTATATTTAAATTATATTTAAATTTTGTTCAAAAGTCCATTGACAAGAAATGTGTAAGTGTTTTTTATTTTTTTCTTTTTTTAGTGTTGTTATATGTGAATCTTTGTAAAAAGAATTGTAATTATTTATAATATCTTCTTTTATTTCTTCTGGTGATAACCCTTTAATTTTTATATCAAGGGCTAAACCCTGCTTATGAGGTGACATAAAAGACCCTATTTTGCAAAATGGAGGACGATATCCGCTATAATTGTAATAATACTCATTTTCAATGTAATTATGCCAATTATTGATTATAACTTTAGCATTAAATCGATTATAAATCGCCTCTGCCATATTAATTATTGATGGGTTTATGAAGCGAATACTTTTCTCTTTGTATCGTTTAAATATTTCTTTTGGAATAAAGTCTTGCAGTGCAAAATGTGGGCTAATTTCCATTATTTTGGTTTTGGGTATTTTTCTTTTACCTCTTTAATATGATCTTGCCATATTGTTGTACTATTTATTAAATCCCAGTATTGCATATCCTGTTGTTCCGCTAATGATGCATAGCCGTCATCGGCATTGCATCGTGCATAGCAGTAATCGTACAATTTGTCGCTAGGATTAAAAAGTCTTTTCTTTTGAGTCGCATCGCTGCTATACATTACTTGGTTAATTTGTACATTACGCTCATAACTAGCTGCATTTTCTTCTCTGTACACTTCGTTTTCAAAACGTACACCATCATCATCGATATAGTATTTTTCGTTTGGCTCAAAATTTGTATCTGTTCGCTCACCAGTCATTACATCATTAATTTTATAGAATTTATACATTTTAATATCCTTTTATAATTTAGTTACATTTATTAATACTTGAGTATATATTTTAAGTATGAATTTACACGTAACAATTGATGAATTTGTTGCCTGTATAGTTAATACTCCACCGCCTGAATTAACTAAATTAATTGACATTCCATTTGTTGGTGTATAGATTTCCATTGTCTCAATGGCGTTAACAGATCCGGAATAACTTCTAATGCTATAAGTTCTCATTGCGCCTCTAGTAATGCCGGTAGATGTTGCAAATACTTCAATAAACCAGCTATGAAATCCTCCAGATGCGGATTGTAATTGTAAAACATTAGTTGTTGAGCTTAATACATATTTAGAGTGATCATGAATATATAAATATTGATTAATTTTAGTACTTTCGCCAACAGTTATACGCTTAGTTATACCTGAACCTGAGTTCGTGTATAGATTTAATTCGCCTACGCCGTTTCCTGTTGTGGCACCTTCAATTTTAGCGTAATTACCATCAATTGTCTCAAAATTAATTGATTGTGTTTCTGATGTGCCACCATTAGTATCTTTTAAATTTATATTAGGATTAGAATTTTCAATTTCTAAATTACGTGCCTGGTACTTGCTTTTAACATCTAAATTAATTCTGGTTGTTGATACCGCTACCCCTAATTCGACTTGATATGTTGCCGGTAATGTATTAGTAATACCACCACCTACACCTACATAATACGTGGTGCCAACGGTCAAAGCTGTAAAGGCATCGTAGAATCCATAGGCTATTGTTGCATTGTTGCCACTCGTTACTGCGTTTACATTTACACCTGCAACCGCTGTTATTCCTGCCTCAGTTGTATTATCTGCTTTAAATGCCTGTCCACCACTAATACGGACAATATCACCAGCGGATAGGTCTTCACCACAAGTTATGGTATATTCTTTTGACTCATCTGTTGCTATTTCAAGATATTCTAGCCATTCATAAATAGATTTAAATAAAAAATTTATTTCTTGATATGTTGGCTTTTCTGGAACGCCAGATGTTGCGGTGTACCCTGTTGTTTTTCTTGTTACTGGCTCAACAACATTTGTTCCTATTGCCTCTGAACTTGCCCATTCTGGTAAATTTAGTGTTGGTTTAGTTGCCATTTTTATTCTCCTTAGTTAAATCCAAATAAATCATTCAAATATCCTCCTTGAGATGTATCAGTTAAGCTAGAAAACCCAAGTGCTTCGGAATCATTTTGAAATCCAAAATAATCAGTTTGAACGTTAATTAAATCAACGCTTACGCCTGTTGGCTTAGTGTTATTTATTGCCACAACAATATCACTTAATGGAATTAAAGGGCTACTATTTATAGCATACATATTAATATGAGCTACAGATGGCTCAGATAAATTGATTGTATCTGCACTCATTAATATATTAAATATAGATAATAAGTCTTCAATAGCTCCCTCTGAATTTAATTGTGTTATCTTATTATATATTAAGCCTCTGTATATTTCATCATTGTAGCCAAGGCGTAATTGATCTAATATTGTGCCAAAGTTGTCTAATTGTTGCCCCACACTATCTTTTAAAGATCGCTCGTTCAATAATTGAAAAAAAACTGTTTCTAATTCTTGAATTTGAGCGGTATATATCTTAATTATTTCTTTTAAGTTTGAGCTGTCTGAATATTGTGTAATTAATCTAGTAAGAGCATCACTTTCATGAGTTGTTATTTCTGTAATCATGAATTAATTGTAATCCTTGAGCTATCAAAAACAGCAATCTCAAAAACATTTATTGCGATATTGGTACTTGTAGTAGGGCTTGCACTTGTGCCTATAAATATTTCTATGCCAATAACGCCTGAAACGTTATTAATTGGGGTATACAATTTATTTACAATGACATCATCACTAATATTTAAATTGGATGTGTAAGCTAATATTTCATTTTCAATTTTAGTATCTCCATCGGTAGGATAAACGTCACCTTGTGATATGTCAGTGTTTTTAGTTATATTTACGATTAAATAAATATCTATTTCTGTTGATCGGCTAAAAGAAATGCTATGAGATTGTGCTTGTGAATCAAGAACTGTTTCAGTAATTGTTCCATAGGTTGAAATCCCTGCTGGCTTTGAATTAAATATAGACGATGCAATATCAGCATTTAATCCCCCTAAAACATAAACTTCAATACTTTTTGGCGGTCTCCCATTAGAATCAGTTGTTAATGTATTATTTTCAACAACTAAGGCATTGGTAACATCGTCAACATTAGATATTAAATTATTTCTTATTCCCTCTATTGTTGCGGTTCCCGATCTTTGCAGTAAAAGTAATCTTCTAATTTTAAAATCAGTATCAGTTTCAACATCTCGGCCTAATTCTGCATCTAATGCATTTGTAATGCTATCAATTCCACTTGTTGGAGTTTGTATTTCTGTTAATGTTCCTGAATAAGCAACTGTTTCACCTGTATTTGTAGCATACATTTCAACATCTACCGTTCCACCTGATCCAATAGTATATTCTTGTAATGTTTCAAATTCTGAACTTTCATTTCCATTAACATAAGCAATAAAGTTAGCTGGCACAATAGCATTTGCAGTGCCGGTAATTGTTGCTGTAACTTGTGACTTTGTAGCTTGTAACCTTGTTATATTATTAATACTTGCAATATTATCTAAAGAAGTTCCCTCTGCTGTATTAGGATATTGTGAATTATATATTGCTTCTGATAATTCCCATAATAAAGAAATTCTTTCGTCTAATACGCCTTTTATTTGCCCTAATGGCGAATTTCCTTCTAAATTAATAGCATCACCAAAAGACGTTTTAAATTCGGCTTCTGTCTCTAATATAATATCAGATAAAGTTTTTGTATTAAGCCCTGTTGTTGTTATTCCAAATGTCATTTTATTACCTCTATATTAACATTAAATAATAGAAATATCATTTAAAACAATATCTCCTTTTTCGCTTTGTACTTTTACACTAACTATTATTGATCTACTATTTTTATATTCTAAATTAAATTCCAATACGTTTAAAACGCCATTGGTATTTATAATAGCATTAAGTAATACTGTTTCAATTGTATTTAAATTAAAATTTTTAATAAAAATATCAGCAAAATATGCAACCCCAATAGTTTGATTTAAAAACCATTCACCTAAAAAAGTTTTTATGTTAATGACAATGTTTTGTGATGTTTCTTCAATGCCTGTTATTGTGCTTAAATTGTTGTTTTCAAAATATAAATCGCTGTTTATTAATTCTAAGTCCACTATGATATTGTTCCTGTTCCAGGCCCAGATGGTGTGCTAACTGTAATTACCCCATAAGTTTTAATGTGATCTATTATTGCTCCTGCATAGGCTTCTGCCATAGCATCTTTTTGAGCAGATGTCATTGATGCCCCCTCTGGATTGTTTGCAATGTCATCTAAAACAGTTTGTATTGCTGAATTTATTTGACTGCCAAGTAGTGTTGCGTTTAATGCCATGATATCCTCCTATATTTTTAAATTACTAAATTTTGTTGCTAAAGATGTAAATGTTGATACATTTGTTGGTGCTTGTGGCCCAATTTGCGTATTTGTTAATATTTGACTACATGCAGTTGCAAGTTGATTGCATAAATCGACCAATTCATCACTCGTTCCTTTAATTTCAACACTTCCGTTTGATAATCTTATTTGTGAATTGCCATTTTTAATCATTAAATGATCTGAATCTGCTTCTAAACCACTTCCATTATATTTTAAGGTTGGATAAGCTACCGCATCTGATAGATCAAATTTTCTTATGTCGTCTGGAAAAACAAGTCCTCCACTTTTACGCCACTTATCAATACTTCTTTCATTAAAAATTAATTGTACTGAATCACCCTTTTGTAAAGGAAAGCTAAAAATAGCATTTTCAGATTGATAGTATGCAATAGGAACATTATTAATTCTTTGTATCGTTTCAATCTCACCTGTAATCCTTTTTCTTTTAATGGCTGGAATAACATCTACTGTTTTATTTTGAGCGTTATACGCTTCAACAATAGCAGGAATACTGGTATGAATATTAACAAGTTTTGCATCAATTAATTGGTTTATTGTTTCGCCTAGTGTTGGCGTGTATCTAACTGTCATTTGAAATTCCTTCGCACTTCATAACCCATTGACCATCAAATGAATCTCCACTATAAGTAACTCTTTCCATTTTATAAAAAGAATTTGTATCTGTTAATGAATCTTCTATTTTTATTAGTTTTGTTGGAGTTACTGCTGAATTAATTAAAGCCGTAAATTCTATTTTTTTATCTTTTTTTATTTTTAATTCTAATAACCCTGTATCCTCATTAAAAACATAAACTGATTCATTTTCATTAATTGATTGATCTGGTGAATAAATTGTAAATTCATTATTTTGAATTGACCATTCAAGCCCTTCTGTTTTTATTAAATTATCAATTATTTCTTTAGTTCTACCTGATACTGAAATATCTGAGGCAACGTTAACTTTCTTATTGTTATCTATATGAGAAAGCGATAAGTCATTATATGATATATCTAAATCTTTTATTAATAATTTTAATAATTCTTTTAGGTTTTTATTTTTTACAAATGTTCTGTTTGTAAATTTTTCTGTTAAATTAAAGTTTCCATCCCCTGCTTCAATGTGTGTTACAATGTCTGCTTTCTGCCTAGTTGTATATGAATGTGTAATATCTCCACTAAATAATAATTGTAAAGGCTGAGTTGATAATTGCCCTACATAGCCACACTTTAGTATTATTTTTGCATTATTTTCTTGAAATCTTTTATATACTTCTTTTTGCAAGTTATATATTTTTATGACTGCTGTATTTGATTCTGATGCACTTGTTTTTACAATATCAAAATTAATTCGATTATCTTGTACAATATAATTAGTATCATTAACTAATATTTGAAGTTGATAAGCTCTTAAATACTGTACTGTCATTATGCAGCTTCATTATACATTAAAATTACTCTTGTTCCCAAATCGTCAATTTCTGCATCTTTATTTTCATTTTCCATATCAATACAAAACAAATCTCCTTGAGGAATATTTAAATGATAATAATTTTTTAATAGGGGCATATTTGTTATCATTAAAATGCCATAAACAATTATTTCTTCTGATGTTGTAAGTATATTTATAAACCATTTATTTAATCTGTAATTAAATTTAAATTCAAAAATATATGCAATTCCATCCAAAGTCGTTGTCTGCTTTATCTTTTTATTGTCTATTGTATTTATTGGGATCTTTATTACTGCCATATTGAAATTGCCGAACTTATTCCTTTTGATAATATTGATTGGCTTACATTTTTTTGATTATCATCTGGGGTTTCAATATTTTCTTTTCCATTATTAATTTTCGATTGCCCTGAATGTTTTATATTTTCAGCAAATTGACTAGGGTCTATTTTTTCAGTTTTAGTTGTCACAATTTTTACTTGTTTTACAGTCATTGTAAAATTTATACTTTGTAATGTACTGCTATTTTCTTTAAAATTTAAACTTTGAATAATAACGTTATCATAAAGTTCTAATCCTGTTCTAACTTTAAATAATATTTTATTTTTATAAAGCTCATTTAATAAAAGATATCTTTGATTTTTTTTTGTATTATTATTTGTAACGTTATTAATAATTCCACTTAATTGTGGAACAATTGCGGATACTAATTGATTTTTAGTTATTCCATATATTGCTGATTGAAATGCTGTTGTTTTTAATGTATCAATAATATTGCTTGATAAATTAGAAATAACACATTCTAAAGTTATTGTAGGATTTACATTAACCACATGATCTGTAATATTTATTCCTGATTGTATAGGGTATGAAGTAATTGTATTTTCTTTTTGATGACTAATATTAGTAGTTGAGTCAATTTCTAAAATAATTGCATCTCCAATTAATAAACTTACTTTTTCTTTATTTAATATGTTTAAAAAACTCATTGTGAGTAGGCACCTACATTACTTGTGCTTGTAACATTTAAAAAAGTATCAAATACATCTGAAACATAATTTTTTACACTATTAGCTATATTATTGGCATCAGATCCTTCTGGAACAGTAACGTTAATGTTTGCAGTTACGTTATTATTATTGGGATTATTGGGATTATTGAATCTGTTAACCATAGAATATGGGTTTGCACGATAAGCATTTGAAATATTATTTAAAGCTATATTCCTAGTTTCTTGTTTTTTTTCTTTGAATTTTTTAAAATCGCTAACTCCTTTATTAAAACTATCAATAATTTTTTGGAAAGGAATTAAAGTTTTCCCACCTTCTTTAAAAACTCTGAACTCGTCAGCAATTAATAAAATACTTCCTGCAATAAGTCCTAAAAGTGCATTTATTTTAGACAAGGACGAAATAAATCCAGTCAGTTTTAATCCTGTCATAAATTTTTTTATTTTAGATAAAGATGAAATCAGCTTTAATCCTGTCATAAATTTTAAAGCAGTTCCTATTGCATTAAGTCCTGAAACAATTAATCTTGCTCCAAGTAAAAAGGATAGTATTCTTAACGTGTTTTCTAGTCCTCCCAGCAAATCAACCAATGGCCTGACCATAAAATACAACGTTTTAAATGCCTGAATTAATATCTTTGCAGAATCCCCCAATGCTCTAAAAAACTTAACTAAATTCTCTTTTATTAGTTTTTCATTTACTGTTACAAATTCTATTGCCTCTTTGACCATTTGTTTTGCTTCCGGTAAAAACTCTTGGCCAACTTCTTTAATTAATAAACGTATTCTGTTCATTAAAATAATTGTTGAGCCACCCAATGTGCCTGACATTTTTTGTAAAAGTTTTCCAAACTTACCTTCTGGTCCAGCCATTTTTTCTAATGAAGCATAAAATTTATCGAAAGTAACGCCTCTTTGAGATATCATTTTTTCTAACTTTTCACGATCTCCACCTGTGTAATCCTCCGCTAATTGTTTCATAATTGGAATATTTAAGTTAATTAACTGCCTTTTTTCTTCTGCGCCCAAAGCTCCTTTAGATTGTATATCTGAAACAGCTTTTAAAAATCTCAGTGTTGTTTGAGAATCAGCCCCAAAAGCAGTTGAAACCGCAGACACTTTTTCTAACATGTCAATTAATGGAATACCTTCAAATTGAAACGCTAATATTTGTTTCGAAGCGGATAAAACGTCGTTTAGGTGCATAGGAGTTTTTTTAGCAAACTCTAAAATGTCTTTCATGTTTTTCTTTGCTTCTTCTGAAGAATCTGCGAAGGCTTGCATTGCAATTTCTGTTTTCTCTAACGAATCCCCTTCTCTTGCAAGTCCAACAAATGCGGTTGCAATGCTTGTTATAGCAAGTGATGCATAGCCTGCACTTCTTTTTACAGATAACATTCTATTATCTAAACGATTTAGCTTTCCAAAATCTACATTGAATCCCCATGATGTAACAAGTTTTCTAACGGTTGCCACGATTAGCCTCTTTCATTGCTTTTTCTTCATAATAACATTTTAAGTCTAATGCTTCGTGAGCATCTGCTAAGTCCATTAAATTCCACGATTGCAAAATTTCTTGCCTTGTAGCGATCTTTTCTATGACTGGTCTCCATTGATACCAATCGACTTGGAATTTTTGCTCATGCCCATTCCCTCCGTTTGCAGGTAAGCGAAACCGCTTTGGGCTTGTGTTAAAAAATCTTCGTAATTATATTTTATTGTTTGGATAACTACTTGAAACATTAAACCTAATTTCCCTTGAAATTCATTATCAACATTTATCTTAATACGATTTCCTGTTGATTCGTCTATTCTTTTAACTGTCGATAGTAATGTTTTAATTGTATCCCATGTCTCGGCTTCATCTAATCGAGTAGATAAAGCCTCACATGCTTTTCCTATTAATGCCATGTCAATTTCTTGATCTATGCTATTAAGGGAATTGAGTGATTCCCCTATGGTTCCACTAACAATTTTAGTAAGTCTCGTTAATATCTTGAGAGCTGTCGGTACTGGAAGTGTGAGCATACAATATTTATAGCTTTGGTTGTTTGCTTCTACCTCGAAATCTATTTCATTAATCATATTATTTAATTACCGCCTTCATATCCTATTAAAGTTCCACAAAGAATTTCCCAGCTATTTGTGCTTGTTTCTTTTTCTTTTGTAGTATCTGGGATACGTTTAATAATTGCATCCGTTGAAGTATATAGTGTTGCCCCATTTTGATCTCTAATTACTAATGGGTATTCTACTTGTCCACCTTCTTTAGCTGTAATATATAAGCCACTTAAATACTTATTTGATTCGGATGTTGATAATAAATTAAGTGTAACGGCTCCAGATTCGTTAGAATCTTGATTAATTGCAACCTCACCTTTTAGCCCAATAGTTTGAGTAAAGCCTTCGCCATTAAAAGAAATAGAAATGCCTTCTTCTGCAATTCCACTTATTTCTTGGCTCCCAAAAATTATTGACCAGTCTTTAATGCTATGTAATGCCATGTTTAACTCCTATGCTGAAATATTTACCGTTAATGTTACTTTATTAATTGCCCCTGCCCTTGTAACGTCAATGGTAATTCCTTTTAATTGTCTTGCCTCTTTATCGGCTGTACTTATTGAAGCGATTGTTGGCATATTAACCACTAGGGCTGGTTCTGCTGAATAAATTCCTTGATTTATTGCAACCGCCATAACCTCATTAATTCCTGCTCTAATAATATCTAATCCAGCCTCAGTAAAGCTAATTTTATTGTTTGCAATTAATAAGCCGTAAATCTTTTCTTGAAGCCTCGCTGATGTAAAATCATCGCCTCTAATAATATCGATAAAATTTGGCGATTTACTTACAAATCCGTATTGAGTAATATCTACTCCACCTAAACTTGTGTAAGTGTTAACTCTTTTGTTATGCAATATTGTTTTTACGCTTGAGCTAAGAACGTCTGCTGTAACACCACTTAATGTTTTGAATCCCCAATTAACTGATCCAGGCTCTAATCCAGCACATAATCCAAGTAAGGCTGATTCAATATTGTTATTTGAAGTAGAGCTATAAAACAAAGCTGTACGATTGTAATTTAGATTTGTAAGGGTTGTGCCGATATCGTTTGTTGGATCTTGTGTAGTAGCAAGTGTTGCGGTTGCTTGTGAAGCTCCATTTGCAACAATAAAATCAGTAATACTAACTAATACACCAAGATTTTGCCCAGTAATTGTAATTTCTCTAGCTCCTGTTACAGTTGCTGTTGAAATATCTGCATTTGCTTGAATTTCTGTTGCTAATAATCCCATTGTTGTAGATTGGTCAGTGTCAAAAGTAACTTCTGAAATAGCGGTTTCATTAATATTTAAATTAATTGTATTTAGTGATACAAAGTCCGCATCCATAGTTAATGTTTGAACATGAGCGATAGAAGTTGCTACGTTTGCATCGTTTGTTAATGCAAAAAATATTTTTTGTTGAGTTTCAATATATTGTGATAATTGCAAAATATCAAATTTAGAAACACTTGTTAAAACAACAAAGTAAAAATCATCGTCTAAATCTTGAATTGCTTGTAATTCAGTAACAACGCTTTTATTTTCTGTTGTTGTTGTATATGCAAGATTAGCACTTGTGCTTATGCTAAATCCTTCCCCAGCGGTGTCTGCTGTAATATCCATGCTTGATGTGTTATCAGTAGTCGTAACGCTTTCATTCCCAGCATCAATAGCAAGGATTAAACCATCAATAATTAATTCCGCTGATGTTCCTACGCCTGAAACAAATTCAAACTCATTTCCATTAATGGTAATTTTATATGATGTTGAATCTGAAACAGTTGGAACGGTAACATTTACTACTTGTGAAACATTTGCTGAACGTTTTCCAATCTTTATTTTTTCTGGCGAAATTTCTTGTGAAAACATTGCCAATGCTTTGTTGTATTCTAAATCACTTGTTTGAAAATCTTCTGCAACTTCATTTATATTCGCATAAGATTTTATTTTTTCTGATGTTCTAGTATGCTCTCCAAGAATTAGAGGCGTACCGAAACCAGCTTGTGTTAACCCAACAGATTCTCTGTTAATGTTAACAACAACAATTTCGTTTAATGCTGACATTTTTTTACTCCTATATATAGTCTTATTATTATATTATACATTTTTTTTTTATTATTATGAATTAATAACAATGTTGTTATTTTCTCCGATTGTGTCTATTGTTACGCTATCAATATTTGTTGAGGTAGAAGATATTGCGTTTTGAACATAAAACATAACATCTAAATTAGCTCTTGATTCATAAACTGTATCCATTAATGTTGCAATATTTGTTATTTCTGAACAATCATATTGAATAATTAAAGAATTTCTAAAATATTCTCTAACTTCTGGTAACATAAGTGAATTTTCAAGCATTGATAAAACTTGTTGAGCATTTCCACCATACATATTAATACTTAATGTAATTGATTTTGTTTGAAGATAATTAAATGTTTCATCTACATAATATTTATCTACTGTTAGCCCAATATCTGCTTCATTAATTATTTTTAATGTAATAAATGGTGGTTGTGGTTGTGGTGCATTTTGATCTGCCCATATAACATTACTTGATATACTGGGGTCTACTGTATTATCAATAGAATATGAATTTACCCAATCCCATATAACATTTTTAATTTCAAATATTGTTAACCCTATTTTATCACTAATAGCAGGTGTAGGGGCTGTAATATCTGGGGTAGATTGATTAGTAAAGTACCATACTTCTAAGGTATCATTTGCACTAGGAATAAAATCTAACTGAAAGCTAGTTGAACTTAACTCTGTAATAGAGCTTTGTGGAACAATAGTTGTATTCCATTGAACTATAAAAAATGAATAAGATGACTTATTTGATTTATCATTAAATGAAAAAGAGCTATTTATTCCATCTAAGTTTTCAGTTAGATTTACGTATACTTGAATCATATTTTGTTATGAAATTGCTTCTTTGTACCAAATCTCAATTTGTAATTTTTCTTCATTTGTTGATTGCGATTCATATTGACTATTTTCTTTAAGTTCTTCAATTTTTTCTTTTAATTTTAACTTGTATTGTTTTGTTAATTCATCAAAAGTTTTATCGATATTATCGTAGTCTCGCCCTGCCTCGACAGCGTTCGTCCACAGCTCCTTTAGCTCAACATTATTTTTGTTTTGTTCTAGTGACATTTTTTATTTCTCCTTATGCTCCTATATATTGACACGTTATCCAGCTTCCTTCTAGTTGCAGCCCACTAAAATTACTACTAAAATTTGTTCCCGCCTTTGCACACGTTACTTTGATTTTAATGGCATCGTTTTGGTTCAATCTCAAAAACATACTTGCACTCAATGTTCCAAAATTACCAAAACGATCTTCTCTCACATAACAAAAAGAAATCCCCTCATTTTCTTGATTGTTGTTAATGTTTAAGTCGCCCCTAAAAGTAACTCTGTTTCGATACGAATTACTTTTACAGTTAACTTTGTAATAGATTTGATATGTTCCAGTGGCTAAAACTTTAAGTCCTGTTGAGGATGACTGAGCTGGCTGGCTCCATGAAAAGTAGTTAGTATCGTGTATGGTGGAATTTGAAAAATCAAGATATAAAGCAGTTGCGGTGTTGCTCGTCATGGTATAGGCGTACCTTGAAGATATTTGCTTTGTTCCATCTCTATACATTTCGCCTGTGGCAATGACATTACCAGTAACCGTGCCACCAGTATTTGTTTGAAATGCGTTTATTATTCTTGAATCATTACCTTGTGCTACAGTGTCAACGGCTGTTCCAAAATTTTTGTTAAATGCTTTGTTCTCAGTAAAATCATCTTTTTTACCATTTATTTGATTTTGAATATTTGAAGTTACACCATTTAATCGGTCAAATTCTGAAGCGTCAACAAGTCCAATACCAATTCGAGTTGCACTTATTCCGTTTGGCAATCTTGCCTCTGCCAGTGTGCCAGTTGATATATTACTTGCATCAGTCGTATCAACATTTGGCACATTTGCCAAACCGACATCTGATTTTGTCAAACTTAACGCTGTTTTAAGAGTGGTGCTAATGTCTAAATCTTCGGGATCGCCTGTTCCAGCAGACGTTCTACCTTTAACAGTTCCCGTTGCAATATGAGATAGCTTTGCATTGGTCACTGCTTCATCAGTGATGGTTAAAGATGTTGCACCTGTAACTTCCCCCGTATGCGTAGCATTTGTATCTTTAGCGTTATTAGTAGCAATATCAGATTCCATAGTATCTAAATCAACAGCTTGACTAACTGAAATATGCCCTAACTTAGTTTGCTCGACACTTGTTATGCTTACTTTGGCGTTGTTAGCTGTAATATCTGTTTCCATTTGATCAAGATTGACTGCTTGAGTAACTGATATATGCCCTAACTTAGTTTGCTCGGCACTTGTTATTGTAGTTGGTTTATTCTGAATAAAAGCATCTGAATTAGTATCTGTTTCATTCCAATCGCTTTGAACATTGGCATCCCCACTACCAGTTGAATTGGTATCAATGTTATTGACATTCACCCATATTTTACCGCTGGTGGCACTTGTTAAAACAATCCCTATTGATAATGCCTGATTTGTTCCTGTTGGTTTTGTCGCAGTAAACGGCATTGTAGATAACGAACTTTTTATGTACAAAGTATCGCCAACACTAAAAGAAGATGTATTCATTCCATCTAGTACGCCTAAGCGTACAGCCTTTCCTGACCCAAATTTATTGATCATTTCCGAGGTAATGCCAATTAAATGAACAGGGTCAGTTGTTCCATTGGCAATAAATGGATATGTAACAGCAATGTTTCCAAAACTGGCCGTCGTTTTATACACAGGTTGGTAGGCTGGTATTGAGCCACCTGTGCCATTCGTTACATAAACCTCGTCAGTCTGGCCGATTTTGATTTCGCCTACACTATTCTTTAGTTCTAATGTATCGCTACTAGAATTATAAATCATATCAGCAGTATTGGTTAACGTTGCCGTGGGGGTTGTGTCAAAATTAAGCAAGTCCGTATTTTCTATTTTTTTTGAATTTGCATCAAGATCTCCCCCTAATGTTGGCGAGGTGTCATCTTGAACACTGGCTATACCTCCACCACCTCCGCCACTTATATTATTAATTTGAGTTTGAATATTTGAGGTTACACCATCTAGATATTGAAACTCGGTATTGCTAACATTTCCATTAGCAATGTTGCTTGCATCAGTCGCATCAACATTTGGTACATTTGCCAAACCGACATCTGATTTTGACAAATTAAGAGCTGTTTTAAGCGTTGTGTCAATGGCTAAATCTTCGGGATCGCCTGTTCCAGCAGACGTTCGGCCTTTAACGGTTCCTGTTCCCATATGAGCTAATTTTGTATTGGTAACTGCTTCATCGGTGATTGATAATGTCGTTCCACCAATAACATCACCCGTATGAAACCAGTTGCTAACCTTAATATTATTCGCTGCAACATCTTGCTCCATCTGGTCGAGGTCAACAGCTTGCGTAACTGTAATATTGTCAAGTTTTTGACCATCATTAGATACATTACGTCCGTCAACCGTTCCTGTAACACTGATATTCCCATTAAAAGTAGCGTCATTCGTCACTAAATCGTTATCACCTGTTGTTGTCTCAGTCATTCCCACCCATAATTTGGACGCTGAGTTACTTGCACGAACGCCAAAAATAGAGCCTACGGTTCCGCTAGCTTGAGTTCCATTAGACGGGTTGGACGTTGTTCTAAACGTAATTCCTGCTCCTGTATCTCCCCCACGATCAGCCGTATTATCTTCAATTGAGACGTTCCCTCGCCCCACGTCAATATTATCGCCTGTATCTGAACGTAAGAACTGACTAGCTTCTAGTCCATCTACTTGATCTGCATTAATATTCATTGCCTCAATTTCTGCTTTAGTTTGATCTTGGGTCGCATAGTCTTCAATCCCTATCAATTTTTGCAAATCCATTGCAGTTAAATGCTTATTATTTGCTGTTTCTGCAACATCATCTAGTGTTAAACCTCTAGTTTCAGCCTGATTTGAAGCATTGCCAATAAATACATTTCCGGAGTTCAAATTAGGAACGTCATTAGTACGTCCTGCCCCACCAACTTTGATTGATCCTACAGTGGCATGACTTCTCATCACCTTGCCAATATTTTGTATAAGTGAAGATTCTCCAGTCGGCTTTGTTGCTGTTAATGTGCCTGTAGTTGAGATATACAAAATATCACCTTGATTAAAGGATGCCGTGGCTAGTCCACTCAGTGTCCCAAACGTCACCACGTTTACATTAGCGTTAATTTTAACCGTCTCTGCTGCCAATCCAAAACAAGGCATTTTGCTTGCATTGTCTGAATCCGCAATTGAGACGATAGGTTTATTACCAGAAATATCGTCACCTGATATATACACTGGATCACCTTTAGTTAATGCCTCACCAGCCTTCGCCTGAAATATCGTTGCCCCTCGCATATCGCCAATAAACGTTGTGGCTGTGATCTCGCCCGTTATATCAATATTGCCCGTACCTGTAATATCATTCGAGTTTAAATCTAAATCTGCACCAAGTTGAGGCGTATTATCTTCAACAATGTTTTGCAAAAATCGCCCGTCTAAATCGACTGTGACGGTTGACGCATCATTTAATGTTAGTGTTAATACCCCATCACTTGTATTAAAACTAGCACTTGTTACATAAGTATTAGTATCGGGAATAACTGTGTTATCCACATAATCTTTAACTGCTGCACTTGTGGGAATTGTTGTATCGTTATCGTTACTTAATATTCCTTCCGTTTCAGTTACAATTGCACTCGATTTAAAATTATCAACTTCTAAATTTGAAACGGTTACAACATCTGCATCTATTGAAGTGATTGTTGTTAAATATCGGCCATCAAGATTTACAGTAATTGTAGAGGTATCATTTAATGTTAAAGTTACAATCCCACTTGATGTGCTAAAAGATGCCGTAGTTAAATATTTATCTTCAAAATTAGCAATATCTGCTTCCATTTGATCTAAATCGACGGCTTGAGTTACAGATATGTAACCTAGCTTAGTTTGCTCTTCATTTGTTATTGTTGTTGGTTTATTAAGTATTTGGGCATCACCACTAACCGCATTCCAATCAGAATTAACATTAACTTCTGCCCCAGACGAAATTCCTGATAGTTTTGTTTTTTCACTATCCGTAAAAGCGTTTGTATTACTATTAGACTCATAAAGCGTTTTTATGCTTGCAGCTTCTAAACTTTTGCTTACAATCGTCCAATCGCTCAATGATGATGAATTGTCAACTTCCGCAATTAATACATCCCCAACACTTAAATCTTCTGTGTAAAATGTCCCTGCAACGATTACAGTGTACATATCCCCAACTTTAATCCCACTTGGAGATGTGTCTAAATCTGGGGTATTTGTTGATGCGTTGTAGCTACCTTTATAGGTCATTTCGCTTGATAATGCAGAATTAATTTCTGCATCCACATAAGCCTTAACGGATTGTTGAGTTGGGATTTTACTCTCAGAATTTGAACTCATATTATCTTCATCAACAACAAAGCTCATGCTTACCGTTGATGTATCAGTATTCATCACTGCCCCAGCTAAATCTACATTAACTGAATCCGTTAGATCTGCATTTTCTTCAATATTGTTTAACTTAATTCTTTCTGTGTTTGTTATTATTGAGCCTGACCCAGCATTTATCATATCTGACAATTCCGTAACAGAATGAACAGTTAGATTTGTTAAGTCTGATGGTTTATTTAATATTTCGGATGCCCCAGTAATAGCGTTCCAATCTGCGTTTACGTTTACTTCTGCATTTTCTTGAATACTTGCCAGTTTATTTTTTTCTTCGAGTGTAAATATTTTTTTATTTGTAGTTTCAGAAACATCATCAAGGCTAATTTCTAATTCATTTTTTAATTCTGTAGTAGAAACTGATTCTAATCCTGTTGATGTAAATTTTGCAAATTCCCCACTAACAATACTTTCACTGCTAATTATTACAGAATTATTATTTTCAATTCCAAAAGTTAATTCATTTTGATATTTTCCGTCCAAATTAATTTGAATAGTACTTAAATCATTTAATGTTAAAGTTAGAACTCCATTTGAAGTATTAAAACTTCCACTTTGAATATATTTATCTTCAAGTGCATTAATTATTGTCTCTACGTTATCTAAGTCTGTGTTTAATTGTAAGACCCCACGTTGTTTAGAATTAACAGTTGGAATATCATCATACCAATTTCCATTGTAGTCTGAATCTTTAATTTTATTTATTATAGATAAAATTGCTTGAATATCTGTTTCGATAGAGGTTGAACTTAATTCTAATTTACTTCCTATAGCCAAAGAATCATTATAAGTTTCAATATTATTAATTTGAGCATTTGGCCTAATTAAATTTTGACTCATTAAAATGATTCCTTTCTGTTTTCGTAGTAGTCTTCACGTTTGACTGCCAAACATTCGTAATGATCAATATCTGTACCAAACCAATGCTTAACATTGTGAACCTCAAACTCAATTCCTCTTATTTCTATGATATCACATTTTTCTTGCAACGATTGCATTTTTAATTGTGCGGTTGTAAATACTTTAATGCTTTCAGAATTTCTTCTTCCTTCTGGCAATAACATTAATTCATTTCCTGAAACTGGTTGAACAGATGCTTTTGCTGTAGTTGTTGTTTCTACGCCTTCTGTCCATATCCCTTTTATATATTGCCCACCACTATATCTTTTAATAGTGATTGTATCAGTAGCAAAAGAATCAATTAATGTCATTTAAATTTTACTCCATACATTTTACTTTTTATTGCATTTAACATTTGGTAAGTTTCTTGCAATGGCCTATCATGCCCTTTTTCCCTTATTCTGCGTTCACTTAAAGGTTTCCATGATGAATCCCCACTCATTATTTTTTCTTTATAGGCTTTTTCAAATATTTTCCCAGCTTTCAACATTGCTGTCTCAATACTTATTTTACCTGTTGCAACACTATTGCATAACATTCTGGTATATCTTGTCCATAATCTAATTTTTTTATCAAATGTAGAACGTATAAATGACCGCTCTGGGGTTCGCCCCTCACCAAATTCATTTTCATAAGCGACCTGAATTACACTTTTATTTCCTTTTTTGCTATGCAATTCTTGAGTAATGAATCCTGTTTCAACTCTAGTGTTCTTTTTTATTTTTTTTAAATTTTTTAATATTTTTTGATAACCAAGATCATAATCTTTAGTACTCATTATATAATAGTTTTTAAAATACCTATTTTTGCTATTCTTTTAAATTCTTGCCCATAACTTGTGCTATATAGTGACCCAGAACCCATTGATAAAACATTAAACTTTCTTGATAATTGGCCGACTTCTTCTTCTGTAATGCTTCCTGATCGGCCTTGTCTGTAAGCCCTTCCAAGCTCTAAAAAATGAGCTGTTAAAGCAAGCAAAGCATCAATATACAATTCATTTAATTGAGATTGGCTAACTTGTCGTGTTGCAGAAACAATAACAGCCGTAAAATACGTTGAATCTTCAATGTCTGAAAATTCTGGATAACGGTCAATTACGGCCTGTCTGTTTATGCTCATTACTGATTTTCTATTGATTCCACTTGTTCTTCAATTGCTTTTTTAACTCGTTTTCGGCTTTCGGTTTCAACCCATTTTTTGAGTTCTGATAAGTTGTAACAATCTTTGATAATTTTAACAGCTTCTTTAACTGAAAATTCAGAAAGGGGAGCAGTTGCCCCCTCACTGATATTTTCTTCGATTGCTTTTTCGTCCAACACACTTGGAATTACTTGTATAATTCCGTTCTCAATCTTATTTTGAATTATTGGATGATTATCTGTTATAGATTTCCATTCATTTTCATCAATACCTAAGTTGTTCCCAGATATTAATTTAATTTTTCCAATAGTCAAAATGTTTTGTCCGTTGTACTTAACAATCATTTTTAAATTCCTTCTGCTTTACAAATCGATAATGGATAGTAAACAATTACGCCTGCGGTAGATAATGTGCAAGGAATTGTAAAGTCTCCATTAATTTGAGTTACTGGCAACATTTCAAATGG
>Ga0213865_10000606_pt1 | contig 24170 bp, 22 predicted proteins | sample PICome_6_FD_160100 | JGI IMG/M metagenome (GOLD analysis project Ga0213865, IMG submission 160100) | Coastal seawater microbial communities near Pivers Island, North Carolina, United States - PICO282 | ecosystem: Environmental > Aquatic > Marine > Coastal | place: USA: North Carolina...
CATATCGTTAGCTCGTCTAGTAGTTCTGTTAAAACCAGGCAGTCCAGACCGCGTCATTTTAAATGCTTTAAAACGACTTTCCAGAGAGTTGGCGCATCCGCTCAAATACGCAAAGCCCTTGCTCGCTTAGATAATGGGGTAAATCAATTAAAACCCAATTTTCAGCTAACTTTTGGCCCTCCCGTCGGTAGACATCAACTACACGCATAGGAGCATCGGTATTACTGTTAACCATACCCAAAAAACCTCCTGAGTTTTTATTACTCAAGTTCGGCCAACCGAAAAAGGCTGCAAAATCTCCTTCAGCAAACCTGGCTACGTGCCCATTAAACTTTTTATCATAAAGATTTAGTCTGAATGGGTACTGATGTTGCTGTTGGTAGCGAGGGATAGTGCGCGTCGCACCAATTCCGCACGGACCATACCAGGCCATGTCTTCGGTCCAATGCTCTCTAAGTAGCTCGGCTGGAAAGTGCTCATCATTCTTCAGGTTAGCCGCACCAAGGTTCGCAATCATTTTATTTAAAAGCGTAAGGGTTTTCTCACCCTCGGCAGGATCATGCTTGTCAAGCAACCTTCCCTGCCCGCCCTTTGGCCCAGGATAGGTGAACCAACGCCCAGTCATTGGTGGAAGTGGGTATACCCCACAGTCATGCATAAGCCCTATTAAATCCAACCAAATAGCTGTCTCGATTATCTTGTTGTCATCAACACGGTTAAACTCGGCATACCGCAAAAACGTAAGTCTTCCCGTTGCCGGAATCTCAATCAACGGGTTATCGTATAGTCCAGCAAAATGACCCATTGAACAAGTCCATATAGCTCCATTCTTTCCCTGTTCGCTTTCGCATGACCCAGCAAAGAAAATATCTTCACGACGCTCAAATCCTGTGAAGGCATGTTTTAGCGGCTTCCAAAATGTCTCAATAACATCATCGGCACTGTTCTTGTTGTAAAATGGGCGAACGCCTCTCCAACAATAATCAAGCGCTGTGTGTTCTGAAAAAATAGCCGACAACGACCGACCCGAGTCAATCTCATTATTAAACGTCTGAACCAACTTTTTGGCATCTTGAAAATCACTCATAACCCGCCCTTAGCAGGCCAGTTTAGGATATCTAGTCTCTAGCGAGTGCGGCGGAATGGTTAGTCATCGCCAAACTATAGTTTGGCGCTCTTCGCCAGGAGTATTTTTAACATCAGAAAAAAAGGGGGCCATGAGCCCCCTTTTCCTATTACATTTGCTCGTTAAGCAAATCAATAACGTCTGCGCCTACGCAGCGAGAGGCTGATCACTCACCATATCGTCTTGGCTAACGCCAGCTACTGAAACTGGTTTTTTCATTGCGTCCCTGCGGAAAGGCTCCCCTAGTTCCTGGTTTAGTACAACCTCAATAAAGGTCGTAACATTGTCTTCCATTTGTTCCTTAACCGCTGTATTTAGAACTCCGGTCAACTCTTCCATTGATGTAGCCTGGACACCCTTGAGTCCGCAGCCCTCAGCAATCTTGGCATACTCGACACCCTCATTAAGTTCAGTACCCACAAAGTTATCGTCGAACCAAAGTGTCGAGTTGCGCTTCTCTGCACCCCATTGATAGTTTCGAAAAATAATCATTGTTATCGCAGGCCAATCGCCACGACCGCAAGCAGTCATCTCATTCATTGAGATACCAAACGCGCCATCGCCAGCAAAGCCAACTACAGGAGTTTCTGGCTGTCCAATCTTTGCACCCAAAATCGCAGGTAAACCGTACCCACAAGGACCAAAGAGCCCTGGAGCAAGATATTTTCTACCCTCTTCAAAGGTTGGATATGCATTACCAATTGCACAGTTATTTCCGATATCAGAGGAAATAATTGCCTCTTTAGGGAGTGCCTGCATTATTGCACGCCAAGCCATGCGAGGCGACATATGCTGAGGCTTATCCGAACGTGCACGTTCATTCCAAGTTGTGCCAGGATCATCATCTTCATGGTCCATAGAGGTTAGCTCTTGCGCCCACCGAGATTTAGTTTCAGCGATGATATTTGTCCGATCGGAACGGCCAACATCTCCTGCGGACGGAGTCAGACGGGCTAAGATTTGCTCAGCAACCTGCTTGGCATCACCCTGAATTCCAACGGCCACTTTCTTCGTTAAGCCAATTCGGTCTGCATTGATATCTACCTGAATAATCTTTGCATCTTTTGGCCAATAATCCATGCCGTAACCGGGTAGCGTAGAAAAGGGGTTCAGCCTTGTCCCTAGGGCAAGAATCACATCCGCCTTGGCAATTAATTCCATACCCGCTTTAGACCCATTATACCCTAAAGGGCCTGCAAATAGTGGGTGATTCCCTGGGAAAGCATCGTTATGCTGATAATTGCAACATACTGGCGCATCGAGCTTTTCCGCCAAAGCTTTTGATGCATCGATACCGCCGGCTAATATTACCCCTGCACCATTTAACAATACAGGAAATTTCGCATCTGATAACATTTCAGCTGCCACATTCAGCGCACTCTCTTCACCAGCGTTTCTCCCGATTTTGACGATTTGTGGCAGCTCGATATCAATCACTTGAGTCCACATATCTCGTGGAATGTTTATTTGGGCAGGCGCCGAAAGCCGGAAAGCTTGTGTAATCACCCTATTTAACACTTCTCCAACCCTAGATGGGTCGCGAACCTCTTCTTGGTAGCAAACCATGTCTTTGAAAAGAGCCATTTGCTCGACTTCCTGAAACCCACCTTGGCCAATTGTCTTGTTTGCAGCTTGTGGAGTGACGAGTAAAAGAGGTGTGTGGTTCCAGTAAGCAGTTTTGATGGGAGTAACGAAATTAGTTATGCCCGGGCCATTCTGTGCGATTGCCATAGACATTTTGCCGGTAGCGCGAGTGTACCCATCGGCAGACATCCCAGCATTACATTCATGTGCGCAATCCCAAAACTTAATACCAGCCGAGGGGAAAAGGTCGGATATTGGCATCATTGCTGACCCAATGATCCCAAATGCATGCTGAATACCGTGCATTTGCAATACTTTTACAAAAGCCTCTTCTGTCGTCATTTTCATATATCGGTTCCTTTAATGAAAGCGTTTGCAAGCGCCTTTAGGGATTGCTGTTAAAAACGCAACACTAGTAGCGACATGAGTGCCCTGCAATACCGTCAACATTGAACCATTTCGAAGCTTGACCCTTGAAAGACAGGCCCGTATGCGCCCTTCACCCTTCCCAGTATTTCGAGATCCAATTTCGTCGGACGGTAGCTCAGCCTGGTAGAGCACTACGCTGGGGGTGTAGGGGTCGCAGGTTCGAATCCTGTCCGTCCGACCACTGTCCTGAATTTTTTGTTAACTCTCTAAATGGCTACCAGTAGATCTTTTCAAAAGAGGGTTAGTATACAGGTCTTGATGCTCTACCGTGCGCCCTTAATAAAAGCCTTACTAAAAAATTTTATTGGAGCATTAACATGAGCAAAAAGCTAAGTGTAATTCGATTTAAGCCTAAACCGGAGCATTATGATGAATTTCTTTCTGATGTGCTTGAAAACGGAAAAGATAGTGAGCCAGGTACTCACTTTACCATGAGAGCTGGTGATGAGGTTGTAGTAGTAATCATTAGGAATGCTGAGACATTTGAGGAAAGTGCCAAAGACGGGGTTGTGAACTGGCTGGATCAACGAAGACCAATGCTTCAGGAGTACGATTCCGAAAATAGGCATACAATTCCGCTATCGGGCGACCTAGTTGAGTAATTATTGTGCCTAAGGCGTCCGTATTAGAGCGGCATGTATTTTATTAATTGGAAGGATTATATAATGACAATTACCTGGAAAGATTGGGTAAATGCGTGGGTGACAAGCAGTGCAAGCAATGACCCGATGCTCTTGGAACCCATGCTTGCAGAAAACTTTCAGTGGCCTACGTCCGATATGGATAGAGAAGAAACTTTAGAGTGGGTTAAAACAACCGACTTTAGAGCCTCCAATGTGACTGAAACATTTTATGAATCCGATGATCTCATTGTTGGTACCCATGAAGTTATGGGAGAGGGTCACAATAATGTCGTTATGGGCTGTGCACACATTAAGGACGGCAAGGTTGTGGTCTATCAACATTTGAGGAAGCCGAGTTAGCTGCTGAGCTCCCTCATGGGCTGGCGCGTATTTCTAATAAATAGCCTTAACCAAACGTTCTTTTGCGCTTATTACTCGCTCACGGACGCCAGAAAGTCCATCACTGGTACTTGGGTCCAACTGAGTGTCTTTGGATTTACTACTTGGAGAAACCACAGGCTCTAATAACCTACCTTCCTCAAGGAGTTTTTGGACTCCTTTTGTCGTGTAACCCTCAACATAGAGCAAATCTCGGATACGTTCGAGTAGCTCTACATGAGAAGGGTCGTAGTATCTGCGGTTGCCCGCTCGCTTCATAGGAGCAACTTGCGGGAACTTCGTTTCCCAAAACCTGAGAACATGTTGAGGTACATCCAACTGATCAGAGACCTCCGATATAGTACGATAGGCCTCAGGAGATTTTTGCGGCTTATCCATCCTTATGCCTAATATTTATTTAATCTATCTTTTAGCATTGAGCTTGCGCGGAAAGACAAAACACGGCGAGGCTCAATCGTTACTTCCTCTCCCGTCTTTGGATTTCTCCCTATCCTATCTTTCTTCGAGCGCACGCTAAAGCTACCAAACCCGGCAATCTTAACTGGGTTACCATCTTCCAAGTTACCAATTAACTCATTCAGCACTTGCTCAACCAGCATTGCGGAGTCAGTTCGAGATAAACCAATTTCTCTGTAAACAGCCTCTGTTAAATCATTACGCGTCAAAGCCCCAGCCATAGCTACCTCCTTTATAGTGTAAGCACCGTAACGCGAAATAATTGTCCGGTAATTGCCTACATAGATTTAAGTCGTCGGACGCCACTTATGGGTTCGAGTAATATGTCAGGTCAATTTTTTGAGTATTTTTAATAGCTTAGAGAGCGAATCTGTGACAAAAATCACGCCTTAAGATGGCAACAAATCGGAAACACGGGTAGCATATCCTTCATTTACCATGTCTATTGATAACTCCAGTGCGGCGGTGAAGGATAGAGAATCGGCACCACCGTGGGATTTAACACAAACTTTTTTTAAGCCCGCCATTACGGCCCCATTATAACGGCGTGGATCAGTTCGCCGACGAAGTTTAGCAAATTGTCTCGCTGCTAGCATGTAACCTAAACGGGATAGAAAGGTCTCTTTGAAGCTAGCTTTCGTGTAAGCTCCAATAAGATGTGCGGTCGCTTCGGTAGACTTAAGCATTATATTGCCAGCATATCCATCACATACCAGCACATCCACATCCCCATTGACCAGATCATGGGGTTCAGAAAAGCCTACGAAATCACCCGGCCATTGATTGCCTTTAATTAACTCGTAACCGCGTTGAATGTGATTAGGCCCTTTGGTCCTCTCAGTTCCAATATTTAGCAGTCCAATTCTAGGGTTTGGGATAGCCAGCATCGTTTGTGCGAGAGCTGTTCCTAGAATGGCAAATTGAAAGAGGTGCTCGCCCTTCACAGTCAAATTGGCGCCAAGATCTAAAACCACAGATTCATTCCTCAGGGTCGGCATGTAAGACGCTACAGCAGGACGAGATATTCCCTCAATTAATCCTATATGCTGCATAGCCAGAGCCATTACTATACCAGTATTTGCTGCTGAAACGACTGACTGGGCCTCACCCAAAGCCGCCGCAATTATCGCCTTTGACAAGCTGGAGCTTTCATACTCTGCACGCATCGCCCTCGATGGCTTTTCGTCATCTGGAATAACAACATCCGAAGCACGTATTACAATGCGATCTGCTACTTCTGGAAATTTAGAAATGAGCTTTCTTAAGTGCTGAGACTCGCCAAACAGTAAAAAAGTAACTGCAGAATGAAGTCGGGCGGCCTCTGCCACACCGGCTACAATCACATCAGGAGAGTGATCTCCACCCATCGCATCTACTGCGACTACCTGTGATGGTGGCAAAATTTCGCGGGTTGCACTCATATCTAGTTAGAGTGCGCTAGAACAATAAAGTCTAGGCAGCAACCTCAACCACTTCACGGCCGTTGTAAGTTCCGCAATGCGGGCACACGTGATGTGGCCGGTGCATTTCGCCACAGTTTGAGCACGTTGCAGACGCGTCCGGAGACACGGCATCGTGAGCTCGCCGCATGTTGCGACGTGAGCGAGATATTTTCGACTTTGGAACAGCCATTGGAAATCCTTTTGTGGCCCAAAAAAAGGGGCAAATTCGTCTTAGACTGCGGGCCTTTAATTATAAACTTTAGCCAAATCAACCATTCAATTACCTACCTGAACGTAGATCGGGTCAATCCATGCCGCAACATCACGGCCTGTGCCATCACCAAAAAGAACATGTAGTAAAATATACCCGTAATCTGCGGTATAGACATTGGGGTTTACATCATTGATGATTAGATATGCATCGGGCATTTGAAGCTCATAAAGGGTTCGGGTGCGAATGGTTTTTCGTTCAAGCACTTTTAGGCGTTCTCGGCCAAAAACATTTCTCACTTCGATCCAATCACCGACAGTCCCGCGGGTGGTTTCAAATCCTATCAAATCGGTAGTCGCAGACCCATTGGCAATGGTCATTGTTACAAACAGTGTCGTTGTATCACCATCAAGAACAGCGGCCCTTGCATTAAATATCTCAATCCGGTCAGCTTCAAACTCGTGAGCAAACACTAATGATGGGAGCCACCATAATGTTAATGATAGGATTGCTCTAAGCATGACTCATGCGATTTTATAGTGCTGCTCAATTAAATCTAGCACTTGTTCACCTGCGTCAAGCACCGATGAACCTGGTCCAAAAATTGCTCTAATACCTCGCTGCCTAAGAAACGAGTAATCTCTTTCTGGTATTACGCCTCCACACACAACCTCTATGTTGGAAGCTTTAGCTGAATCGAGGCTCTCCATTAGCGCAGGAATAAGGGTCTTGTGGCCCGCTGCCTGAGTGGAAACTCCAATGGCGTCGACACCCCCGCTTAATGCACTTTGAGCTGCTTCTTCCGGTGTCTGAAAAAGATCCCCCATGGTTACCTCAAAACCCAGGTCGGCAAACGCCCCTGCAATCATCTTGGCACCTCTATCATGCCCATCTTGACCCATTTTTACAATTAGGATCTTCGGTGCACGGCCATGCTTAAATTCGAACTTCTCTAGCTTACGCCGGAGGCTTTCAAATTTTAAATCATCGGCGAAAGAATCTGCAAAGATTCCTTTAACAACTCGAGTAACAGGCTGATAACGACCGAAAACTTTCTCTAAAGAATCTGAAATTTCGCCAACTGTCGCCCTGCATCGAGCTGCCTCAATTGCTACCTCAAGAATGTTATCATCGCCCCTCGCCGAATTCTCCAGTTTGGCTAGCGCGCTATGCACACTGGCAGAGTTCCGTCGAGATCTCACGTCACGCAACCGCCTTATTTGAGCTGCGAGCACCTCTTCATTGTCTATCTCTCGAACATCAATTGCGTCTTCTGAATCAGACTGAAACTCGTTTACTCCAACGATAATCTGTTCTTTCTTCTCAATGGCAGCCTGCCGGCGGGCTGCAGATTCTTCAATCCGTTTTTTAGGTAGTCCATCGATGACTGCTTGCGTCATACCTCCGGCAGCCTCAATTTCCTCCATTAAATCCCATGCTTTCTTCGCAAGCTGATCTGTCAAGGATTCCAAATAATAAGAACCAGCCATAGGATCCACCACGTCAGTGACACGAGTTTCATGCTGCAAAATCAATTGAGTATTTCTCGCAATTCTTGCCGCTTGATCAGATGGCAATGCAATTGCCTCATCAAACGAATTAGTATGCAGCGATTGGGTGCCACCCAAAACTGCAGACATGGCCTCAAACGCCGTTCTAACAATGTTGTTTAGGGGATCCTGCTCTTGCAAACTGACGCCAGAAGTTTGACAGTGTGTTCTAAGTACTAATGATTTTTCCGATTTTGGCTTAAACTCAAGCATTAGCCTGGCCCACAAAGTTCGTGCTGCACGGAGCTTTGCTATCTCAGCAAAAAAGTTCATCCCTATCGCAAAGAAAAATGACAAACGGGGGGCGAAGGAGTCCACGTCTAATCCCCTTGCAATCGCAGATCGAACATACTCCCGACCGTCAGCAAGTGTGAAAGCGAGCTCTTGAACTAAATCAGCCCCAGCTTCTTGCATATGATAGCCAGAGATAGAAATTGAATTAAACTTTGGCATCTTTTGAGCCGTGTAAGCAATAATATCTGCAACCAAACGCATTGAGGGTTCGGGTGGATAGATGAACGTGTTTCTCACCATGAACTCTTTGAGAATATCATTTTGTATCGTGCCCGATAGCTTATCAGTCGCAACGCCCTGCTCTTCTGCGGCAACTATGAAGCAAGCAAGCGTTGGAATTACGGCTCCGTTCATCGTCATAGAGACCGACATCTGATCAAGCGGTATGCCGTTGAACAACACTTTCATGTCCTCGACGGAATCGATAGCAACTCCCGCTTTGCCAACATCACCGGCAACACGAGGATGGTCCGAATCATAGCCACGATGTGTTGCGAGATCAAAAGCAACTGACAGACCTCTAACTCCCGAACCTAATCCCTTTTTGTAGAATTTATTGGACTCCTCAGCTGTAGAGAAACCCGCGTATTGACGAACAGTCCAAGGCCTTCCGGCATACATCGTCGCTTTCGGACCACGGGTGAATGGTTCAAAGCCAGGTAGGGTGCCGATGTGATCCAGGTCAGCAACATCGTCCTGATCATACAAAGGCTTTGTTTCAAGGCCTTCCAGATTGGTAGTAGTAAGGTCTCTTATATCGCGTTCACGCAATTCCTTCTCTGCTAGAGCATACCAATCATGGAATGTTCTCATAAGCTTTACTCTAACTCCAAAATCAGATCTTCTTGGGCTAGGCTTTGCCCCTCGCTAACCGGGACAGCCTTGATCTTGCCGCCCGCTTCAGCTCTCAAAACATTTTCCATTTTCATTGCCTCTACAACCGCAACCATCTGGCCTGCCTCCACATGCTCTCCAATGCTTACATGAAGGGACTTTAAGACACCAGGCATAGGACAAATTAGCTTTTTTAGGTCTGGACCCAGCTGCACGTCGGGCATTATGTGCATTAGGGCTGAGGCCCGATGAGGCCTAATAATGGCGGTTCCAACAAATTGCCTATACGAGTAATTGAACCGGTGTCCATCTTGAATTAACCGAACTCCCCCTGGAACCCGAAGACCAGCAGTAGCGATTTCATCCCCATCACTGAAACTGACTGTATAGTTTGAGGCTCTATAACTAATCCCTGTAAGCCGGCATCTCTGATCCGCATATAGCGCAGCAATCTCGGAAGCTATGGACTTTCGAATTTGATCCGGCATAACCTCTATTCCGAAACCTTCCGGGTAATGCTCGGAAATAAAATGAGTGGTGATATCTCCAGAAATGAACTTAGGTTGATCCATAATCGCAGATAAAAACGGAATATTGTGCGCTAAACCTTCAATTCTGGTTCCGTCCAAGGCCTCCTGCATAGTATTAATTGCCATTTCTCGGGTGGGTGCCCAAGTGCACAGCTTAGCGATCATCGGATCATAATAGATCGGTATTTGCGCCCCTGCGTAAACACCGGTGTCATTTCTAATGAATGCGCCTGAACTTGTGGGACCATCCTGCGGGCTATCGTAACGCGATAGCCGCCCGATCGAGGGCAAGAATCCTTTGAAAGGGTCCTCGGCATAGATTCGACTCTCAATAGCCCAACCATTTAATTTAACGTCACCCTGGGCAATTGGAAGTTTTTCCCCTTCAGCAACACGTATCATCAACTCAACAAGATCTAATCCAGTTACAAGCTCTGTCACAGGATGCTCAACCTGAAGTCTTGTATTCATTTCTAGAAAGAAAAAATTTCGATCCTTATCGACAATGAATTCAACCGTGCCTGCAGAGCGATAACCTACAGCTTTTGCAAGATCGCAAGCCTGCTTCCCCATCGCTTTTCTAGTAGGCTCATCGAGGAACGGACTTGGAGCCTCTTCAATCACCTTTTGGTTTCTGCGCTGTATTGAGCACTCACGTTCACCAAGATAAACCACATTCCCATGTGAATCGGCAATAACTTGAATTTCAATGTGCCGTGGATTTTCAACAAATCTTTCAATAAAGATCCGATCATCACCAAAAGAAGACGCCGCCTCAGATTTTGACCGCTCAAATCCCTCCCGCGCTTCTTCATCATTATAGGCAACACGCATTCCCTTCCCGCCGCCGCCAGCAGACGCTTTGATCATAACTGGATAGCCAACTTTATTTGATATCTTTACAGCCTCATCTGCACTTTCAATTAGGCCCATATGCCCAGGAACAGTAGAGACCCCTGCTTCATCCGCAATCTTCTTGGACGTTATCTTATCGCCCATTGATTCAATCGCGAGTTTGCCTGGGCCAATAAAAGCAACGCCAGCCGCATCAAGAGTATCTGCAAAAATTGGATTTTCAGATAAAAATCCATAACCTGGATGAACAGCATCTGCACCCGATTCCTTTACTGCAGCCATAACCTTAGAAATGTCGAGATATGACTCAGAAGCCTGCGCTGGCCCCAAATATACCGAGTGATCAGCCTCTAAAACATGAAGCGCTCTCGTATCCGCATCTGAATAAACCGCGACCGTTTCAATGCCTAGTGCACGAGCAGTTCGGATAACACGGCAGGCAATTTCACCCCGATTTGCGATGAGTATCTTGGTTATTTTATTGCTCATAATGGAATATTCCCGTGCTTACGCTCAGGTCGAGGTTCCTTTTTATTTTTTAAGCGATCTAAACCCCTGATGAGTCTCAAACGGGTGTTTCGTGGAAAAATTACCTCGTCTACAAAGCCACGTTCTGCAGCCCTGAAAGGGCTAGCGAACCGTTCTTGATACTCAGCTTCATGCGCGGCAATTTTATCGAGATCCCCCTTATCTTGTCGGTACAAAATCTCGACAGCGCCTTTTGCGCCCATTACCGCGATTTCTGCGGTAGGCCACGCGTAGTTCAGATCGGCGCGTATATGCTTGGACGCCATAACGTCATACGCCCCTCCATACGCTTTTCTGGTGACTACGGTTATTGTTGGAACAGTTGCCTCTGCATAAGCGTAGAGGAGCTTCGCACCATGCTTGATAATACCGCCATATTCTTGAGCCGTGCCAGGCATAAATCCCGGGACGTCCACAAATGAGCAAATCGGAATGTTAAACGCATCACAAAACCTTATGAATCTCGCTGCTTTCCGAGAAGAATCGTTATCGAGCACTCCCGCAAGGACCAAAGGTTGATTGGCTACTACGCCAACGGTCCCGCCATCTAAGCGAATAAAACCAATTAAAATGTTCTTTGCGAAATCAGGTTGAATTTCAAAGAAGTCCCCCTCATCTGCCACGGTCAAAATAACCTCACGCATATCATAAGCTGCTTGCGAAGTGTCAGGGACAATCGTGTCCAGTGTCTCAATTACTCTTGCAGGGCTATCTATCGTAGCGGTCTTTGGAGTGGCTTCCCTATTGGATCCAGGTAAAAAAGTCATGAACCGCCGAAGCTCAATTAAAGCGTCAACGTCATTATCAAAAGCTTTGTCAGCTACCGATGATTTTGATGCATGAATTGATGCGCCGCCGAGCTCTTCCTGCGTAACGATCTCACCGGTCACAGTTTTTACAACATCAGGCCCCGTAACGAACATATACGAGGTGTCTTTAACCATGAAAATAAAGTCAGTTAGCGCAGGTGAATAAACAGCCCCACCCGCGCTTGGTCCCATTATCATAGAAATTTGTGGAATAACTCCTGATGCTTGTACATTTCGCCAAAACACCTCAGCATAACCGCCCAAGGAAGCGACTCCCTCCTGTATTCGCGCGCCGCCAGAGTCACTCAGGCCAATCAATGGTGCACCATTTTTTACGGCAGCATCCATAACTTTGCAGATTTTCTCCGCGTGAGTTTCCGAGAGGGAGCCCCCAAAAACGGTAAAATCTTGGCTAAAAAGATAGACTAATTTACCTGCGATCGTGCCCGATCCAGTGACCACCCCGTCACCTGCGATATGTTTGTCCGACATTCCAAAATCAGCGCACCGGTGAGCCTTGTACATGTCATACTCTTCAAAACTACCTGGATCTAAGAGAACCTCAATCCTTTCACGTGCGGTTAATTTGCCGCTAGCATGCTGCTTATCAATTCTTGCTTGACCGCCGCCCATGTAGGCCTCTTGACGACGATCAGCTAGCTCCTTGTGTATGTCTCCAGCCATTAAAGAGCCTCCAACACTTCTTCAACGCTTGACGCGCTGCACGCTAGACCTTCTTCAACGCCAAAGTAACCAACTTTACCATTTATTATTACCGACGCATAGCGCTTACATCGCAACCCCATTCCAGCGGATGTTAAATCTAGCTGGAGTCCTAAAGCCTTAGTCAACTTACCTGAGCCATCTGCTATCATTGTTATGTCAGGGCTACCCAAATCTTTTGCCCACGCCGCCATTACAAAAGCATCATTAACGCTATGCCATGCAACCGCGTCGACACCTTTCGCTCGTAATTCACCACTTCGTTCGATAAACCCAGGGATGTGCGTGCGGGAACATGTGCTGGTAAACGCCCCTGGTCCTCCAAAAATAACACATGTTTTGCCATCGAACCATTTGCCCAAGTCTAAAGGCTTTGGTGTTCCCCTTTCATCCGGTGATAAAACGGTATGGGCGGGATAGTGATCACCAACTGATATTCTCATGTCAGCCTCCTGTGGTTAAAGTTCCGAGCCGTTAGCACTCTAAAGCTTGCAATTAAAGACTACGATCCAACGCCGCTCGTATAGAATCTATTGTTAAAATTGATGGTAATATTTCCCCCTCACGCAAGTTTGGGCCAAAAATTAGATTTAGTGGAAGGGCGTTTCTCCCATGCAGTGACATGAATTCACTGACGTTATCGGCCATCAGATCTGCGTTGATTGTAAATATTTGAGCTTTATAACCCTCTAGCAGAATCCGCGTTTTTTCAGTGTCAAGAACTAGTGCCTTATTTGTAAGGCACGTTGCACACCAATACGCTGTCACATCAACGAGCACGGTATTACCTGCTGAGACTAATTCATCTATTTCCCTTTGGTAGTTTCTAGCTAACTCTAAAGGGTCCGGAGTTTGAGTTGCCCGCGGTACGAGGAACACCATTAACAATAAAATTACTAAGGACCATCTCCGCCACTTGCTCGCTCGAAAAGCGAGTAACGACAACACGCAACCTAAAAAAAATATTAATAGCGCCAATTGTGTAATTTGATGAGCAGCGATTAAAAAAATATAAGCTAGTGTTAGAACCAGGCCAACTCCAATAATGGGCTTAACCCAAGAAATCCAGGGCCCTGGTTTCGGGATCAAACTCCCAAAACCTGGCATTAAAGCAACCAAGATATAAGGTAATGCTAGGCCAACTCCCATCGTGGTTAGGAGCGCCACTAAAGTTACACCCCCACTTGAAAACGCCACAGCTAAGGCCGCAGCAAGAAGCACCCCAGCACACGCACCCCCCATTAGTGCTGCAACAACGCCAGCTAGGACATCTCCCAAACGACCTTTTTTCTGCAATCCAAGTTGGCTCAACGAGCTTGGTAGAGCAAACTCATACCACCCAAATGAATTTGCGATAAAAAGTACAACAGCTACTCCAAGAACCACAGTCGTTTGCGGAAACTGCATCCAGGCCCCAAGTGACTGCTCTATTCCTGTTAGGATCTGTGCCACCGCTAGCCCGATGCCAGTCAAAGTAAAAGTACCAACGATTCCAAAAGCCGTCCAACCAAATGATGTCCTCAATTCTCTAAGAGAATCAGCGGTAGACCTACTTGTAAAGGCGCTCAGTTTCAAAAAAACAATCGGAAGGACACAAGGCATCACATTTAATAGCAGTCCCCCAACAAACATTAGGACGGCAGTCCCGAAAATGGAAATCCAATATTGATCTTCTAATGATCTTCTAGGAAGCGATTCCACGTCATTCTGGTTATAAATTGCTCCATCAGTTAAGTTGAGTTCACTCTGGAGCTTATCATAGCTTCTCATGCTAGTTGGATCATGAACCTCTGGCCCGCCAGGGCCATTAGTGAATACCCTAGCAGTCTTGATGAACTCCAGATCAATCACGTTTGAACCAATTAGATAACTAGCTTGAAGCCCCTCAGTCGTGTATTGCGCCGTCTCAAGGAAGAAACCCGCGCGCGCCGCCTCTGCATCAGCCTCCAAAATAAAATCTGAGCGTTGAGCCGTATCGAGTGATATTAACTGGCGCTGCTGATCAATAACAAAAGACGGCTGTTTAAGAACTGGCCTCGGGATAGAGAGCAACGCTTTTGAAACTTTGTCTAATACTAACTCATCTCTGTCGACGCTATTAGGCAAGTCGAAGTTCGCGCGGGTGGGAATACACTGAGTTGCAGAACAGATTGCAAGCGCGACTGTGAGCTGACCGCCTTCATTCGTTAGCAACCCAGGAAATAGGACTCTATCTTCGTATCCATAAGACGGAAAACCCTGAAGCTCGCCTCGTTTTGGCCAAGGAAAAAAGAACTCAACATGGTCACTAATGAACTCTGTCGGTTGGCCGACTGGTCCTGCATACGACCAGTATATCTTCCACTCCGGATCAAGCTCAATTTCGAAACCAATTACTTTTTCACTGCTTAAAAGGCGAGCGCGTGCATGCGGCAACTCCTGCCAGATACCAATCTCGGCACAACTAAAACTTGCGCAAAACATTGACGAAACCGCGACCAATGTCCGCAAGAGATTGATTCTATTGAAAATCATACTCACGCGCTTAATATTATAACATGTAACATGACAATGACTACGACGTCAGATGAAAAATAATTGAGTATGGACAAACATTTGATTGAAACACGAGCATTAGAACTCATCGAGTTGAAGTCGATGAAGGGTCTTTTTCTTGCTGCAACGCCAGTAATGGAAGATAGTCGCTTCATCGAAACACTAATACTTATGGTTCATCATGATGATAAAGGCGCCGCAGGTTTCGTTATCAACACACCTGTTTCAAACCTGAGTTTTTATGAACTTTTGGAGCAACTCAAAATAGAGAACCCAGAGGGGGTCTCCAACCACATTGTATTCCAAGGCGGCCCCGTGCAGGCTGGCAATGGCTTTGTAATATACGAGGGTTCAATGGGTTTGCGGGACGAAATGCACATAGCAGACAGTTTGTTTTATTCACGGTCGATTGAGAGCCTCAAGAGAATTGCAGAAGGTCGCGGCCCAGAATACTACAGTATTTGTCTAGGGAGAGCGGAATGGGGGCCCGGTCAATTAGAAGAGGAATTGAGAGAAAATGTTTGGCTACCAGTTCCCCTAGAAAGCCAGTTAGTTTTTGGTGAGATTCCAGAAAACGTCTGGGCCAATGCCCTGAGAAAGCAAGGAATTAGCGCCGCCAATTTCACTAACGTAGCTGGACACGCTTAAAGACGACCTTAATAATTTATAGTTTCTACAATGGTGACTCTATAACCAACAAAGGGCATATCACTGCATCAATTACCTGTTTGCCTGTATGTTCAAAGTTGACCGTCACTTTATTCGCGATTACTGATTGAACATGGCCTAGCCCCCACTCTGGATGACTTTGGACGCGGACCACAGCCCCTGGAACTAGGTCAAAATCTAGAGTTACCATGACGACGGTGCAAACCTTGGACAATTTGAGCCAGTAGCAGAAGCATTCACCACCGTATTTTCAGCCCCCAACTCGACAATGCGGCTGCAGGTTAATTGCCTACCCTCCCCCAGAAGAAAAACTCCTTCGAACTCGATGTTATCAGTTATCTCTTTTTCAACATTTAACCTTGGGACACCTTCATAAGAGATCTCCGTTTCTGTCCAAATAAGAAGTTCACGGCCATTATCTACGCGCTCTTCTGTAGGAAAGCCCCACTTATTAATAATCTCTGATTCAGATAGACCAATCTGGGAGTGCATGACCTCCACCACGGTTTGACTCTCGCAGCCAGTCAGGCAGGAAATAAAACCCAACGAAAATAAAAATTTAGATGTAAACGATATCTTCAACTTCATAATACCTGGTGCCACTAGGAGTCTTTACCTCAACATCATCGCCAACAGCCCTTCCCATTAGGGCTCGAGATATTGGCGCACTTAGCGACAGGCGATTTTCCCGAATGTCAGCCTCAGGTTCTCCAACTATTTGATATTTTTTAGATTCGTCAGTTTCCATATCCAGCAAAGTTACTGTGGCGCCAAACTGGATCTTAGTATGATCAACGGTTGCTAAATCTATAACCTCAGCACGAGAAATATAGGCCTCCAGCTCTCCTATACGTCCTTCAAGAAAAGATTGCTTGTCACGTGCAGCATGATATTCTGCATTTTCAGATAAATCACCATGTTCGCGTGCCTCGGAAATCTGTGCGATTACCGCGGGGCGATCAACAGTTTTTAGTTGCTTAAGCTCCGCTTCCATCCGCGCGAAACCCACAGCGGTTACTGGATACTTATCCATGTTAAACTCTCTTAAGGTAATACAGTGGGGTTAATATAGTTATATCATGCAGTGCTTTGTAGGGCTTCAACAACTAAGTCGTTCACTTTTGCTGCTTGTATAGCCGCAACTCCAGCTTTGCCTCCGGCAAGCGTTGTAAAATATGGAATGCGGCGTGCAACTGCCGTCATGCGTATTTCTCTTGAATCACTGATTGAGCGTAATCCTTCAGTGGTGTTTATCATCAAGGCAATCTCACCGTTCTTCATTGTATCAACAATATGAGGGGATCCTTCTCGCACCTTATTTACCCGGGTAGCATCCAAACCTGCGTTAGCGAGGACTTCTGCGGTACCCTTTGTTGCAACTAGATTAAAACCAGCATCAGCAAGAGCCTGTCCAATATCTGCTGCCAAATGTTTATCGGAAGCTTTCAAGGAAATAAAGGCGGTGCCCGACTCTGGGAGTTTTACGCCAGCTGCCAACTGCGATTTATAGAACGCCATCGGAAAACTTATATCCCGACCCATTACTTCCCCTGTAGAGCGCATCTCCGGTCCCAAAACAGGATCAAACCCTGGAAATCGATCGAACGGAAATACAGCTTCTTTTACGCACACATGTTTAAACTTACGCTCAACTAAGCCGAAACTGTCAAGCTTCTCGCCTGCCATAATTCGAGCAGCTATTTTAGCAATTGGAACATCGGTGGCCTTTGCCACGAATGGTACCGTGCGTGAAGCTCGAGGGTTCACCTCCAAAACATACACTTCCCCATCATGCGGCGTCACGGCAAACTGAATATTCATAAGCCCAACAACGCCCATAGCTAGCGCTATTTTGGTCGCTTGCTCTCGCATGCTGCTTATAGCATCCATCTGAAGGCTGTATGGAGGGAGGGAACAGGCGGAGTCACCGGAGTGAACGCCTGCCTCTTCAATATGTTCCATAATCCCCGCGATATAAACCTTCTCTCCATCACAAAGAGCGTCAAGATCGACTTCAATCGCGTTGCCCAAATATGTGTCTACTAGCACCGGACTATCGCCAGATACACTAACGGCTGTCTCGATATAACGCTTCAGACCTGCCTCATCCTGCACAATTTCCATTGCTCGGCCACCAAGGACATATGATGGCCTTAACAGCACAGGGTAACCGATCTCCGCCGCTACGATAGCGGCTTCCTCTGCAGAGGTAGCTATTCCGTTTGCCGGCTGGGAGATTTCCAGTTCTTGCATCAGCTTTTGAAAACGCTCACGATCCTCTGCTAGATCGATCGCGTCAACAGTCGTGCCCAATATGGGGATCCCCTCTTCGTATAGTCTGGAGGCCAGTTTAAGTGGAGTTTGACCGCCAAACTGAACAATAGCACCATGAAGCACTCCCTTCGACTGCTCAAGCCTTGCTAATCCTAGTACATCCTCTACCGTTAAGGGCTCGAAGTATAGGCGATCTGAAGTGTCATAGTCGGTAGAAACTGTCTCTGGGTTACAGTTAACCATCAGCGTCTCGTACCCCGCCTCTTTTAAAGCGTACGCCGCATGAACACAGCAATAATCAAACTCAATTCCTTGACCTATCCTATTAGGTCCCCCGCCAATTATGAGAACCTTTTTTCGGTTACTTGGCTCAGCTTCATTTTCTGCAAGACCATTAAGGCCTCCTTCAAAAGTTGAATAGAGATAAGGAGTTGTAGATGGGATTTCCGCTGCGCAAGTATCGATCCTTTTAAAAACCCTTTGCAACCCAAGTCTCCTGCGCGCATCGAGAACAGATTTTGCCGTTCGCCCAGTAAGTTGTGCAAGTCGCTCGTCAGAGAACCCCATTGATTTCAAAGATTGAAATAGCGGTATTGTGTTAGGGAGCCCTTTCTTGGCCACCTCAACTTCTGCGATTACTAAGTCTTCTATCTCTTTCAGGAACCAGGGATCAATACTTGTGGCACCATGAACGTCAGCGACAGTTAAGCCTCTACGAAACGCCTCTGCTACATATAAAATCCTATAGGGAACATGTTCGCGGAGGAGATCTAGTAAATGTTCTTCAGTAATTTCCTCGCCCTTTAACGCCGGGGGCAAGGACAATCCTTCTAAACCCTCCTCCAAGGACCGAAGGGCTTTTTGTAGGGATTCTTTAAACGTACGTCCTAGCGCCATAGCCTCGCCCACTGACTTCATCGACGTCGAAAGCCTGGGCTCGGTCGTGCTAAACTTTTCAAATGTGAAGCGTGGTATCTTAGTTACCACATAATCTATCGTTGGTTCAAAACTCGCGGGTGTTACTTTTGTAATGTCATTCGTTAGCTCATCTAAATGATATCCAACTGCGAGCTTGGCAGCAATCTTAGCAATTGGAAAACCCGTGGCTTTGGAAGCGAGCGCTGATGATCTCGAAACGCGGGGGTTCATCTCAATTACAACTTGGCGACCAGATTTAGGATCAACAGCAAACTGTACATTAGACCCACCGGTATCCACCCCGATCTCTCGCAGTACAGCTATCGACGCATTACGCATTACCTGATACTCTTTGTCCGTTAGGGTTAAAGCAGGTGCAACGGTGATCGAGTCACCAGTGTGAATACCCATTGGATCAATATTCTCAATGGAACATACTATTATGCAGTTATCAGCCCCATCTCTAACGACTTCCATTTCAAACTCTTTCCAGCCAAGGACAGATTCCTCAACCAACACTTCAGAAACAGGCGAAAGTCTTAAACCATTAGCTACTATCTTCAGATAGTCTTCCCTATTGTAGGCAATTCCACCTCCCTGGCCCCCAAGGGTAAATGATGGACGGAGAATAACTGGGAGCCCAACGTGGGCCAGAGCAGAATCGGCTTCATCAATATTAGTAATTAAGCGGGACCTAGGACTCTCAAGACCAATCTTATCCATCGCGTCTCTAAACTTCAGCCTGTCTTCTGCTTTTTCAATGGACTCGGCCCTAGCACCGATTAGCTCCACCCCATATTTATGTAAAACGCCCTGCTTCTCTAACTCCAGAGCGGTATTTAAACCCGTTTGGCCTCCCATAGTCGGGAGCACCGCATCGGGCCGCTCTTTAGAAATGATCTTTGCAACAACTTCAGGCGTAATTGGTTCAATGTAAGTTGCATCAGCTAATTCCGGATCGGTCATTATCGTTGCCGGATTTGAGTTAACAAGAATAACTCTGTAGCCCTCCTCTTTAAGGGCTTTCACAGCTTGTGTCCCAGAATAGTCAAACTCACACGCTTGACCGATTACAATTGGCCCCGCTCCAATTAGAAGAATTGATTTGATATCAGTACGTTTTGGCATGCGCCCGCCTATAGGCAGGTGGTGATAGGAATGCGAGACCTGAAAACTATGTTTTCAACACATTTTTCCAAGATCTTCAAAAGCGCCCTGAGCATAAGCATTCACTAATTCCTCTAAGGTCAAATATCCATCGTTGGATTGATCCGCTCGTTCAAACCCCAGTTCTAGACAATCTACAATCCTTTCCTTCCCAAATAGCAAAACTGCCATCCTGGTCTGCGTAGGCCTCTCCTTTTGAGATTTATCAATAAATCCATCAATAAACTCTTTATCCAACAAATAAGTGTCACCATCTAAATCGTAGGTCTGAAAAAAACTTTCAGCCTGAGCGTAATCTTCTCTCGTTTCAGCCAAACTTACTCGGGCGCCGAAAACTAGAACGAAAAAGGTTAGTAACCTAAAGATTATCATAAAGAGGCAAAAAACTTTTCAAATAGATACATCGAGTCTTGTGGCCCTGGACTTGCTTCCGGATGGTATTGAACAGAGAAAATCGGACGGTCCTTATGCCTTAGGCCTTCATTTGATCCATCAAAAAGGCTACGATGAGTCACAATTATGTCAGAAGGTAGGCTATCTTCATCAACTTCAAAACCATGATTCTGAGAGGTTATTTCAACCTTACCAGTCTCTAAATCCTTCACCGGATGGTTTCCCCCACGATGGCCTAAGCGCATTTTCCGTGTCTTTCCCCCTAGCGCTTGCGCCAGAATCTGGTGTCCTATGCAAATACCAAATATTGGTAAATTAGCTTCAATTAGCTCTTTAATAACACCTGCGGCGTAAGCTCCTGTTGCAGCTGGATCGCCAGGGCCATTTGAGAGAAAAACACCATCAGGGTCATGCTCCAAAACATCCTCAGCTGTCGATGTCCCCGGAACAACAATCACCTCGCAACCTGTAGATGCGAGACATCTCAAAATATTATGTTTCGCCCCAAAATCAAACGCAACCACTCGCTTTGATGGACTTAGTATCTGGCCGTAACCAGATTCCGGTTTCCAACGGCCAGTATTCCAGGTGTAGGTCGACTTCGTGGTAACGGCTTTCGCTAAATCCATGCCCTCTAACCCCGGCCAGTCTTTTGCTTGTTGAAGTGCGGAAGTTAGGTCTATTTTTCCATTAGTAGAATGAACAACTATACCCGTTGGCGCACCTTTGTCTCGAATTAAACGAGTGATTGCACGAGTATCGAGGCCTGATATTCCCGTAAGACCTTGTTCGCTCAACCAACCGCTAAAATATTTTAAGGATCTATAATTCGATGGATCAGTTGGATCCGCTTTGACAATACAACCTCGCGCTACAGAGTTTCTGCTCTCTAAATCGTCTGGAGTTGTTCCAACATTCCCGATATGTGGAAACGTAAAATTGATAATTTGACCTGCATAGGAAGGGTCAGTGAGTATTTCTTGGTATCCAGTCATTGAGGTGTTGAAACATACCTCTCCAACAGCTTCCCCCACACGACCAAGTCCATAACCCCAAAATACACTTCCATCATCTAGGATAAGAGCAGCGGTAGCCGCCTGTGGCTGAGGGAGAGCGTCTTGGAGAGTTGGCATGACCGCCCCATGTCAAAGGGGAAGCTGATAATCAAGAGGTCAAAAGCTAGAATATCAAACTTTCAAGCGGTTGCTCTAAATCTATGGTGGACCGCATCCAAATAGCCTTTGTGAGACTTGTTGTTGTAACCATGCGGAAACTCCGTTAACTCCGGCTATATAAAATAAGGAAGATATTTCGAAAATGATCCTCAGAACCCGGCTTTCTAAAGATTTGAAAGACGCCATGCTAGCAAGGGATACCAACAAGCTGAAGACCTTGAGGCTTATACAAACAGAAATAAAACGAGCAGATATTCATTCAAGAACCGAGGGCAACGGTGCAGAAATTGATGAGTCTGCGATAATGGCGCTCATGCATAAAATGATTAAGCAGAGGCACGACGCTATATCGATATACACAGAGAATGGGAGATCCGACGCCGCCGAAGCTGAAGCCCATGAAATATCAGTAATAGACGCTTATTTGCCAGCTCTATTGACTGAAGAGGAAACAAAAAGCGCGATTGAGACCATTATCGCTCGCCTAGGAGCTTCCACCAGATCGGATATGGGCAAGGTGGTGGGCGCGTTGAAAGCCGAACACCCAGGCCAAGTAGATATGAAATTAGGTTCTAAACTAATTAAGGACGCACTACCCTAGCTGTATAAGGAATACGCCAACCACTGCTATACCTGCTCCTACAAATGCGATAGTTGCCGGCCGTTCTTTCGTCCAAATCCAGATTAGTGGCAATATCCAAATTGGCGTAGTTTGAGATAAAGCTGATATTAGACCAACCTCTGATCCTAGAGATTGAGCCCAAACCAAAATCGTCATCCCTAACCCAATTCCCCAAACCCCCGACAAACACGCAAGAAACCACGCACGTGTTGAAGGCGCACTTGCTGGTTGCATGGCACTCCAACCAAACGTTGCTAAAGCATTCAATGCAACCGCCGCGATCCCAACGCGTAAAGCTGCCACTAAAATAACTGGTGGTTTGTTAGCTGGAGCAACATCAATAACAAAGTCCGACAAGACTAGTCCAACAGCCTGACAAAGCGCTGCTGTCAGTGATAGTCCGACGCCAATCCATAGAGGCCCCCTGACCTGTTCCCAGGTGTGAATAAGGTCCCTTCTTTTTCCATAAAGAATTGCAATTAGCACCCCAATCAACACAAGAAGTACTCCGACCCATTCCGAAAAGTTTATTTCATCTTTACCGACTGCAACCGCTAGGATTCCTGTGATTGGAGCATTCAGGGCGAAAATCATCGCATTGCGGCGTGGTCCCAATCGATCTAATGCAGCAAAAAGCGCTGTATCACCTAAGAATATACCGATAAATCCTGAGCACAAAATCAGCGCTGTAGCCTCCCAGCTCATCAAATCGAAAGAATCACTAAAAAGAAGAGCTGCCCCAATTACTATGACTACAACGTTTTGACGAACACGTGCAAACGCAAAAGCACCGAATACCCTAACGGGATATGCTGAAATAAGGCCTGACACTGCCCAGATGAAACCGACGCCAAGTGCTAAGAGTTCCGCAAAAAAATTCACTTTTCGTCCTTAAGCCAGGTATTCAACGCTGACACCCCCAATCTTTATTAGTAAGACACCAAGATGGGTTTTCCACCACAGTTTCTCGATGATATCCGTGCGCGCTTAACATTGAGCGATATTGTGGGTCGTCATGTTGCTTTAAAGCGAAAGGGACGAGAGTGGACGGCCTGCTGCCCTTTCCATAAAGAAAAGACACCATCTTTTTTTGTAAATGATGAGAAGGGGTTCTACCATTGCTTTGGGTGTGGAATGCATGGCGATCACATTGGTTTCTTAATTGAATCTCAAGGATTGTCTTTCATGGACTCAGTTAAAACTCTTGCTGATGAGGCAGGCCTAACCATTCCAGAAATGAGGCCTGAGGAGATAGAAAGAGAGAAGAGCCGGAGATCCCTTAATGAAGTAATGGAACTCGTTACAAAGTTTTATGAGGTAACTTTGAGGGGACCGGAGGGGGAAGTTGCTAGAGCCTATCTTCAAAGCAGAGGAATAAATGCAGACACGGTAAAAAAATTTCGACTGGGTTTTGCAAAGGATGGCGCTCTCTCAGCGGCGATGGCTCAGCGGAACATATCCGAAGATACACTTATTGAGCTTGGGTTACTCCGAAGATACGATAACCGGCCGAAGCCTGTCGAGGTATTCCGCGACAGGTTAATGTTTCCAATAACTGACAGACAAGGAAACGTAAACGCTTTTGGCGGGAGAGTGCTAGGGCGTGGGGAACCAAAGTACCTTAATAGTCCCGAAACTGCCTTGTTTAAAAAGGGGCGTCAGCTTTATGGTCTCGCGCAGGCTCGAAGGGCGGCTTTTGATAGCAAGCACGTCATCGTAACGGAAGGTTACATGGATGTCATTGCCCTCTCACAAGCAGGCCTCCCACAAACAGTGGCGCCTCTTGGAACGGCTATTACTGAAGAACAGCTAATGATTCTCTGGAAATTAGTCCCAACACCGACCTTAGCGCTAGATGGAGATAGAGCAGGAAGGGCAGCCGCAAACAGGGCAATCTCTAGAGCTTTACCAATTTTAAAGCCTGGGCTCTCACTAAAGTTTGCCTGGTTACCTGATGGCGAAGACCCGGACTCATTAGTTTCAGCAAGAGGCCTAAACTCATTTTCGGGCCTCATTGCTAATGC
>Ga0213865_10000607_pt1 | contig 24162 bp, 20 predicted proteins | sample PICome_6_FD_160100 | JGI IMG/M metagenome (GOLD analysis project Ga0213865, IMG submission 160100) | Coastal seawater microbial communities near Pivers Island, North Carolina, United States - PICO282 | ecosystem: Environmental > Aquatic > Marine > Coastal | place: USA: North Carolina...
AGATTTACTCTTTTGTTTGATCTGTTTGCGACCTTTTCTTACAAGCTGTTGAATCGTTGGCATACGTACCTTTTGATTTCTAGTTTATTCCAATAATCAGTTACCCCATTTTTTGGGGACTGCAAATGTAGTGATATTATCTCCAGAACCAAACCCCTGTGGATTAAAATAATTGGCTCGTTCTGAAATAATTACGTAGGGTGTTGAAAAGAGGTCGAAAATTCCCCAATTAGGCTTTGGAGTTGTCCTTGTTTTAAACTTGGATAAAAGTACCTTTGTTACCTGTCCAATTTAACAGCATTCCCTTTGGCACATTTTCTCGATCAATTAAACGATGCTCAGCGTAAAGCAGCGGAGCAAACTGAGGGCCCAGTAATGGTCATAGCCGGTGCTGGGTCTGGGAAAACACGAGTTCTGACGTACAGAATTGCGTACCTTTTGGAGAAAGGTGTCGATGCCTTCAATATCCTCTCTTTGACCTTTACCAATAAGGCGGCAAGAGAGATGAAAGAACGTATTGGAAAGCTTGTAGGAGAGAGTGAAGCCAAGAACCTTTGGATGGGCACTTTTCACAGCATTTTTGCACGCATCTTAAGGATAGAGGCAGAGAAATTAGGTTACCCAACAAATTTCACCATTTACGATGCAGATGACAGCAAAAAAGTAATCTCTAACATTATTAAAGAGAAGAATTTAGATAAGGATATTTACAAGGCTAAATCCGTTGCAGGACGTATATCTTCACTCAAAAACAACCTGATTACACCAAAAGCATACTTCCAAAACGGAGAACTTCAGGCACAAGACAGCTCGGCAAAAATGCCCATGTTCGGAGAGATCTATCAGGCATATACCGAACGTTGTTTTCGAGCCGGGTGTATGGACTTTGATGATTTGCTGTTAAAGACCAATGAATTGATGTACAAGTTCCCTGATGTCCTTGCGAAGTACCAGAACCGGTTTAAGTACATTTTGGTAGACGAGTATCAAGATACCAACCACAGTCAATACCTTATTGTCAAGGCACTTGCTGCGAAATATGAGAACATATGTATCGTAGGTGACGACGCACAATCTATTTATGCATTCCGCGGCGCTAACATTCGCAACATCTTAAACTTCCAAAAAGACTACCCTGATACCAAGCTCTTTAAATTGGAACAGAATTACCGCTCCACCAACAACATTGTTCAGGCGGCAAACAGCATCATTGAAAAGAATAAAGATCAAATACAGAAAAACGTCTGGACGCAGAACAGCGGTGGAGAGAAGATAATCGTCCACAAGAGTATTTCAGATACCGACGAGGGCAATTACATTGCTACCAATGTCTGGCAGACTGCCATGAACGAAGGCGCAAAACACGACGACTTCTGTATTCTTTACCGAACCAATGCACAGAGCAGAAGTTTCGAAGATGCATTGCGTAAAAAGAACATTCCCTACAAAATTTACGGGGGATTGAGCTTTTACCAGCGTAAAGAGATCAAAGACGTTTTAGCGTATCTAAGACTCGTAATCAATCCAAAAGACGAAGAAGCATTTAGAAGGGTCATTAATTACCCTGCTAGAGGGATTGGAGCAACTACTTTGGCCAAGTTAACCTTAGCTGCTGAAGCACAAGGGATATCTCTTTGGGAGGTTTGCGAACGTTTACAGAGTATACCTACAGGACTGAATAAGCCTACGCAAAAGAAGATTAGCGATTTTGCAGTGCTTATCAATTCCTTCGCCGTTTTAGCAAAGCAACACGATGCTTTTGATGTTGTAGCACATGTTGCAAAAAGTGTGGGATTGATCAAAGTACTTGGCGAAGACAAGACCCCAGAGGGTGTGACTCGGTATGAGAACGTACAAGAATTGTTGAACGGTATAAAGGACTTCACCGAGCAACAAAAGGAATTGGCCGAGGGCGATCCTTCATTGGCAAACTTCTTATCCGATGTTGCACTATTAACAGACCGTGATAATGAGGTCGACGACGGAACTCCCAAAGTGAGCATGATGACCATCCACTTGGCTAAGGGGTTGGAATTTCCATATGTCTACATTGTCGGCCTTGAAGAGAACCTCTTTCCTAGTATGATGAGCAGCGGAAGCAGAAGCGAGCTCGAAGAGGAGCGTCGTTTGTTCTATGTCGCCTTAACACGAGCGGAGAAAAGAGCCCATTTAACATATGCACATACAAGGTACCGCTGGGGCAAGCTTATTGACTGTGAACCTTCTCGATTTATCGATGAGATCGATGAAAAATACCTAGATATAAAGGTCCCCGAATTTTCCCCGACGAGTTTTAGTTCTCCAGCACTTAATAACGCATTTGGCGCTCCGGCGAGCGGTAACGGTCGAAGTGCAACAGTGTACAAAGGGAAAAACACCAATTGGGGTAAACCTGCTGGGTCGCAGAAAAAGAGTGCCAACATCGGGCCGGGTGCTGGTGCTGCAAAAAAGCCTACCTTGAGGGGCAAAACGCTTACACCGATAAATAACACCGGTGCAGGCACAATGAGTGGTGATTTTCTTAAGCCACATGAATTGCACGAAGGCAAGCGTGTGGTCCACGGCCGTTTTGGCTTGGGGACCGTTGTACGCATGGAAGGCGAAGGCCCTGACGCCAAAGCCATCATCAACTTCGACAATGCTGGAGAAAAAAGATTGTTACTAAAATTCGCCAAGGTCAGCGCGGTCTAAGCGAAGATTTTAAGTTATTGAGACTATGGAATACAATACAGACAGAACTCAACTGAAGATACCAGAGTACGGTAGAAACGTACAACGTATGGTGGACTACTGTTTGACTATCGAAGACAAAGAGCACCGCAGTAAGGTGGCGCAGAGTATCATCGATGTGATCGGAAATTTAAATCCCGCTATCCGCGATGCTCCAGATTACGCACACAAGCTTTGGGATCATTTGTTCATCATGTCCGATTTTGAATTGGACGTGGATAGCCCATACCCTATTCCAACCGCTGAAAGCTTCGTTGGCCTACCTGATGAAGTGCCATATCCGCAGAAATCACGTCGTTTCCGTCACTACGGCTCAATTGTCAAGAATATGATTGGCCATGCTCTGCAATTAGAGGAGGGAGAAGAAAAAGACGCATTAGTGTACGGCATCGCCTACGCAATGAAGCGCAATTACCTTAAATACAACAAAGACACCGTTAGTGATGCCACTATTCTTGGTGATTTGGCTGAAATGTCTGAGGGTAAATTAAAGCTTGGTGAGTTTGAATTGCCTCACGAAAAAGCATTTGGCATTACGCAAGCCGAACGCAAACAAGGCCAAAACAACCGCAAAAAGAAAAACAAGAAAAGGAGATACTAATACATGGGAACATTTAAGATTACCGGAGGAAAAAAACTCAACGGAACCATCACGCCTCAAGGGGCGAAAAATGAAACCTTACAGATCCTCTGTGCAGTCTTACTGACCCCTGAGGAAGTACGCATCACTAATATTCCGGACATTGTAGATGTCAACAAGCTTATCGACCTCTTGGGCGATTTGGGTGTTTATGTGAAGAAAAACGGGCACGGTGATTATACTTTCAAGGCGGAAAATGTCAACCTTGACTATCTAACCTCTGATACGTTCAAGCAGAAGGGAGCTAGCCTTCGAGGCTCAATCATGATTGTTGGACCACTACTGGCTCGATTCGGCAAAGCCTACATTCCTAAACCGGGCGGTGATAAAATTGGCCGTAGAAGATTAGATACACACTTCTTAGGCTTCCAAAAATTAGGGGCAAAATTCAACTACGACAGTAAAGACAGCTTCTACAGCGTGGATGCTTCACAGCTCACAGGGACCTATATGCTTCTTGACGAAGCATCTGTAACGGGTACTGCAAACGTGGTTATGGCTGCTGTCATGGCAAAAGGAAAAACGACCATTTACAATGCAGCTTGTGAGCCTTACCTACAGCAGTTGTGTAAGATGCTCGTTCGCATGGGTGCAAAGATTGACGGTATCGGCTCTAACATGCTTCACATAGAAGGGGTAACAGAGCTAGGCGGAACAGACCACCGTATTTTACCGGACATGATTGAAATTGGATCTTGGATTGGCCTTGCGGCAATGACAGGATCAGATATCACTATTAAGGACGTAAGCTATCCCGACCTCGGAATCATCCCTACCGTTTTCCGTAGACTGGGTATCCACACAGAATTAATCGGCGATGACCTTCGTGTTCCAGCGCACGATCATTACGAAATAGAGAGCTTCATCGACGGATCCATTATGACCATAGCTGATGCGCCGTGGCCAGGGTTCACCCCGGATCTTTTAAGTATCATTCTTGTGACTGCCACGCAAGCTCGAGGGTCGGTGCTCATTCACCAAAAGATGTTCGAATCGCGTCTGTTCTTCACTGATAAGTTGATCGATATGGGTGCACAAATCATTCTTTGTGACCCTCACCGTGCGACTGTCATTGGTCTAGACAAACAAAGTCCTTTGCGTGCAACAACCATGACCTCTCCTGACATTCGTGCCGGAGTTAGCTTGTTGATTGCGGCTCTGAGTGCAGAAGGAACATCAACCATTCACAACATTAATCAGATTGACCGAGGCTACGAGAACATCGACGGAAGATTGAAAGCACTTGGTGCTGAAATCGTTAGATTGTAGGCCTTAAAAGCAACATACTTAATCATGAAAAAAGTATCCCTAATCATTAGCAGTTTTACACTGCTTTTAACCGCGGCGATATTCATCAGCGCACAGAATAATTACAATGATGCCGTTGCTGCTCCTGCCGAGCAAATGGCAACCTTGAGTATAGGAGATAAAGCACCAGAAATTGCCATGCGCGATCCGCAAGGCAACATTCGCAAGCTATCGGATTTAAAAGGTAAAATTGTCCTCATCGACTTTTGGGCATCATGGTGTCGCCCGTGTCGTATGGAGAATCCTAATGTAGTTCGCACCTACGGCCAATACAAAGACGCTGCGTTCAAAAACGGCGATGGATTTGAGGTTTTCTCAGTTAGCCTAGATCGAGATAAATCGGCTTGGGAGAAAGGTGTTTCACAAGATAAATTGGTTTGGGAAAACCATGTAAGCGACCTGCAGTTTTGGAGAAATGCTGCTGCACGTACCTACAATGTGAACTCTATTCCGGCGACCTTCTTGATTGACGGTGATGGAATTATCATCAAGAAAAACCTCAGAGGTAAAGCCCTAGAGAATACACTAGCTTCTTTGAAGCGCTAAGATATTTTGACTTCGAAGTCAAATTAAGGGCGCCGGCGATGCCGGCGCCCTTTTTTATGCGGTATTTTTGCGCACCGCTGACAAGGTGTCAGCGGTGCGCTTAATGGCGAACATTTTGCAGTAATAGAGAAAAACTAGCCCTAAATTCTAGATACATGTCAGAAAAAGAAGCAACCACAGGCGAGGAATTGCACGAAGAAAACAACGTTGAGCAAAGCGCTGAAAGCACTGAGAAAACTAGCGTTGAGCAAGATCCGGTAGCTAAACTTGAAGACGAGGTCAAAGACTTAAAAGACCAGAATTTACGTCTGTACGCAGAATTCGAAAACTTCCGCAGAAGAACTGCTAAGGAGCGTCTAGAGCTCATGGAAAGTGCAAATAAAGACACTTTAACAGCTATGCTGCCAGTTCTTGATGATTTCGAGAGAGCATTAAAAAATACCGAAGAGACCGAAGCAAACGCAGCGGTTTTAGAAGGATTAAAATTGATCCAACATAAGCTTACCGAGACACTAAAAGGCAAAGGCCTAAATGCGATGGAAAGCACTATCGGAAAAGTGTTCGATGTAGAAGAAATGGAAGCTATTACGCAGATTCCAGCGCCAACTCCAGATATGGACGGAAAAGTCATAGATGAAGTAGAGAAGGGATATAAGATTGGCGAAAAGGTGATTCGCTTTGCCAAAGTAGTGGTAGGTAAAGGAGCATAAGATGGCAAAACGCGATTTCTACGATGTATTAGGAGTGAGCAAAAGCTCAAGCCAGGACGAGATTAAGAAAGCTTACCGCAAGGTGGCCTTGAAGTATCACCCGGATAGAAACCCCGACGACAAGGAGGCTGAAGATAAATTCAAAGAAGCTGCAGAGGCTTACGATGTTCTCGGCAATGAGGAGAAGCGTCGTAAATACGATCAGTTCGGTCACCAAGCCTTTGGTGCTGGCGCAGGCGGTGGCGGTTTCCACGGAAACATGAACGACATCTTCGACATGTTCGGAGACATCTTCGGCGGCGGAGGTGGTGGCGGATTCGGTGGCGGATTCGGTGGGTTCGGTGGTGGCGGTCAAAGACGCCAAGCGAAAGGATCGAACCTACGCATCAAGGTGAAAATGACCTTAGAGGAAATTGCCGATGGCGTCGAGAAAAAAATAAAAATTCGTCGTGCTAAAGTTGCAGATGGCGTAACGTTCAAGACGTGTACCACGTGTAACGGTGCCGGTCAAGTACAGCAAGTAACCAATACTATTTTGGGGCAAATGCGCACTGCAGCAACCTGTTCATCGTGTAACGGGGCAGGTAAAACGGTGGACCAAAAACCGAGCGGAGTAGGTTCAGACGGACTTGAGCGCAAAGAGGAGGTTGTTGCTGTTAAGATCCCAGCCGGCGTACAAGACGGCATGCAATTGCGTGTAGGTGGCAAAGGGAATGAAGCCTTAGGCGGCGTGCCTGGGGACCTCATTGTGCTCATTGAAGAAGTACCTCACGAATCTTTGACCAGAGATGGCGAGAACTTGCATTACGAATTAACAATGAGCTTCCCTGAAGCGGCACTCGGCACGAGTGTTGAGATTCCTACCGTAAGTGGTACAGTCAAGATTAATATTGACAAGGGTACGCAGCCGGGTAAAATCCTTCGATTGAAAAATAAAGGCTTACCTAGTGTCCAAGGCTACGGACGGGGAGATCAACTGATTCATATAAATGTTTGGGTTCCTAAGAACCTGAGCAATGATGAAAAGAAAGCGTTAGAAAAACTTAAAGAGAGCAAGAACTTCGAACCTAATCCAGGAAAGTCTGATAAGGGCTTCTTCGATAGAGTCAAAGAGATGTTCTCATAACCTAGTATTTTATATCTTCAAACTCCTGTCCAATGTGACGGGAGTTTTTGTACTATCCCTACCTATAAGATGCTGCCAAGGCGAACAATGAACGTATGATAAGAGCAGAAAATGTCACCAAACAGTATGGGCCAAAGGTCGCACTGGGCGGAATAAGTTTAAACATTCCCAAGGGAAGCATTTATGGACTTCTAGGGCCAAACGGCGCCGGAAAGACGTCCTTTATTCGCATCATGAACCAGATCACTGCACCGGATAGTGGCACGGTTTATTTTGGCGATCGGGAGCTCGCTCCAAACGATATTGCTCGCATCGGCTATCTCCCTGAAGAGCGCGGTCTGTACAAAAAGATGAAAGTGGGTGAACAGGTGCTTTACCTAGCCAAGCTAAAGGGATTGAGTGCCGCAGAAGCCAAGAGCAGGGCCAAAGAATGGTTTGTTCGTCTAGAGATGGAAAGCTTTTGGGAGAAGAAGGTTGAGGATTTGAGCAAGGGTATGGCACAGAAGGTGCAGTTTGTCACTACGGTTTTGCACAAGCCGGAACTGCTGATTTTTGACGAGCCTTTCACCGGTTTTGATCCGATCAATACCAATCTCATTAAAAAAGAAATCAAACGTCTCAATAAAGAGGGCGCCACAGTGATCTTCTCCACCCACCGTATGGAAAGTGTGGAAGAAATATGTGATTATATCGGACTAATCAACCAAGGCGAAGTAATGGTTGAAGGACCGTTGCTTGATATCCGGAGGCATTACATGAACGGCACCTATGCCTTCACTACTAAAACTGAACAGACGTTCGCAGGTTTGAATGTTTTGTCTCGCGACCACCAACACACAGGTTATACGACAACTATTAAATCGGACCAGTACCCAAGCGGCATCATTCAAGAATTGGCCAGCAGCAATGAGCTTCTAGGATTCGAAGAAGTGCTGCCGAGCGTAAGCGACGTGTTCATTGATATCGTTCAAAACGGACCTAAACCTAAAGACTCATGAACAGCCCTATCCTACTGATCATTCAGCGTGAGTTTTTGACTCGCGTACGCAAAAAGACCTTCCTCTTAATGACGTTGCTGGCGCCCGTATTGCTGGCAGCCGTAATGATCGCGCCTGGACTTTTAGCATCGATGCCGGAGGAGGACAAGACGATCCTCGTATTGGACGAACCTTCCATCCTATTGCCTGAAGAAGGAACTACACAATTTGCACTGGAATATTTGAATCCGGGTGAATTCGATTTAGAATTGGCCAAGCAATTCCTTCGGGATAGTGATAAAGATGCACTCTTGTATATCCCAGCAGGAAACGGCTGGGACCCTGATTTTATCAAGAAAAACATACTGCTCTACGGCAAGGAAGATATTGGCATCGACCTCCAACGCTTTATTGAACGCCAGCTGGAGGAAAAGATCAACAACCAAAAACTCATTCAGCAAGGCGTAGATCCGGAAGTGGTCACTCAGACCAAAACACAGGTGAGTGTAAAGAGCTTCACCTTGGGCGAAGAGGAAGGCAATGAGGAAACCAGTGCTACTCCACTAAAGATGGGACTGGGATACATCGCCGGTATTTTGATTTATTTCTTCATTTTCTTCTATGCAGTTCAGGTGATGCGCGGAGTAATTGAGGAGAAAACAAGCCGCATTGTGGAAGTGATTATCTCAAGCGTGCGTCCTCGCCAACTGATGATGGGTAAAATTCTTGGTATCGGTTTAGTAGGTGTGGTCCAATTCCTTATCTGGGTCATCCTTTCGGGTACCATCTATACCGTAGTCAGCACCTTCATTTACCCCGAAATTTTCGCTCAGCAAGTCCCAATGGGGCCTGATGCACCAGATCTTAGTCAGGTCGATCAAGGAAATATATTCGCCATGATAAATAGCATCAACTTCCCCGTTGTTTTGGGTGGCTTCGTGTTCTATTTCTTCGGTGGTTACTTCCTCTACAGCGCACTTTTCGCAGCATTGGGCTCGGCCATCGATCAAGAAGCGGATAGCCAACAGTTCATGCTGCCTGTAACTGCTCCAATGATTATCGCCATTACTACCGCAATGAATATAGTGCAAGATCCAAACGGACCTATAGCCTTTTGGATGAGTATGATTCCTTTGACCTCACCCATCTCGATGATGATTCGCCTGCCCTTCGGTGTGCCGATATGGCAAATGGCTTTGAGTGCGACCTTATTAGTGGGAACATTTTTTGGTGTTGTAGCGCTTGCCGGAAAGATCTACAGAGTAGGTATATTGATGTACGGTAAAAAGGTAACCTGGAAAGAATTGTATAAATGGTTGAAGTACTAGAAAATATCCAGCAATGGTTCACTGAATTCTTGAGTTATAGAATTTGGGCGACTGATTTTTTCAGACTTTCTGTGAAAAGCCTGCTGCAGGTACTGCTGCTTCTCGCTTCTGCCCGTTATGGATTTTGGCTACTCAACCGTATCATCATGCGTAGTAAAGCTGGCGAGCATTACGACGAAGGGCGACGCTATACCATCCTGCAAATTTCCAAATACATCATCTACACAGTAGTTATTGTGGTTGCCCTGGAGACTGTCGGGGTCAAAGTAACGGCACTTCTTGCGGCATCCACAGCACTTTTTGTTGGTTTGGGTCTGGGTCTACAAGATGCCTTCAAGGACCTCAGTTCGGGAGTCATTATACTCGTAGAGCGCACCTTAAGTGTTGGTGATATTATCCAATTGGAAAATCAAATTGGAAAAGTTGAGGCGGTTGGGTTACGCACGACAACCGTTCGTACTCGCGACGATATTTTAATCATCGTACCCAATTCAAAATTGACCAACGAAACCGTAATCAACCTCACCCACAGCGAGGAGACGACCCGTTTTTCACTTACTGTAAGCGTGGCCTTTGGGAGCGACACTGAGAAAGTAGCGAAGATCTTGTACGATATTGCGGCCAACCATCCACAGGCCGACGATAAAGAAGACCCCTTGGTACTGCTGAAAGACTTTGGCGATAGTGCGTTGATTTTTGAATTGAACTTTTATACTAGGGACCTCTTCTTCGTAGAAAAAATCAAAAGCGACCTGCGATTCGCAATTGATAAAGAGTTCTTCAAAAACCAAATCATCATACCATTCCCGCAGCGTACCGTTTGGAAAGGTCCTGAACGCGTTACCCAATTTGGGAATGGCATAGTTGGTGCAGGAGAGATTATGCCGGACGAAGAAAGCGAAAGGGATAACGGAGCCGTTTAAAGAATTACTATGAGCAGAATACTATTGATTGAAGACGAAGTAGCCATTCGCAGGGTACTAAAGAAAATCCTTCTCGAGGAGGACGCCAGCCACTCTATCCATGAAGCGGAAGACGGCAAAATGGCTATTGACACTTTCGGAGATGGGAATTGGGATTTGGTCTTCTGTGATATCAAGATGCCCCACAAGGACGGGGTGGAAGTGCTGGAGCATATGATGAGCGTCAATCCAGACGTTCCCGTCATTATGATTTCTGGGCATGGCGATATAAACACTGCAGTAGATTGCTTGAAAAAAGGTGCGTACGATTACCTGCCTAAGCCTCCCGATCTCAACCGATTGTTGAGTACAGTAAGGAATGCATTGACGCAAAAAGAACTGGTCAGTGAGGTTAAAACCTTGAAAAAGCGCGTCAGCAAGAAATACAAGATGATTGGTGAAAGTGTCGGTATGCAGGAGCTGCGCGACATCATTGAAAAAGTAGCTCCGTCAGAAGCCCGCGTTCTAATTACCGGTCCTAACGGTTCGGGGAAAGAACTAGTGGCCCACCAAATTCACGAGCAGAGTCAGCGCAGTAAGAATGCAATGATTGAAGTGAATTGCGCAGCCATCCCTGCAGAATTGATAGAAAGTGAACTCTTTGGACATAAGAAAGGAGCTTTTACTGGAGCGCAGAAAGACCGCAAAGGAAAATTTGAGTTGGCCAACGGTGGAACCTTGTTTTTAGACGAGATCGGGGATATGAGCCTCAGCGCTCAGGCCAAAGTACTTCGTGCACTGCAAGAACATAAAATCACCCCGGTCGGTGGCGATAAAAGTATCAAGGTGGACGTTCGGGTATTGGCAGCGACCAACAAGGACCTGCGCAAGATGATTGACGACGGTAAGTTCCGTGAAGATTTGTACCACAGATTGGGCGTCATAGTCATGGAAGTTCCTGGACTCAATGCCCGTCGTGATGATATTCCGCTGCTTGCCGACCACTTCTTGAAAGCCATTGGCGAAGAATACGGCACTGCTCCAAAAGAAATTGACGCACAAGCAATTGCTGCTTTACAAGACTGCGATTGGACCGGAAACATCCGTGAATTCCGTAACGTGATGGAGCGTCTCCACATTTTGAGCGGAAATCCGATCAGTAAATCGTGCGTAGATAAATTCGCGAGGAAATAAGCGTACTTTTGCTTCAAATAAAGAAGCACATGAGTTTCCCAAAATTCCTCGTAGCAGATAACACTGATAGCCCTGATGCTATTTTCATCGTACACACTGAATTTCCAGCATTCATCCTCAACCTAGAGAATGATCAGGTGAAGTGGCTGGACGACATCAGCGACGAAAACGAAGGTGATCTAACAAAAACGCTAGAAGGCCTCATCAGTGAAGCTGAGGATTTCTACCAACGCGAAGTCGACCGCTACAACCTCTAATGGTCTACCGCTGGAGTACATACAGTCAGCAGTATAAAATTAGCCTTAACCTTGCCTACCCGGTTGTCATAGGACAGCTTGGGCAAATCATGGTAAGCGTGGCCGATTCTATCATGGTCGGAAAGTTTCTCGGAACTATTCCACTTGCAGCCATTAGTCTTGCAGTATCGGTGCTTATCATTCCTATGGTATTTGCCATCGGCGTGGCCTATGGACTTACTCCATTAATCGCCGGGGCTGACGGTGAAGAAAACCCTGCTAAAGCCACGAAATATTTTAAAAACGGTCTCGTACTCAACAGTATCCTAGGCCTAATAATTTATGGCCTTATCGCCCTCTTCGCTGAAGGAGCACACTTGCTTGGCCAGGACGAACGTGTAGTCGCACAAGCCCTACCCTACATTCATGTGGTCGGGTTTTCTATTGTACCCATGATGAGCTTCTTCGCCTTCAAGCAATTTGCCGAAGGCCTGAGCGATACCAAAGCCGCTATGCGTGTGAGCTTGGCCGCCAACTTCTTAAATGTACTTTTAAACTACCCTCTTATTACGGGTTGGGGTCCGTTCCCAGAATTGGGGTTGATTGGTGCCGCAGTGAGCACATTGATTACTCGATTCCTCATGCTCGGTGGAATGGCGCTCTACATCCGAAAGAAGGAAAAATTCGCCCTCTATTGGTCGTTTTGGAGGGATTCTGAGGTGAATTGGCACACCATTAAAGAGATCCTAGACATTGGTGTTCCAAGCGGACTGCAATATGTTTTTGAAGCCGGCGCCTTCGCCATGAGCGGCGTTATTGTAGGTATGATTGGACCCGTACAGCAAGCTGCGCATCAAATCGCATTGAACATTGCTTCGGTAAGTTACATGATGGTGAGCGGCCTAGGAGCTGCCGCAACCATTCGCATGGGCAACCAGTTGGGTCGAAAGGATTACCCCATGCTCCGCCTTGCAGGACAAAGTCTATTTCACCTGACCTTCTTCTTTATGCTGGTCACAATGACCTTGCTTATTCTCCTGCGCAATTTCTTACCGCAATTTTACAGCTCAGATCCAGAGGTGCTCCAATACACCGCCGTATTGATGGTGGCCGCAGGAATATTCCAGATGCCAGACGGCATGCAAGCCACAGCGCTAGGTGCCCTACGCGGCATTAAGGATGTAAACATTCCTACCGTTGTAGCATTCGTCGCCTACTGGGTGATTGCCGTTCCGCTGTGTTACTTCTTGGGCGTTTACCTAGGAAAAGGACCTCTTGGAGTTTGGATGGGATTGACTGTCGGCCTCGTACTGGCTTCCATAGCCTTGTATTGGCGATTCCGTCACAAAACCCTTCGAATGCATTAAGCAGCAATACCTGCCCGCTTCAACAATGCATCCACTTTTGGATCTCGACCCCTAAAATTTTTAAAGAGCTTGTCCGGTGCTACGGTACCTCCGCTGGAAAGAATCTCAGCAAATCCGTTCGCCGCTGCCTCACTGAAGATGCCCTCTTCTTTGAAACGCTCGAATGCATCCGCATCCAGTACCTCAGCCCATTTGTAGCTGTAGTACCCGGCACTATAGCCTCCTTGGAAAATATGACTAAAGGCTGTAGAGGATAAGGTTCCCTCGACAGGTGAGAAAAGCTGTGTATCGGCTGTTGCTGCACGTTCAAAATCGGCCACAGCGCCTTCCATAGGTGCAGTAAGTCCATGGTAGGTCATATCGAGATACCCAAAGTTGAGTTGACGCAATGTGGCGTAGCCTTCCATAAACTGCTGGCTTTCTACGATGCGATCCACGTATTCCTTGGGCAGTAATTCACCCGTTTCATAGTGCTTTGCAAACAAGGCCAACGCCTCGGGCTCGTAGCACCAATTCTCTAAAATCTGTGAAGGCAATTCGACAAAATCCCAATACACACTGGTTCCCGTTAATGAAGGATAGGTACCACGTGCCATCATCCCGTGCAAGGCATGACCAAACTCATGAAACAGCGTAGTGACCTCGTTAAAAGTCAATAGCGAAGGCTCATCCGCAGTAGGTTTTGTGAAGTTACAGACGATGCTAATGTGCGGACGTACGACCTGCCCATCCAGGCTATACATGCTGCGATAGCTGGTCATCCAAGCACCGGCACGTTTACCCGCACGCGGGAAGAAATCGGTGTACAAAAGGCTTAAAAACTCTCCATCTTTATCATACACCTCAAAGGCATCCACATTCTCATGGTAGGTAGCGATACTGGCATTCTTTTTAAAACTCAATCCATAAAGTTTGGCGCTTATTTCAAACACGCCAGCCAATACATTCTCAATCTTGAAGTACGGCTTAAGCAAGTTATCGTCTAAGTTTAAAGTGGCCTTTTTAAGTTTCTCCGACCAGTACGAAAAGTCCCAAGGCTTTACCTCGCCCTGATGACCCGCATTGCTCGCGAATTCTTGAACAGCATTCAAATCCTTTTCAGCAGCCGGTTTTGCCAATGCTTTCAAATCGTCCAAGAACGATAATACCGTCTCAGGAGTTTTCGCCATGCGTTTGCTCAAGGTGAGCGCCGCATGAGAATCAAAGCCAAGCAACTGGGCTTTCGCTAGACGTGTATTGACTAATTCTTGGATGTTTTGTTGATTGTTGTACTCGTTGTCCTTGGCAGCTCTAGTTCCATATGCACGGTACATTTTTTCACGAAGCGCAGCATTGTCGGCGTACTTCATGATGCTGATGTAGGTAGGCATGTCTAGACCAAATACATAACCCTGCTTGCCCTTATCCTTGGCCAAGGAAGCAGCACTTGCGATGGTAGCATCTGGCAATCCTGCCAACTCTTCGGCATCTGTTACATGAAGTTCAAAGGCCTGAGTTTCTTTCAAAACATTTTCACCAAAGGACAGCGACAGTTTGCTCAATTTTTCACTAATCGACTTCAGTGATTCACGCTCCTGCCCTTCGAGCAAGGCGCCATTGCGCACAAAACCCTCATAGGTCTCTTTGAGCAATCGTGTACTTTCTGCATCCAATTGCTCCTCCTCTCGATTCTCCCAAACCGTTTTAATGCGTAAAAACAAGGCTTCATTGAGCAAGGTCTCGTTGTTAAACAACGTCAATTTTGGACTCAATTCTCGGGCAATCGATTGAATGTCCTCGTTGGTTTCAGCGCTATTCAGGTTAAAGAAGCAACTGCTCACCACACCAAGCTCTTTCGAGGCGAACTCTAAAGGAACCAACGTATTTCTGAACGTCGGCGCTTCAGTATTTGAGGTAATGGCCGAAATGCGTTCTCGTGCAACGTTCATCCAGTGCGCTGCAGCAGGCATAAAATGTGCAGGCTCAATGGTGTCGAATGCTAAACTTCCAAAGGGAGTTTGAGGAAAATCTATTAGTGGATTCATACGGGTACAACTTAGTGCTACTAAGATACGTAGGTCATTACATTTACTACCTTTGATTGATGGCAAAAATGGAAGTGAATTGGACCTTAACGGGGATGACCTGTGCAGGGTGTGCGCACAGTGCGGCATCCATTGCTGAAAGCACTCCAGGTCTTGACAATATCGTCGTTCGCTACGCCAGCCACAGCTTCAAAGCCACCGTCGACCAAGAACTTCTCGACTTGCCTGCCTTCAAAGCAAACCTCGCTAAAGCAGGGTATCAGCTCGAGAGTGAAAAAGTAGGCATGGAAGTACAGTTTGATCGGCAACGAAAAGCATTGCGACGGCAAGCGCTTGAGCTTCTACTCGCTGTGCTATTTGCAGGTCCATTGCTTTATCTAGGGATGAGTCATTCAATGGATAGCCAGATAATCGCGCTTCAAGGATTGCTAGCAGTGGCCCTCAGCGGATATTTCGGACGGAAAATTCATGCAAAAGCCTTCGCACTCGCTAAGATTGGTGCGACCAATATGGACACCCTAGTAAGCCTTGGTAGCATTGTCGCCTTTGGATATTCGTTGTTCAACCTCTTCAGCGGTAATCACGAGATCTATTTCGAAAGTGCCGGGCTCATCATTGCCTTCATACTTATTGGTAAATACTTCGAACAACGGGGAAAATTGCAGAACAGCAAGGCCGTAGAAAGTCTCCTAGCACTTCAGCCCAAGGTAGCAACTAAAATGGTGGATGGACTTACCCTTAAAGTTGATGTTAGTACACTTGAAATAGATGAAGTGGTCCAAGTGAAACCAGGGGAGCAAATCCCAGTGGACGGTATTGTTGTTGATGGAACCTCCAGCATCGACGAAAGCACCTTCACTGGTGAGCCATTGGCAGTCGCTAAAACCGCCGGGGCAGAGGTTTGGGCAGGCACTGTCAACGGAGAAGGTTTATTGCTGATTAAAGTAGTAAATACGGGGAAGGCCTCTGCCCTAGGTGGCATCATTGAAGCGGTTCTTCAGGCGCAAGAACAAGAGACTTCTATTGAGAAATTAACCGATCGCATCTCCAAGATTTTCGTGCCGAGTATTTTGATATTGAGTGTTATTGTGGGGATAGCCTGGGCTCTGATTGGAGAGCCATTAAGTATGGTATTTGCCATCAATGTGCTAGTTATTGCCTGCCCTTGTGCCCTTGGACTGGCGACTCCTCTAGCCGTTATAGCAGCCACTGGTAAAGCAGCGAGAAAAGGAATGCTCGTTCGCAATGCGAGTGCATTGGAATTGGCCCATAAGGTAGACCACATTTTATGGGACAAAACAGGTACTTTAACTATAGGCAAGCCCACAGTTGTTGCCATTTCTGGAGATGTGGCCAATTTTAAAAACATACTTATCGCCCTAAACCAAGGCGGATCACATCCATTGAACGAAGGCATGAAACAACACTTCGGTTTTCAAGGAGGACTACCGAAATTGAGAAGATTAAAAGCCTTGCCAGGTAAAGGAATCCAAGGAAAAATAGACGGCAATGTGTACCACTTAGGTTCGCCATCGTGGTGTGAAGAAATCACCGGTCAAAAAGTCGCTACTGAGAAAACTACTGCAGTGCTCTTTGATGCAACTAATGTCCTAATTACGGTAATGTTTGATGATGTATTGGCAACAGGTGCAATTGATATTATACAGCATACAAATACACTAGGCATCTACAATGTGTTGCTCTCTGGTGATAAAATCCCGGTGGTTGAAGCACTTGGACAAAAGCTTGGATTACAAGAGAGTTTTGGTGAGATGATGCCCATAGAGAAAGTCGAGAAAGTACACGCCTTTAGAAACAAGGGTACCGTATTGATGATAGGCGATGGAATTAACGATACCGCGGCGCTTAGCGCCGCGGATGTAGGCCTGAGTTTCGCGGCCGCTACCGCGGCCGCGCAGCAGAGTGCTGATGTCGTGCTGATGCGTGATGGTGTACTTGGGTTGAAACGGTACTTCGCTTTGGCTGCACAGTTCAGACAAACCTTACGAGGTAACCTCATCTGGGCCTTTGGCTACAATGTTGTCGCCATTCCTTTAGCCGCTGGCTTGCTCTACCCTACATTTGGCATTAAATTGACCCCGATGATCGCAAGTATTGCCATGAGCATAAGCAGTATTGGTGTTGTGATGAACAGCTTAAGAATGCATATAAAACCCCTGAAATAATGACCATAGATACTAAAATCAATTGTGGCGGTTGTATCGCTAAAGTCCAAGGAGATTTGAATGAATTGCTCGGAGAAGGCAATTGGTCCGTAGATACTTCGTTACCCAATAAACCATTGACGTTTTCAGACGAAGCAGATGTCGAAGAAGTCATGGACGTATTGGACGAATTCAACATGAACGTATAAATGAACGTTGCCCTCATCTCAAGAGCTACGCTGTACAAGCAACCTGGCGGTGATACCGTTCAGGTCGAACGTACGGCAGATGGACTGAGAGCGCTAGGGCATGAAGTACATATAGTTCTCACAGGACAACCTCTACCGAAAGAAGTAGAACTTATCCATGGTTTTAACCTCGGAAGGCCGGCAGATCTATTGCCCTATTTCAATTCGTTCAAGGGCAGAAAAGTCCTAAGTACCATTTTTGTGGACTACAGCCTTGCAGATAAAAAGCGTGCTCCATTGGCTTATGCACTCCTGGGTGGACATGGCATGGAGTGGCTAAAGACCATTTTACGTGGGTTAAACGGTAGCGACCGTATGCCAAGTATCGGCTACCTCTTTGCAGGACAACGACGCAGTATGAAGCACTTGCTCGCACTAAGCGATCGGGTCATCACTTCATCCATGAGCGAATACGAGCGTATTGCTGCTTGGAGCGGCTTAGGAGGAAAAGGGCTACGCGATCAACACCAGCTGATTCCCTTGGGGATTAACGAGGATTTTCTTCAATCGACAAATAAGCAGGAAGTTCGAGCCGGACTTCTTATGGTGGGTCGACTGGAATACCTGAAGAATCAAAAAACCATTATCGAATGGGCAAGTGAACGCAACTGGCCCCTAACGGTCGTAGGTGATGCCAACGTGAATCAACAGGACTACTACCAGGCATGTGTTGCTGCTGCTGGACCGACCGTTACATTTTTACCCTACACTCATACCGACGAGATCATCCGTTTGATGGACGAGCACCATTGCCTAGTCATTCCTTCACTTTTTGAAACCTACAGCCTGGTCGGTTGGGAGGGCGCAGCGAGAGGGATGGCCGTTGTTGCGAATAAAGCGGCTGATATGAGTGAGACCTTAGAACCTGTGGCGGAATTGGTCCCTATTGAGAACAAGGAAGCTTTCATCGAAGCAATAGAAATTGGTTTAAAAGGATATAAAAAATCCCAAGTGCCGTTTACAAACTTCACTTGGGACGTTATCGTTAGCCGAATCGTAAGTGCTTATCGCTGATTCGCCATTTCTTTCTCAAAAGTTTCTTTGAACTTTTCGTAGTTGTAATCAACCATGATTTTCTCGTTTTTAGAGAGTGCCTTGTAATAATTCTTTACAATTTTATCCCCGTCGAGCTCAATAGCAATGTAGTACTTGAACTTATCCGTTTTCTCCACCTTCATTAGGCGGTCACACACTACGAGTACACCACTTAATTCTTGGTCAATCACTGTGCGAGCATTTTCTTCAAAACGCTCCAATACCTCTTCTACGTTGTTGACCTCCATGCTCTTCACGTAATTGTCACCAACAACCTTCATCGTGGTGCTAATCATACCTGCAAGGTCAGTTTTGGCATTGCTCATGGCTTTCTTCTTGGCCACGTTCATATCCATACTCTCACCAAAGCTGTAAACACGGAAGGTCTTGCGGTCGCTCTTGAATTCAGAACACGGCAATACTAGTTCAGTTTCGCCTTTCGGCGCTTTTGTTTTTGAACCACAGCTTGACAACATCAAACCTGTAGCGGCTAGGGCGATAAGTAATCCTCTTGCTTTCATAACAATACTTTTTAAGGTGTAAGGAAGGTACGGAACCTCAAGGTGTTTATTCCAAAGGCCGTGCCAGAATTTCTACCACTTGCCGCGGTCGGCCAATTTCTCTCGCTCCTCCTCAAAGAAATTCAAGCACTTTTCCACTTGCTTGTCGATGTTTTTGATACGGTGAACGGTGTGGCAGATTGTACGTTTTCTTCCGTCGGTGAGTTTACTCCAAACGCGAGCGACAATCTCGTCTTGCTCGAGGAGTACCTCCACGACTTCGGGGATTTCCACGCCCAAGGGATTTGGATCCAAATAAATGACGACTGAAATGGCCTGGCCTTGTTCATAGGTATGTCCGTTAAGCTTTGTCTTACCAATCATTGAGAAGTACTTCCCACCTCCAAAGCTTTGAATACCAGCTTGTACTTGGATATTGCCGTCGTCGATGTCCAGGATGATTCGTGTCTTAGTCTTCTTTGGAAAAGTATCTACAAGCTCCTTATCGTACATGACACAACGGTAGCCACCACGCATCGGATCGAGCATCTCTAGAAAAGTATTAAAGCGGGCCAATTCCTCCATTACCAAGGCGAGGTAAAAGCGGTATCCTCCAAAAACTGAGGATCGCTCAAGGTTTTCATAAAGTCAATCAATCCTTGCTTCTGCGCCTCGGACCAATTTCGACCTACACCAGCCGCCTTCATGTTTGGATCGAGAGTCGGCGAAGGATGACCGCCCATATTGTAAAATTCAACCACCTCAGCGAGGGTTTGAAATCTTCCATCGTGCATATAGGGGAATGAATATTCTACATTGCGCAGCGAAGGCACCTTGAATTTACCTCTATCGTTAGGATTACCGGTTACATCCTCTCGCCCATCTCCGACTTCATGCGTACTGTCGAGGCCATTGTTAGAAAACTGCAACAATCCGAAGGCTCCCATCTGGTAGCCGGATGTAGCTGCGCCATGGCAGTGGAAGCAATCCCCCTGTTCGTTATTGAAGATGTCAAAGCCCAACTGCTCACTCGGGGTAAACTGGTAGTTGCCCTCAACGTACTGATCAAATTTCGAAGTTCCGCTGATGATCGTACGTATGTATTGAGCTAAGGCCTTTGCAATTCCGTCCTCTGTTATTTCTTCCGACCCGTATGCCTTATCGAACAGTTCAAGGTAAGTGGCGTCTTGTTCCAGCTTTTCGATGATGCTTGCAAAATCTGCATGCATCTCGATTGGATTTAAAATAGGGTCTTTGACTTGGTCTTCGAGGGTAGATGTTCTTCCGTCCCAGAAATAAAGCTGCTGCCATGCAATGTTCGAGAGGACCATAGCATTCACATCGCCCTGCAGGCCATCTATTCCAGTGCTGAATCTTAACGGCTCTGCAAAATTACTCTCCTGCATGTGGCAACTGTTACAGCTCTGAGAATTATCGCCCGAAAGTCGCTCGTCAAAGAACAGATGTCGACCCAAACGCACCCCTTCTTCTGTCATTTCGTTTGAAGGTGGAATGGCTGGCGCTGGAAAATGGCTTGGATAATTTAGGGTAAAGGGCGTGGGTTCGTGTTTCGACCGAAATCGATCACAGCCTTGAACAATCAAAGCGCTCAACAACACTATCCATACCTTACTCTTCACTTTCTTTTTCCCAGTTGCTTGTTGTGGTATAACTCTCAAACTTACGGATCACCTCCGCCATGTCTTCAGGTATAACAGTTTCAAATTTCATCAGTTCACCGGTTGCAGGATGCACAAAGCCGAGCTTTTTCGCATGGAGGGCATGTCGCGGACACGCTTTAAAACAATTTGTAATGAACTGCTTGTACTTCGAGAAGGCAGTGCCTTTCAAAATCTTATCACCTCCATAGCGCTCGTCATTGAAAAGTGGATGTCCCAAATAGCGCATATGTGCACGAATTTGGTGTGTACGTCCAGTCTCCAATCGGCAACTGATTAAAGTTACATAACCAAAACGTTGCAGCACCTTGTAATGAGTAACCGCATGCTTTCCTTCAGAACCGTCGGGAAAAACAGCCATTTGCAGACGGTCTTTTACACTGCGACCAATGTGGCCTTCAATCGTACCTTCTTCCTCTTCTACGTTTCCCCAAACTAGGGCAACATATTCCCGAGAGGTAGTACGGTCAAAAAACTGCTTTGCCAAATGAGCCATACCAAGCTCTGAGGCTGCGGCAACCATGACACCTGAGGTGTTTTTATCTAATCTATGCACTAATCCAGGACGCTCCTCACCTTGCTTACCTACAGGCAGATTCTCTGCTAGATGAGCGAGACCGTGGACCAAGGTGCCTTCGTAATTTCCATGACCCGGGTGACACACTAGACCGGGCTGCTTGTTGATAACAATAACGTGCTCGTCGCGGTAAAGAATGTCGAGGTCCAAAGCCTGAGGCACAATCGTAGAATCTCTTGGCGGTTCATTCAAGACCACCTCAACGGTATCCCCTGCCTTGACTTTATAATTGCTCTTGACCGGGTTGCCATTGACATGAACGGCCTTTGCTTCCGCGGCCTTCTGAATGCGCGAACGGCTGGTATCGAACAAAAAATTCGTCAGAAACTTATCGACTCGCAACGGTCCCTGTCCCGCGTCGGCTACAAACCTGTGGTGTACGTATAGTTCGTCTTTTTCTTCTTGCTCACTCATCAGGACCGTATTTTAAAGCTTAATCCATTTGACCTGAGCAATACCCTGCGCAGTTCGAAGAGATAAAATATATAAACCTGCATCAAGGTGATGCAGCTCGAGGTGTTCATATCCCTCAACACGACCCGCGGCAACCGTAGCACCGGTGAGGGTCCTTAAAACATAGTGCGCCGAAGGCGACTCTATACTTAAGCTGCCAGAAGAAGGGTTCGGATATACATTGAAATCTTGGACCAATTCCTCCACGACCATATCCGTTGGGGAATAACGGAAGTACGGTCGCATCATCGCAACACCGGACTCTAGACTCTGGTACCAATTAAATCCATCCCCATAATATCTGGGCATTCCTGAAGGTAAAGTGCGCTCCTGATCCAGACCTAAATACATGGGATTCGAAGAAGTACAGATATATCCTATCCAAACTTCAGCATATGCATTCAAACTAATGCTTGAGTCCAACTCGTAAGGCATCATATCTCCGCGGTAATATCCCGTGAACGGGCTGTACAAACTATCACTCATGTACAAAATATTTCCCGGTCCATCCCCACTATCCGCTGGTGCCCAAACGGCCATTCTAAAGGTACTGGTGTACGCTTCGCCAGCATCGACGAAGTTAAAATACATCCCCTTTAGGGTATCAGAGCCACCAAGCCCTCCTACCTTAAATTTTTGTGCTACTCGTCCGCCAATAACGTTTTGAACAGCATACGCGCGCTCGGCGGTGCCATCATCCAAAGCCAAGTAGTTATCTAGGGTCAATTCACCTCGAACGGTATCGTTAGAACGGAAACCTGCCGCCGAACCGTCAAACCACACCTTGGTGGAGACCTTAGTTGGGCCACTGAAAGAGGTCATTGCTGCAGTTGGGACGCTAACATTAAACGTCTGGTCTTGGTTGTGTTGTGTATTTGTGATTACCGGCACTGCAGTGGTTTGTTGAACTAGAGTACCGTTTTCTTCCCAGCGGAATTGGCCAAGGTTCAAACTCCACCCTCCGGAAGGTACAGCACCGTTTCTGCGGTAAATAAACTCCAATGTAGAGGGACGATTTGCCACACTGCTGGCATTGCTTACCCACCAGGGCCAGCTCGTATAGGCTCCAGAACCAATAATAAGCGGATGCGCGCGAGCGATCGCCGGTTCTGTAATGATGGTATCTGCTGGATTGCGGTCTTTATCCAATTGCACGTAGTCGATATTCCATATATCGTAGGCACCGGCACGAGCGCCATAAGCTGCAAATCGGAAGCGGAAACCTTTTTGTAAATAATTGGCACCTTGAACAGAAAGAATAACGGAAGAGAACGGGCTAGATGTACTAGAGCCTTTCTGCCCCCAGACCTGAGTCCAATCGGAAGTCACTGGCGACCAATATTCAACGACAATACTGTCAGCGCTAGACGGTAATTCGCCGCGACCACCTTCCTGCAATTGAAAACTGAGGTATACATTGGATAGACCTTGTAAATCCAGGTAGGCCGACGTTAATACATCTGCCAAGGAATCTGAACCTAGTGCATTCTCTTTGTAAGCAAAACCATATTCATTGAGCCCATCGAAAGTCGCAACTCCGAGAGAATTCTGGAACAACGCCATTTCGTCGTTTACCCAAACCTTAGCATCTTGCCAGAGTGCTGAAGACGGCTTGTCCGACGGGTAAGAGAAATCGTCCGTAAACGGAGGCACTAAGGTATCTGTACTCTCGGCGGACCATGAAACTACAGGAGCATTCGACAGCACAGCAGTAATTTCTTGAACCTGCGCCGAAGCGACAACCGCAGCAAGACTGATAAAAAATGTAAAACAGAATCTAGAATTCAGCATCTAGCGTATCGATAATTTCAGGTTGTGGGAGGAGTGTTGAATCGGACACTAGCCAGAGGTCAACAGCACTACCGGCTTTGACTTCAAGATCTTCTTCGTAAGCCGGGGACGATTTGAGCACAAAGGCACCTAACGTATCCTCAATAACGGATTGGTAAATTACAGCACCAACGTTTAAACTAGAGTAACTTAGCTTTTCCTGTGCCTCGCTAAATGTCATACCAACGAGATTCGGCAGGTAAACCAACGCACCGTCTAATCCAGCACTAACATAGATTGTGAAGCGGCTTCCCGTTTCATACAACTTCTGCTCATCGGCGAGGCTATCATTTTCGTCAACTACCCTTAACACTAAATCGTGACTGAGATCAGGCACCGCAATAATGCTATCGATAATAAATCCCTTGGTTTTAAACTTTGAAGTCACGTAACTGATCAACTGGTCCTTGTAATTAGGCAACGGATACTTTGGCAATCGTGCAGGGTTGGTCGAAAGTAGGATTATACGGCCCAATTTTACCGTAGCATATTCCTTGGGAAAGGATTCGATGATTGCACCCTCGGGTACACCCGGGGCATAATGCGTACTATCTATGACCTCGTACCCAAGTCCTAGTGAATCTATT
>Ga0213865_10000611_pt1 | contig 24062 bp, 23 predicted proteins | sample PICome_6_FD_160100 | JGI IMG/M metagenome (GOLD analysis project Ga0213865, IMG submission 160100) | Coastal seawater microbial communities near Pivers Island, North Carolina, United States - PICO282 | ecosystem: Environmental > Aquatic > Marine > Coastal | place: USA: North Carolina...
GCCTTCGCCTATAAGAGCGTCTAACTCTTTTCTGATTTCGTCAGCTTGTTCAGAAATACTTTTCTTATTATCTTCGCTCATAATATTATATTATAATCTATATATCTACCAAATCCTCGAGGCTTAATAAGGCCTTAAATTATCTGGCTTGATTATAGCGTCTTAATTGAATAGAAGGGATTGCGTTATCGACAATCTTAGCATATTGACTATCTCTAACGACATATTGCTGAAGTATATTAAAGTGTTGCTCTTGTTCAATGGTTCTTGAGAAGAGTCTAATATTAGTCATCTCAACTTTACTTGGCATTAATGACCATTGAGTATCACCTGTCCAACCATATGGCATAATATTACTTACAGTTCCTGTGAGAGCCGACGTCATAGTATCTTGTACAGTTTGGCCATTTTGCCAGTTACTCAGTGGATCTAATCTATAAACGTTTGCTGTCACTGCATTATATTGATTGTTAAGATTAAATACTAGACCATACCACACACCAGCTTCTAAGTTATTACTATAAGTAAATGAGTGTGTATCGTTATTAATCTTAACGCTTAATGTATCATGTGTTGTATTAATAGCAAGCCCCTTGTTATTGTTATATGAAGTAATCAATGGTAAATCTGTACCGTCAACTAGACTTGGTCTAAACCATAAAGTAATAGCTAAGTTTTCAGAAGTTGATAGCTGTGACTTTCTTTTATAGGTTAGGGCATTTAAACCTTGATCCTTGACCGTACTTAAATCATATACGTTCTTAGCAACTACAGTCCATTTATTTCTAATTTGAGTGTCTTTAATTACTAATCCATTGTGAATCTTATATCTAATGCCATCACCGACTTCACTAAATACGGTTTGATATTGTTGTGGTTTAGTAACTTTGTCAAACTCCTCTTGAATCTCTTCACCGAAAACTTCTTCAATGCCTGTCACCAAATCATCAACTGCCTGTTCAACTTGGCTATCATTGTGAATTGAGCTAGTTCTGTCCTCATATTTAGTAAGCATTACTCTCCAATATGTCATATCCATATTGAACTCATCTGCAAAAGAGACTGAACGTACTTCATACATTCTGTTCATTAGAGGGAAATATAAGTAGTCTCTACTTCTTGGACTTTTACCTAAACCAAATGCAGTGTTAAATTGTCCTTTAGTAATGTGAACCTCAAAGTCTTCAAAGCCCATGCCAAAAATATCAAAGCTAAACTCTTGACTTGGCATTGCATTGTCTGGTACAACTATTTTAAGTTGCTTTTCTTCCATTACATTATAGAGTGAATACTCCATTAAGACCACATCTCGAGATCTTTGATCTGGCTCAACTCTAAAGTATCTAACTTGGTGGCCCCACATTTCTGAAGCCAATTCACTGATTTCTCTATAAGTATCTCTTGGTCTTTGAAGATTATATGGGTTGTAAATATCGTCTTCACAATCTATAACAATGTTTGCACATCCGCTCATTGCCCATGGATCTGAACAATCACCACAGAATTGAGGACAAGATTCAATTGTACCGTTCTCGGTTTCTAATTCAAAAGTAACACTTAAGAGTGTAATTGAATTGTAGTCACTTAGAGCACTAACTTCAGCTTTTACATCAATCCAAAGTGGCTTAGATGGATCAAACGTTTGACCTAAAAGATCTTGTGGACCAGAGCCAATATTTAAAGAATAGAGTGGTGACATTTGACCACCATCTGAGCTTGAACCCTCTTGAGACCATCTATAAGAGTACGTAAAATGATTATTAGGATTTGGTGCCTTATAGAACTTAATAGCACTAGCTGTAAATGGTGCGGGCTCTACGATTGTAAAACCATTAGGGCCTAAAACTTGATCTACTGTTAAAATGTAATTAGCTACAATAATTTGATCACCTGATTGTAAGTCTAAGTTTGTGCCAGTACCCACGACATTAACATCACCGCCGACAAGTGCTAGTGTACCAATAGTCCTTGGTGATGAAACACCTGCAATTATATTCCAGCTTAAGACTTTAGTTACACCTTCATAAGGTTCAACTAGCTTAGCAAACATATAATCACCGATTTCAGTAGCTGTAAAATTCGTTACCATTAAATTGGAGTCTAAGACCTCTTATTTTTATTTATATATCTGACTTTTTATCAGCTATTAAGAGCATCTCAGGATCATCAGACTCGTACTGTTCAGCAACTGAAATTATTGGATTAATGATATTAAAAATCTCAGTTGTGTTGTTTTCTGATAAGAATAGATCTAATGTGTTTAAAAAAGTCTTAACTCGCATAACAGTATAGTGCTCATCGTCTTTAAAAAGATTAGCCCTTCTAAGAACTTTGCTGGCCACCTCACATTCATGCTCATTAAAAATATCAAAGAGTCTAATACTACCTCTTAGTGTTTTGATGCTATATTTAATAGTTTTGATTTGATCAATATTAACTATACGATTATAACTTGCATTCTTATTAAGTGTTAGTTTAATCCACATAAGATTGGTCATGTGATCAAACATTTGCTGTAAGAAATAAACAGAGGTAGCCTCTTTGTGAATAGCCACATCGCTAATAGCTTGAAAGCGATTGATCTCAGCTCTAAAAAAACCTCGAAGCGCTTTTTGCATATCATCGCTACTGACTAGAATCGAATCTTCATCCAATTTCTTAGTACCTGAGCTTCTACACAAAATACCCCACAATTTTAGATCAATTGAGTTATACTTGTATAAGGTTATATCAATAACCTCAGAGAATGTATCTTTACTTAGTGTAGACATCTATCTGGGCTTCAATTTTTTTAAGATCAGCGTATAGTTCTTCTTTAGCGAAAGCCTTCAATTCATTAAATTCTCGCATGCCTATTTCGTTTTTAGACAGATAGATTTCTACAGCACGATCGTCTGGAGTATATTTATCTGTATCATTTTTAGCGGCCGATTTTTTGGTCTTAGTGTAAAACCAACCTGGTACAGATTTAAACCTTGAAGCTACCATGGCCCAAGATTCAACTACATTTGCTCCATTGATCCCATTGATGTTAAACATCTGCGAATTTGCAGGATATTTAATAGCAAAGAAACGATTAATCATAAAATGATGGCGTTTCTTAGAATGATTTTTTAATTTATTATAAGTGTCTTTCTTCGTAAACATGATTTTTACGAAGTCGAATAATTTAGTTTCGTCTAGCATATATGTTATATGTGTTAGCTGCGCTTTAGTTTACTTAACCCAATCCATAAAAGATAGTTGATATGCCTCTAACATACTATAACCATCTTCTATGAGATCGAGCGCAGTCAAAATAACCTCTTGTCTTAAACCATAAGCACCAGCTTCGGTTAAAATCTCTTCAACTTGAATAAGTTCTTCCATTAAAATAATTTTTTAGTCTGACTCTCCTCAGTGGTCTTTTTAGGAGTAGTCTTCTTACCAACAAGCTTCATCTTTTTAGGAGGAGCAGTTGATTCATCTGGAATATCCATGCCTGCGAAAGCATCTGGACCAAAACTTGGCTGATCTTTTAACCAAGTTGTACCTTCGAGAATACGATCCATTTCCATGATAGACTCTTTGTTTTCAATAGCACCTTCCCAATCCTTTTCAATAGAATCATAAATTGCCTTTTGAATAGCATCTGGAATTGTCTTAGTGTGTAGTAACATTAGTGCAATATTGTTTGACAATGCAACTTTAATTAGAGTAGGATTACTATGTCCAACTACACGATAAACAATATCTGATAATTTATCTTTATACTCAGATGAGAACAAGTGATCAATAACAAAATTGTCATACTCTTTAATAAACTGATCATAGATAGTATCAGCATGCTTCATTGTCAAAGAGTAGTTGCGTAATTTACCTGACTTCATTTCTTTTTGCCAAGTAACTACTGCAGGAATATTGTCTGACTTGTCACCCGTTAAGATCTTCTTAAGAATAAACTCGTCACAATCAATTTCTTCGATCTGAATTTTATTAGCTTCAATCCAAGACAAAATATCACCTTGATAATTATCTCTAAGCATAGTTTGTCCGCCCATATTAAAGAGCATATCGTCATTACTCATGTCGGCCGCAGCTGAGGTCTCCATATCTTTTAAGAAACCTTTGTAACCATAGAGTGACTTTTTAGTATTGTAATACCAAATAGTGTGAGCATCGTTAGTAGTAGAGTAGTTTACTAATTGAATAAGATCTCTATCACCCGACCATACGATACATGATTTGCCACGAGCGTTAAGCATTGTAGACCAACCAAAAATAACATCGTCGGCCTCAGCACCTTGAATTTGGTGAACCGTAACGCCTTTACTAGCTACTACCTTTTGGAATTCTTCATATACAGAATAGACAGCGTTCCAATCTACATCAGAACTCTGCTTTCTAGTGCCTTTATAATCTGACTCAGGATAAAGATCCTTACGCCATGATTTACTGTCGACTGTTAATACAACGTCATCGACAAACATTTTTAACTTGCGCATCTCCGATGCAAAGTCAATGGCCAACTTTCTCATGAACTGTGCCTTTTGCTTATCATCACCCAATAAGGCTACACCGCCTTTAGGTTTAGGTAAGACAAAAAGTCTACTGAACACAAAATAGTTACCGTCTATAAGTAGTGTATGTTTTCCCACTTTCATATCTCTTGTTTCTTATTCTACTGCCAATATACACAAAATAATTGACAATAAAAAATTTTCTAATAAGTTTTTTAAGAGTTGACGATAGATTGTATTTCATACACACAACTAAGCATTGTAATCACTGGATCAATAACATGTACACGTTGCGCTTGGTGTTTAGCAACTGTAATGATAATCTGAGGAATGTGCTTTACATGCTGCAACTTCTCTTGTTGTATATATTCAACAAACTCTTCACCTAATGTTTGAAGTACGTCGTCAACTTTATTTGCATAATTGCTCACTAGCAATTGATAGTTCTTCGCTGGATCTGTCTCGTTAAAGATTAACTCAAATACATCTTTGTAAACTGAGTTAAACTTTTTAACGTCCTCGACCGTAATATTATTTGTACCTTGAGTTTTGTAACCTTGAAGTTTGTTAAGAGTAGTTCTTAAATCTGGAAAGTTACGACGTACAAATTCTACAAGTGCAGGTTTATCAATGGTCATACCTTCGTTGCCACAGATTTGATACACTCGTTTAATGTATTTTTTGGTCAACTCTGATTCTTCTTCTTTATCGAAGTCAAAATTAATGACTTCAAATCGAGATAGGATTGGATCTGGCAGTTTGTTGATGTAGTTACATGTTGCAATAAAACGAGAGTTAGATGCAAACTGTTCCATTGTAGCACGCAAAGCCTTAAAGAATTGGTCTGATACACCATCAACCTCATCCAAAATCACTACCTTAAAGCTACCAGCTTTATCCATGATAGAGACAGTTGAACAAAAATCGATAATACGGGTTCTAATCACATCAACTGAGGTATCTGTCGATGCATTGATATAAAGATAAGGCAACTCAAATTGATTAACGAGAGCCTTAGCAGTAGACGTTTTGCCAGTTCCTGGTGAACCCGCGAATAACATGTTTTGAACAAGTCCATCTTTGAACTTACTCATAACTCGATCTGGCAAAATTAGATCATCCAAGTTTTTTGGACGATACTTCTCTGTAAAGAGCTGATTTAATGACTGCATATAAGTATGTTTTGTAGGTTATACGCACAGGGCCGCAAAAGGTTTCTAAAATATATAAAGTATATGGCAAGAGCAAGTCACATAGAGATCAAACGGACTAACGGGCCGAACCCTAGAAATCGATACGGTATTATACTAGGTGGATTACAAAAGTCGCACCGTAAGTTCCTGGTAGAACACAGACATATAAAGAGGTGGTCTGATAGTGATCAGTTCGTTGGCTGTATCTTAAGAATGCAAAGAACCACGACTGCACCGGCCAATTATGTTAAAATGTATTGGGACCATGAGAACCAAATGGTAGTAGATCGTGAAACTCTCTATACTAATTATAACACTATAGATTGGATTTGTGCCATAAGTCTTAAACCAATTAAGGCTAAGTTTATGAACTTTGATCTAGAAAACTTTGTCCACCCAGAGTATCGCGATGTGCTTGATGCTCCAATGGTAGACAGTCGCATCTTAAAGAGTTCAATTGAGTTTCGCAAGGAATGTAAAAAACTCCTGCTCAATGAGAGACAGGAGTTTCTTAAACTTGCAAAGAAGAACGCTAAGCGTCGTCTTTAATATTACATTAATGATCTGAATCTGTCAGCGACAGACGCAGTTTTGAATGAGAATGATTCTGTGATAGGTTCTACTTTATCATATTCTCTTAGAATGGCGTCAATGCTTGATTCCATTTCTGTTAGAATTGCCATAGTCTTTTCATATGATCCGAAAGATTCACCTAATTGAGCTTTAAGATTTTCTAATTCTGTTCTTTTAGCTGCAAGTGACTGTTCAATTTTTTGTTTAATGTCGTCAGGTTTACCTTCTTTTTTAGCTTCACCACTAGCAATTTTAGCCTCTAATGTTTGAATTTTTTGTCTGATTTCTTTCTTTTGATCGTCAGTTAATTCTTCTTCACCGCTTGCTGGTGGATCGCCGGCTGGTGGATCGCCTGCTGGTGGATCGCCTGCTGGTGTATTGCCACCTTCTTTAGCGTCTGCAATAGCTTGGTCAACCTTATTTAAAACTTCATCTGCACTTTTAACAGCTGCAAGATCTTCAGGTTTCTTTAACGAAGTGCCATCACCATATTTAGGAATAAATTCACCTAATTTAAAGCCTTTTTCTCCTTTTTGTGCATTGTCCATATCTCCACCGGCTAAACCAATAACACTTTTAGTAACTTCTTGACCTTTAATTTTATTAGCTAGTGCTGAAACGGCTGCTAATTCAGCAGTAGCGGCGTTTTTAATAGCATTTGCTAATTCCTTAGCTTTACCTAATGCAGCTTCATCTGATTTAGATTTTGCTTTAGAAAATAGATCTTCAACTGCGCTTTCTAAAATAACATTATTAAATGCTGATAAAGATTCTTTGATAGCATCGGTTGCTTGTTTAGCTGCATCAACTACTTTATTAACATCTTCTCTGGCTTTCATAATAGCTTCAATCTCTGCCATGTAAGCTTTAACACCAGCAAGTTCTGCAATTTCTTCTTTAGCAAGTGATTCACCTTTTTTGATTTTAGCTTCTAATTCAGCCGATCTTTCTTTAATCTCTTCAAGCTCTGCAGCTAATTCTTTTGCAGCATCGTCCTTACCTTGTGCGGCTGCTATTTTAGCTGCTTCCTCCATTGATTTTTCTCTAACTGCATTTTTTAGCCTTGCTTTTTTAGCTTGATAAGCTACATCTAGCTTTGAACCTTTTGTAATGTCAGCCTCTACTGTACCTAATTTAGTTTCAAATTCTGAGAGTGCGTTTTTAGCCTTTTCTGTTTGCGTTGCTGCAGCCTCAGTTGCACCGGACATTTTGTCTTGAAGTGCCGCTTTTTCTTTTGCAGCTTTTTCTCTAACCTCAGGTGCAATACCTTTACCTTCGACAGACTTTGTAAGTTTATCGATTTCTGCTTTTATTTTGGCAGTCGCAATGGTAACTTGATTCTTTTGATTAGTTGGATCAGCTAACGTTAAAAGCTTTTCGTATTTGTCTAACATCATTTCAGCCTTAGCAACAGCAAAAGTAGATTTAAGACCTTTCAGTAACTCATCCAAGTTTTCATTTACTGCATATGATTCAGTAATCTGATTTGATAACTCTGCTAAGTTAGTTAAGATAGTATCAACGTCTTTGATCACCTCTTGTCTGATAGCTTCACCCGATTTGGTGTTAGTTTTATCAACTGCAACTGCGTTTTTGGTTGTTGCGCTTGATGGTGTAGTTGAGTTTGAAGTGTCTGCACTTGAAGCAAAGTCTTCAAACATTTGAATTTTCTTTTTGAATTTCATATCTTTTTAATTTGTTTCTTAAAATTAAACCTGTTAGATTATATATCATCTCTTTTTTGGTAAATATGAAACAAAAAAAGGGCTCTCTTTCGAGAGCCCCTTTAAGATACTTATATACCTATTCTAAATCTTTAGATTGATTATAGAGTCAATGCTGAGATTGAGAATGTAGAGTATTGAGTTTGTGGGTGGAAACCAGCTTCAACTAGAGCGTATCTAGATTTAACAGCTACTTTAGGAGCCATAGTTCCTTCAGCAATTGTTTGTACTGATTCAGCCATCAAGTAAGGCATGAATACCAAACCTGGACCGTTACCGTCACCTTTTCTACCTACTAATACGTCCAAGTTATCGAACGCCAAAGTTGGGTCAGTGTAAACATTGATACCAGCTACAGAACCGATTGGGTAAATAGCGCCAGCAACTTGGTTTACAGTGTTAGCGAATGGGTTAGGTACGAAACCTGCAACACCTTGAATAGCTGAAGCAACTTTTGCAGAAACAACTGCGAAGTTACCAGCACCTCTTCTACCTACGTTTGCGATGTAGTTAGCGTGAGCTAAGATGTGAGTAAGGATTCTTCTGTTGTGATCACCGTAAGTGTTACCACCTTGGTTAGTGTAATCCATAGTAAGAGTACTTAAACCGTGACCAGTGTTAGTCGCAGCCAAATCTCTCATTTTACCTAAGATGTGTTGGTTGATTGACTGAGTCAATTCGTTAGTCAATACTGCTTCTACTTGAGCAACAGCGTCAACACCGAATTGCTTAAGATCTTGTACTTGCTCTCTAGTCACAGCAGCAGCTACTTGGAAAGTTTCTGCAGCAACTGACTTGCTGAACAATGAAAGACCCATTAAGTTGTCAGCCAAAGACTCACCAGCGTTTCTTGACATTGGCTGGTAAGAAGCTCTACCTGTTTCATTGCCGAATTCAACACCAGCACCAGAGAAACCTGGGATGTGGTCTTCTAATGCAGCAACTAAATCAACTGAATCAGCAGCAGCACCAGCAGCTTCTAAATCAGCAGCTACGTTAGCAGCAACTAAATCACCAGTTACTTTGTAGATGAATTTACCATCGATTCTTGATAAGCCAACCCACTCGTAAGAGGTGTTGCCTGCAGCTGCAGGAATATTAGCGTCCTCTGTTAGAGTACCTGCTTTAGCTTTAACGTACAATGGAGCTTCAGCGTTATCTAGTCTACCACCTGCGTAAGTGAAGTCTAGGTAAGACAATAAGCCCATAGGACCTGCCATTGGTACAACTGGTACCAAGTCAAGACCGATAGTTTGAGCAGCAACTTGCATTGCCAAAGGCAATAGAGTTGGAGCTTTGTCACCAGAACCGTTTGTACCGACGTCTGCACCGTTACCTACTTGTGAAGGGAAAGATACTGCGCCCATACCTGTAAGGTTCATTGGACCAGGGTTGTTAGACAAAGACATGATGTTCGCGTCTTCGTAAAGCTTGTGATTGTGACAGTAAGTCGACATCCAAGCTAGCTTTTCTGATTCATTAATACCAGTAGCTTCCTCGATAATAGGAGCCCAAGTATTTCTGATCTCAGCTTCGTTTAATAAATTAGCCATTTTGAAATGATCTTTTTTTTGTTTGTGTTTATAGTTAAACTCGACTTGCTTGGGTTTTCTGCTTCTGTCACCCGTATTCGTCGATTAAGTTTATATATCCTTATTTTTTGAATCTTTTCTTCAACTCTTCAGCATACTGGCTTACATCGTAAGCTGGCTTGTTCACCTCTTCAGTTTTAGATTCTTTTACCATCTCTACTTTTTCCATTTCGATCTTAGTGTCTCTAAGGTCTCTAGTCTGCCAGAAGTTTCTTACTTGATATTCTGTATTTAGAGTGTGGTATTTTGATTGAGCCGTGATTTGGTTCTTCTTAGATTCTGATAAGTTTTCCCAAGCACCTCTGTATTCAGCTGGCATCGCAGCTAAGAAGAATGGCTCAGCATTTCTGTTTTCAACAATCAATTGAGAAGATTCGATCAATGATACAATTTCTGATTCAGTCATAAAGCCTCTTTTAGCAACTTTAGTTCTAACTTCAGTTTTAGCATCTTCAGTAAGAGCGTTGTATTTTTCAACAGTTGATGTTGATACTACTCTAAAGAATGATGGATTCTCGTTCTCTTTGATTTGAGCTGACTCAACTAGTTTGTTTAGTTTAGAAGAGATTTCGTTTTTGTAAGCTTCTAATGGATCGTGTGCTCCATCTTCACCTTCAGCCTCTTCGTCTGAATCACCAGCTTCAGCTTCTTCAGTTTCATCTTCGATTTCAGAATCAGAAGTTTCAGTTTCGTCTTCTAGATCTTCAGCGTCAACTACTTCGTCACCAGTGTCTTCAACGTCACCTTCTGGTGCATTGTCACCGATTTCTTCTAAGTCTTCTTCTTCAGACTTAACTACGTCTTCACCTTCTTCACCTGCATCTTCGCCTTCAACGTCACCTTCGTCAGAGTTATCACCAATTTCTTCTAGTTCTTCCTCGTCCTTTTTAACAACGTCTTCGCCTTCGACACCTGCTTCTTCACCTTCAACTTCTTCAGTTACATCTTCAGCAGTTTCAATCTCTTCTTCAGTATCTTCTACTTTATCTTCAAGATCTACAACTTCTGCTTCTGCTTCCTCTTCAGCTTCAATCTCATCTGTAGTATCTTCTTCAACTTCTTCACCGTGGAATTCTTGATCGTCTTCTTCAGTGATTACGTTTTCGTTGATAGATTCTGCAATGTACTCAGCGTACTCAGAAACTGATTGTAAATTACCTCTTAAGTATTCGATATACTCAAGAATAGTTTGAGATGATTCAGCACCTTCGTTGTGTGCTTCTGCTAAATAGTTAGCAAAGTCTTTTACTTTAGCTACAGCTTCAGCAATATGCTCACCGTATTGGATTGATTGATCTAGTTTTTCTGCAACGTGCTCAGAGTAAGAGATGCCTTGATCTGCCTTTTCTGCAACGTGCTCAGTGTATTGAATACCTTGATCTAGTTTTTCAGCCAAGTAACCAACATATTCAGATAGGTTATTTACGCTCTCTGCAATATGGTCATTGTGCGATTTTAAGTTTTCGACTGTCATGTCTTCGCTAGCCTCAGCGGTCTTAGCGTCAATTGACTCTTTGATGCCTTTAATTTCTTTAGCCAAATACTCAGAGTACTTGTTAAAGTCTTCGGCTTTTACGAATTCTGCCATGTTTTTGTTTTCTTTTATTTCAGTATTTAAAGTTTGAGTTTCAATGTTTTCTGTTACGTTAGCTCCACCCATTTCGTAGATGTAAACGCCGCTATCATTTGAGAAGCCATAAGATTCGTTAACTCTCTTAAGTTCTGCGTTCTCAAAACCAGGATCTGCCACTAAGTCATAAGTAAATAGTTGCTTAATCTTAACTTTACCGTTAGATTCAACTGCACCTGCAGCTCTTGATGAAATTTGAAGAGGTACACCTGCATCAACTAGGGCTTTAGCTTGTCTACCAGCATCAGTGTCCAATAAACGTATTCGACCTCTCACCTCCTTCGTGTCCTTATCGTAGTACAATTCTTCTACGATGTGTGATACATTTTTCAAAGATGTATCGAATTGTGTTGGGTGATCTAGTTCACCTAAAAGCTTAGAAGAAGAAATCTTCTGCTGTAAAGCCTCAATCTGAGGGACATATTCGTCCTCAGTATAGATTCTATTATTTCTGTTTTTCTGATCAATTTGACCAAAAACACCCTCGAGGACGTAGTCTTTTTCTTCACCTGAAGCAACGCTCAAAGTCGAAGATGACATCTCGACGATTAACAAATCCTTTTGATTTTTCATATTTATGGATTTTTCTATTTTTAATATATATCCTTACGTTATTATGTAATTATCTTAATCTTTTTAGATGCCTGCCAGTGGATCATCTCCACCCTCTTCACCGCCTTCAGCTTCCTTCTCTTCTTCTTTTTCTTTTTCAGCTTTTTCAGCCTTAAAGTCATTGTAGAATTTTACGATTTGATCAATCTCACCTTCGCCGAATGAACCTTCACCAAAAGTATCATAAAAATGCTTCTTAAACTCTTTCTCAGTTGGGTATGCAGTAATAGCACCCAAAATCTCAGCCGCAGAAACAGTTTTACCTGAATCTAGATCAATGTCATCGATATAAATATCTGACTCTTCGCCGGCTCTAAGAGCTGCTTCTTGTACCTTGGCACTAATAAAGTCTTCAAATGTTTTAATAATTTCCATAATGTATATATTCTTTCATTTTTAGAAGCCCAGACCATCGTCTTCTGGTTCAGGTGCCTCAGCCTCTTCTTTATCCAATTTAGACTTAGCCGCTTCATTGGCTCTAATCTCATCATCAGATAATTTGAGATACTTTTTAACAAGGTATTCCTGATCGAAGTAGTACTCTTCTTCCATTGTTTCTTGATTCGTAGTCATTAGAGAATCTCTCATTGATGAAATAAATTCAAGTCTACGTTCCATGATTTCCATATTCTTTAACTCTGCAAAGACATTCTCTTCATTGAATCTAAGAGCAACTTGAGTTTTGAATTGTGGATCGTCCACAAACTCAGGATACTTTAAACACATTTGAATATAGAGTGGCTTAACAAGAATTTCTTGGAAAGTAGATCTTAAACGCTTGATAAACTTACCAAACTTGATCTCGTCTCTAATCATACCATCGGCTGCAAGGTTGAATTCACCGCCACCATCTTCATATAAGAATCTGTTGAAAGGAATTTTAGAAACATGCTTTAGTTTATCTGAGAAATACTTAAGCGCTTCAACGTCTGATAATTCAGGACCTTCACCACCAAGTGTTTCAATTTCTGGTGATTCACCTTCTTTCGATGGTAACCAATACTCTTTGTTAAACTGCAACATCGGTGAGCCATCTGTTGTAAGGCTACCTGATTCCCAATCAAAGTCAACTGTTTCTTTATATGAATTCATCAACTGTGCCAAAGATTGCTTAGCACGAGTTTTAGATTTACCACCAACTGGGATGATAAACTTCATTCTAAAAGATGAGTTAGTTACAGCCCACACAATTCTAGTGTGTTCCATAATTCTCAATAAATTAAAGGCTCTAACTAATCTTTCAATATATGAAACTCTCGATGCTGTTGTGATCGAAGAGTATGAAATGTAAATAATTTGTGAATCGTAAAGTTTACGCTCTTTAACAGGATCATCCTTATATTGAACCCAAACTTTCTTGCCGTCATCATGATTATAACCTGGAATAAGTGTGATTGGATCTAATTCTTTAAAGCCAATTACTTCTTTTTGATCAGGCGAATAAATGATTTCAAACGCAAGGTAACCATCGACTAAGAATTTTCTAAAGAAGTACCATGCAGATTGATCTGAGTTAAACCCAAAATAGTGATAGATTTGTCTAAAATACTTGTTAAGATCTTTGTTTACTTGATCTGAAATATCAAGACCTAAAACTTCAGGTTGACAAAAGAAATTTTTATCATCGTATACAATGGTTTCATCACACAGAATATCGAGAATGTCCTCGATTTCATCGTGCATTGCAAAGTTTCTTAGTTCATCTCTTTTACCAGGGTAATCTTGATCAAAAAACGGAATGTTCTTTTTAAGATTAATGTCGGTCATCGACATGGCGGCAAATGCACCATAGATGTCATCATTATCTAGACCAAATGGATTCATCTCGCCATAGCCAATTTGATCCTCCATTGGACCAATAGCTTGAGACTGTCTTAGAACCAAATCATCATAACGCATACCAAAACTACTTAGCGTTTTCAATGCATTTGAAACACTAAATGGTCTGGTATTGACGCTTAATGGTCCGTTCCTTCTGTTTGTATAACCTGCCATATTGTTTAGTTACTATTCAATTTATATATCTTACTTCTTTAAGTGGTTTCTAAAGGCCTCTTGGACCTTAGCAATCGTAGTCCCATTAAGGCTCATAAAGTCACAAAGAACTATTTTTGCCCAGCTTTCATAAGCTACGACTTTTTGGTCAGCCTTTAAGTTTGGAATGTATTGACGAATTGCAAAGTCAAAGCCATATTGAGCTAAGAATTTTTTAGCACCATCATAAGTAAATTTAAGTTCTCGTTGGGCATTAGCATTATTTGCTGATTTGCCTTTCATTTGATTCTCAATTTGAGATTTCATTTGTTCATATACAAAATCTAAAAGATCCTCTTTGACTTTAACTGGTAAAAGGTTTAGATTAATACCTAAATCATTTTTGTTATCTGTTGGATCTAGTGCTAATACAACCGGATTCATGTCCCACCAGGGTAAACGATCAATGCCCTTTGGTTTTTCATACTTAAAGACATAAATTTTACCAGGCACAAATGGACGAGTTGTACGAGCAACTGTTTTGTCAGAACGACTTTTAGTGCCCTTTGTAAACCACTCCTCAGCTTTTGTTCTAGCTTTTGTTTTACCACCGTTTTCACGGCTAAACTTTTTTATATCGTCTTTAATCTTGCCCATTATTTGAGTGATTTTTCTGTTAAGACGATAAATCTAAAGCCTCTGTCGGCACACCAAGCTTTAGCGTACTTATACTTATCCATATTTTTAACATACTGTTCTGCCAAAAACTTATAGGATTTAAGAGCTTTGGTGCTCTTCTTTGTTGGAGGCTGAGGTTTGGTAATTTGAGCTTCGGGTTTAATCTCAACCAAAAACTCTTCAGTTTCACCAGCTTTCTCAGTTTTCATGTAAAAGTCTGGATAATAAGAGTGCTGTCTCTTGTCATATGACGAGAAATATTTGATCTCAACGGGTTCGCTAGACCATTTTATTACGCTCTCTTTTGTATCACACATTATCATGAACTTTCTCTCCCAAGAGGATCTATAAATTATTGGAGTTGGTCCAATATATTTGTCTGGATTTGTTGGTGTAAAATAACCTTGGACAAAACCTGAATTTCCACTTGGTTTGAGATTCTTAATCGACATTAAATGTTAAACATACCACCCTCTCCTGTACTATCTTTGGTTGAGATACGGTCCATTGATAAGGTGTTCTTATATTTTTGCGGATGAATTTTATTCCAACCTTTAGCATAGCCACGCTTTGCAATCTCTGTAAAATAGGCAAATGCGTTAGGGTATTTTGGATTAAAGTTTCTCCAGTACTTTAACAAATCTAACATAGCAAATTGCAAGCAATCACTTCTATCGTCTTCGTTTACGTATGTTAATTTATTTATCGTCCTCTCGGCCAATAGTATTAACATCTTTTCAGCGGTTGGAGTTAACTTGTCTTGTTCTTTAGACTCTACAATTGCATTATAAAGATCTTTATTATTGAGGTAATTCTTTTTTCTCTTTGCCACGTTGATATTATTTGTTTAAGTTTATACACAAAAAAGCCCATTTGTTTCCAAATGGGCTCTTCTAGATTTGTATAGTGTTTTAGATTACTGCGCCAGCTTCTAGCTCAATTCTAAACTTTTCAACTCTTAGTGGCTCTTCGTTAACGAAAACCGTTAAAACATCGTCTCTACCAGCACCGCTATATTCTACAGCATCAACTTTTAATTCAGTACCTTTGGCTAAACCGTCAACTTCACCCTTTAGTGTAGCGTTCAAGTAGCCATCAGAAACTGTTAATAGATCCTCGTTTTGAGCTGCGTCCAATTCTTCGCTTAGTCTCTCAATTTCAGAGTTGATTAAATGATCGGCTGCTTTAATATCTGGAAGATTTCTATCAGCTTCAGCTAAACGACCTTTTTGATCTTTTAAGAATGCAATCATTTCATGCATTAATCTAACCTTATTTCTTTTAGCTTCTCTTCTTTGTGCGAAAGACTCTAAAATGTCTTCAACTAAATAAGTAACGTCTGTGCCTGTCTGTTCTGCAACATATTCTACGGCTGCGTCTGGTAACATTTTAGAAAACTTAGAAAGTTTAGTAGCTTCATTCATTCTGTAAACAAATGTACTAGGACCAGTTTTCATAGTCAACACCTTTACGTCACCGTCAATTGATTCAGCAATAAAATCTAAGATCTTGTAAGCATTGTAGTTTTTAGCTGCGAATTCAAAAAGGTTTAGTAATTCTTTATCAGCATATTTGATATAACCAAATGAGAATGCTTTTTCTGTTAAAGTCTCTTCACTGCCTAAAAGCATTTCAGTACCGTTTGTGTAGAATGCATTTGTTTCAGCAACATATGTGAATTTAATACCTCTTTGTACTGAACCCATTGCATTTCTTTCTGATTCTAAAACTGCTAATTCTTTTTCAACTTCAGTTAAAGCCTCAACACTTGCACGCTTACGCTTAAGTGCTTTCTTGTTTTCGTTAACAAAATTGATCTTTTCAGTTAGATCCAAAGTCTTGTTAAAGTTTTCAATAGCTGATTCACTCAGCTCGCTAACCATTACTTTGTTGTTGAAATCATATAAGAATTCAACGCCATTTTCGTTTATGTTAAAAATAGAGTTAGCTTTTACCAAATTAGACAGATCTGCATTCGCCTCATTAAATGGTTGGATATGAGAACCTGTAATTTTAAAGTTTTGGCCTGCAGCGTTGAATACGAAACCTTGTCCGTGTTCCAATACTGGTGAAATAATGCCTCTTTTTAATTCTGCCATCTTTTTAAGATTTTTTATTTACTATATATATCATTGTATTATTCGTCGAACGGGAGCTCTCTGCCAGTGACATTGTAATTATCACCAAGTGCAGGCTTTTCACGATCTGTCATACCAGAATCGTCAATCAATTTAGAGTTACCAATAGTAAACATTCTATTACTTTGTTTTCTTCTACGACTAACTTGAATAATCTCCTCATTTGTACCTAATTTATTGCCAAGAAGTGATTCATCTGGTGCTTCTGTTCCTGTTTGAATAAATCTACCTTGACCGTCACATTCCCATTTAGTACCGCTCGTATCATAATAAATATAACCCAAACTTGTACATGGAATCATACCATTAGGATCACCATAATCACCAACTGAACCAAGTGCATAATTAGTAATTGTGAATTTACGATAAGTGTCCTCTTCGAAGTCAAAGCTTGGTACGAATGAATTAATCTCTAGTGAGAATGTAACCTTATGATTACCTTTATCATCAAAGCCGTATTCAATTGGACGTTCCATTGTATAATCATCTGGCATCATGTATTCAGATGAGATTCTATAAGTACCATCTTCAATATGACCAGCATCAACGTGATAAAAATTGGCCTTGTACATTTTCTTAACAATGGCTTCGGTTATCTTAAACAGATCTAATTGACTTGAAACTAAAAGTTCAACATCAACTCCTAAAACCACTGGAATCATTTCGAATTCTGCAACGAAACCTTCCATAAAGCCCTCGTCATTTATTCTACTATAATTACCTAAGTTTCTTTTATTAACCAATTTTGCTGGATCAACTGCAAATGAAGTTAGATTAACTATACCTCTTGGTACTTTATCGTAATTACCATCTGCAAATTCACCGTCAGGATCACATGTTATTCCATTAATATTTGAGAATAAGAAATTGTCCTTTAAAAAGTTTTCATCGCCTGAAACTGCATAAAAGAATGGCACATCAACCTCAACTCGTTGATCATTTGAGATTTGACGCATAAAACTTAACTTACCATTAAGATCTGCAAGCAGACCAATAACAATATGTCGAATAACTGAATCGTCTTTGTTAAATTTTAAGTTGTATGTTGCCATCTAAAATAAGAATGTGTTTAATCGCTGGTTTATATATCACGATTTTATTCTATCCTTTCTATAGAGAACTTAGAGAATCCATTTTCACGATAGATTTGAATCTTCTTATCGAAGATCTCATGTGGCAAAACAGTGTGATTAATAACAAATGTGTTGATCTTATTCTCTTTAATAACTTGATTTAAGATTTTTAAGATGTTGTAAACTCCGTCATGATCAACAGAACTTAAGAGCTCATCTAAGAACAACATATTTAATTGTGGAAACCTTAACTTTAAGATCTTAATAATAGCGATGATAATAATAAAATCCGCCTTCTTACGCTCACCAGTTGAGAGCGTCATTGGATTAATGTCTTCACCTAAGTGATTGATAATACAATTAAACTTTTCATCAAATCTAATATGGAATTGCAAGTGCATGGTTTGGGCCATGGCAGCAATATTGGTATTAAGACCTGGCAGAATTGTTTTTACTGCCAAGTTCTTAACACCGTCCTCACCTAAAATGTTTTCTACAATTTCCATAAAATTATAGTCACCACTAAGAGTATCTTTATTTACAGACTTTTCAGCCTCTTTTTCTTCAAAGTCCTTGATTAGATTTTTTAAGTGTGTGAATTCACCTTCACCCGCAGTTTCACTAATCTTAACCAACTCTGACTTTAAAGTTTGCATACTGTACTTAATATCACTAACTTGAGTATCGATCTCTTGCTTCTTGACTTTAAGTTCGTTAATGGTATCAGTAGCAGTATCCATTTGAGTCTTAAGTTCAGCTATTTTATCAACAGCATGTGTCATTTCTGACTTGTACTCATCTTTCTTTTGATGGTGCCATTCACTATCAAGCTTAGTCTCACATGTTGGACAGTGACCACCTTCATAGAGTGCAATTTTCTTTTTAAGAGACTCGATCTCGTGCTTTAAACCACCAGCATCAGATCTTGAAGTTTCGTACTCTTTTTTATTAGTACCGATTTGCTTTTCTATTTCACTAGCATCGACCTTAAGTGTTTTAGCAGACTCATTAAGTTGAGTTAATTCATCTTTAAGCTCTTTGATCTTGGTCTTATTTTTAACGCTTGATTCTTCAATTAAAGTATTCAACTGTAATTTAACCGAGCCAATAGATTCCATAATCTGATTCAATTCACTTTCATATGAATCAATACTCATCTTAACTTGCTTACGCTCCTCTTTAATTTGACGTTGCATGTCATTTAGAATAGAGAACCCAAACATCTTATCGATGATTTGTTTCTTATCCATATTGCTCATTGTCAAAAAGGACTTAAAGTCATTTACAGATAGGATAATAATGTTCTTGAATACATGGTAAGGAATTCCAAATACTTCTTCTTCTAAATAGTCTTGAACCGACTTTTTACCTGCTTTATCAAATTCAACACCATTAATTAAGACATTAAATTTATTTGGCATTAGACCTCGCTCGATCTCAACTGCCATAGTACCACAAGTTAGACCAATACGAACATATAATTCTTTATTGATCCTATTTGGTAGATCTGATAATTTTACCCCTTCAACTTTACCATATAGCGCATAAATAATGGCATTGGCGATAGTGGTTTTACCATCACCGTTTTTACCAAGCGTTAAGAACAGTTCTGAACCGTCCTCTTTGAAATCTAATCGCTGTAACTTATTACCATAACTGGCAAAGTTTTTAAACTCTATAAAATCTATTCTCATTGCTCACTGTCGTAGTTATATGCACATTGAGTGTATAACTGTTTTAACTTAGTCTTAAGCTTTTGTTTCGTATCTTCATCATCATTTAACCCATCAACATAAACATTACATAGATTTAAGATGTTGTAATTCTTATACATTTCTTCAATCTCATCGATGTCGTAGAAGTCTTTATCGATATAGTTGTCTTCTTGATAAATGTTTGGTTCTAATTTACGACTAATGTGTTGAATGCGATTAATGAGTTGACTCAAAGCATTAGTAGTAGCAATTTGACTTGGTACAAAAAGATCAACAAAGTTATTTTCAATCTGCTTTTTAAATGATCCCAATGTAATATCAAACAGTTGTGTTAGGTTATACTTAACAAACTTTGGTGATATATGATTCTCGAAGAAAGTCTCTGACATGTCTTCTAAATCAACTAGATCAAAGCCTTTAGCATTATTTGCATCTGAGCGAGTCAATTGGTATGGAGTACCAACCATCAATAATTTACCACGCTCTTGTCTAAAGTGAATGTGACCACTATAAACTCGAGTATACTTATCGTAAATGTTAGAGTCTGTACCATGTTCGTTTTTAACCTTTGAGTTTAGGTAAATACCCTTAACCTCAGAGTGACAAAATACAATATCTGTAGTTGGATGATTTGCAAGAGTTTCAGCTTCATGATCTGCATCTCTTCTCCATGGCATCATTAATACATTTCTATTGTTCCACTTCAACATCTGTGGATCTTTATAGATCTGTACGTTTGGAATCCATTTAAGACTGTCGATAGAAGTGATTTCATTTGTCTTCTTGGCCCAAATATCATGGTTACCACAAATAACATGGACTGGTAAGATCTGCCCCAATCTTTCAAAGAGGTCAACTGCATAGTTAAGCACTTTAATATTGATACTTTGACGATTATCAAAAGTATCTCCAACTTGCACCAAGACATCACCTGGCTTAACATGCTTTTTAAGTGTTGGTATAAACAGATTTTCAAAGAAGTCTTTCTGGATCTCTAACCACTCATTAGAATTAGCTCTAACTCCAAAGTGTAGATCACCAAGAACCCAAACTCTTTTGACTCCCTGTTCTAATTGTTTAGAATCAATCATTAGAATAACTTGTTTATATTTCTTTTGCCTAAAACGCCAGTCTTAGCATCTAACTCTTGAATTAGATCCTCTTTGTAAACGTTAGACAAAGAACTATAAAATTTTGTAGGATTAATATCAAAATACACGCATATTTCACTAAATAAGTCAATACGACTGTATTTAATGGCCATTTCATCAACGATGTAACCATAAACATCATTTATGTCAGCCTTCTTTAATTTATTACATCGACCTAAATCATCAATGTCGTTAAATGATTTAAACCTAGAAGCTTCTATTAACTCGTGAATTTTACGAGCAATCATTTCAAAATGAATTTTGATTTCTTCTTCTCTTGTATCTTTGTAGCCTGATTCTAATTCAAAACTAATGTCGCTTAGTTCAAACTCTGAAGACTCAAAGTTATTGTTAAATATTTTATCGTTGCTCATAATTAAATTCCATGTAAATTTGAATTTGTAATATCCTCTGTCTCAATCAAGCGCATGTAATTCCAATTGATATTGAGTTTACATTTTGTACCCTTGCCTTCACCATCACGAATCTTTAGGATCTTTAACCAATACTCTTCGTTAGCTCTCATCAAGTCATCTTGAATAATACCTAACATAATGTCGGCAGTGTGAGATAGACCTGCAGATTCTGCAATATCTGTCATAGTAATATCACTCGAGTTGTAGCCAGATCTGGTAATCTGTGTTGCAGTAACAATCAACCAATCATTGCGAATACCCATTGCTCTTAGATCCTCTGCAATTTGCTTGATCTTCATATAGGTATTTTCTGTATTAAGGTTTCGGTAGTTGGCTAGAATATTTATATAATCCACTACAACAGCTCCCACTTTAATTTGTCTATCTTCTTCAATTTGATTTACATATGCTTCAATATCAAGTACAGTTGCTTGTGATGTTGGCATTTGTTTAATGAAGAGTTGACCGGGAGGGGTAAAACCATCTCCAACTGTTTCTAGTCTACGCTTAATGTGATCTGCATTTTTAGCCTTTTCTGCATATTCATTAATTGGAATTGATAGCAGATTAGCACCAATTCTTTTTACAAATTTATGAGCTGCCATTTCTGCAGTAATAACTACAGTATTAGTGCCCATCTTAACAAAGTTAGCTGCGTCATTGGCCAAATAGATTGACTTACCAATGTTTTGTTCACCTGCATAAACAATTAAGTTACCACCTTTATCATAGCCACCGCTTAAAAGACGATCAATAAAATTGTAACCAGAACTTACCTTCTCAGTTTCTCTTTGATCATGTGATTCTACGTTAAAGAAGTCAAGACCCAAGTCAGAGTTAAAGTTAACGTTGTTTCTATCGTTAATAAGTGTTTTAACTTTTTGTACAATAGACTCAGCATTCTCTGGTGTTACATTAGTAGTCTTAATAAACTCAATAGTGTCTGTTAATGAGATACTAAATGTCTTCCATTTAATCCATGATTCTGTGGTTGTAGTTAACCATTCTTCGTCATATTGATCAAGATCAACACCAAATACTAGATCTAAGATACCGTCTGTGACCTTTTCTTTTGCTCTCTCGTGTTTTGTAACAAGTAGCTTAATTTGGTCCTTAGTTGGAGTCTCATTAAATCTTTCGTAGAATTTACCAGCAATATGACTTAGAAGACCAATTTCTTCAGAAGTATAATAAGCACTTTGAATGCTTTGAAGATATTTTGGCTTGACTAGTGAAAGTCTAAAAAATACTTTTTCAAAATCTTGTCCGAACTCCATATTTGTTTTATTGTTCTATGGCGAATTCGCCTACTTGTTTACTATAAGGCTCTTCTGCCCAAAGATTAATTGCGATCGCTTGTCTAGTTCCCTCAGTAACAGGTAAAACTTCATGTACATCTTGTCCCGCTTGGAAAATGATTAATCTATTTGGTTTAGCTTTAACTATTTCAGGCGACTTATCAGTACCATCTGTGTAAACTGCTAGATCACCTCCAACAAATTCTTGACCTGCTGGATAATAAACAGTACCAATCACAGGTGTTACTATTTCACCTGTCTTTTTAAACCACGCTTCGTCTTTGTCGTAATGTGTGCCTAAATTGTTTTTAAATCTACTTTCAGTATTTGCTGTTTGAATACCTGTCCAATACTCAAATCCAGAGATGTTATAGCTTTCTCTAACAGGACAATTGTCTCGCCAAATATACTCAATTAGTCTCTTTTTAAGAGTGTCGGCTGGTGAGTTAAACCATGCGTTCCACCAATAATAGACCCCAGGGTCATTAAAAAATGTTTGATCTTGCTCGATTTCTTTAAGTAAATCTGGATCTTTAATAAAATTGTCAAATACTGCTATCATTCGAATGGGTTTTGTAAAATTTTGTATGCGAACTTACCTTCATTATGATTTGTTTGTTCAACTAAACCCAAATCTATAAGCTCCGTTATGGATTGTATTAAATGTTCTTCTGAAGAATCAGTGAATCTATAAGTCTTCAGCGCGTGTAGTGTAAAGCTACCTTTGTGTCTGTCTGGCATCCTTTCACATAATTGAACCTCTTTGTGAAGAATGTCAAATCCTGTAGGATAACCAGGTAAGTCCTTTTCAATACCTAAAATATATTTTATAGGCAGACTGTCCTCATTAATCCTCATCATTTTCTAAGATTTGATCAAGATCAATTTCTCTCTCTTCAGTATTATAGTTGAAGATGTGTTTAATCTTAGCTTCAATTTTTTCAAGCACTTCTTGTGTAAAGACCTTTTCAGTGAAGAATTCGCTATTAGGTACAGTTTCATCAAGGTGCTTACAGATCCAATTACGTGCAGTTTTCTTAGGTACGTATTCGCCTTTCTCGATTGTACCTTTTGTAATACCAATCTCTTCCCAATCAATATACTGCTCAAGACCAACATAGCGATTCATACCTTCTGTAAAGTGAAGGTGAAACTTAATGTTAGTTGGTTTAGCAAAACGGTTTTTGTTAGGCTTAGCAGTTACAATAATTCCAGCTTTTTCACCGCTTGATTCTTTAAGCTGTGCCTTGTTTAAGAATAGAACAATTGAAGCCGCATATTCTGGTCCTGTTCCACCACCAGCTACTTGACGTGAAATAAAGTCTTGCGTCTGATATGTGTGATTAGTAAAAATAAAAGGTATCTTAAGATCAGCAAGAGGCGTCATAATGATACGGAAGATAGACTTAAGAACTTTAGATCTTGTCATATCTGCTTTTTCAGAACCTGATCGAGCATCTTCAATCTCCTTTTGAGTTGCCAAGTTACCAGCTGAGTCAAGAATAACCATGACCTTTGGTGTCTTACCGCCAGCTCTCTTAACTTCTTGCATTTTACCAGTTAATGTCGTAACCGATGTTCTAAATTCTTGAACAGTATTAATTGGCTGATAGTTTACTTTAGTGACATCAATACCAAACTTTTCCATTTGATCTTTGTCTACTGCAGCTTCTGAATCATAATAGATCACACTGTAACCCATATCAATTGCTCTCTTAACTGAGTTTAGAACCAAGAACGTTTTACCTGTTCCTGATGGCCCTGCGATTGAACATGTTCTACTATTTGGCCAACCA
>Ga0213865_10000612_pt1 | contig 24061 bp, 15 predicted proteins | sample PICome_6_FD_160100 | JGI IMG/M metagenome (GOLD analysis project Ga0213865, IMG submission 160100) | Coastal seawater microbial communities near Pivers Island, North Carolina, United States - PICO282 | ecosystem: Environmental > Aquatic > Marine > Coastal | place: USA: North Carolina...
CGAATATATCCGTTCTTGATTCGGTATGGAGAGTCGAAATATATTCGTTAAGTTGTTCTCCATCCTTTTCGATTGACTTGCCCGATTATGGATTAACGATGCTGCAAGGTGAAGGTTTTCCGATTCTAGTAACTGAATCTCAATTGCCAGTATCATGTACAGGAATTCTTACAGGAAGTGATGGAAGGACAATCACTTTTTCAATGGATGAGGATGAAGGAGATTCTCAAATTACAGGTGTTTTTTCTAACCTAGGAATTATCGATTCTACTGCAACTTTCAGTGGCACAATATTGTGCGATGAGTTCCCAATCAACATTCGTACAATCGTAACTACTGTGGGCACTCAACCTTTAGTCAATGAAATGCATACAGAAAGCAAAATTGATTCAGTGAAACCATCAAAGATCACGATTCCATACATTGGAGACGGTATCGGAAGTGGTTCTTATTCTGTGGATTTACGTGGACCAATTGGACGTATTGGTACTGTAAATTCACCATTAACGATCACCAATGGAACGGGTTCAATCATAATTGAAATCAATCCTAATGGCTTATTACAACCGAATATGTTCGTTTTCGGAGAAGTACAGTTGACATCATTTAATGGTGAAACGTGGACAATCGATGTAGAATTACAGGCAGAGTCTGAATCATCAATTCCGATTTTAGATGATCAATCAGCCATTATCGGGACTTTTTTTGCAGTTTGTTCCGTTTGGTTTGCTCTAACATATCTAGGTGATTTACGCACAAAAGATGATAAAAAAGAAACAAACTTAGAACAGGAAGAACAGTTTGAATTCGATTAGTTCCTTTTGGGTAACCAACGCTTTATTCGAAGATAATTCCATTTATCTTCTGAAAATATTGCACAAACCCATTCCTTGTGAACGCCCTCTGCAAGGCGTACAGAGAGACAAACGCCCTCCCATGATGTTGAGGCATGATGAACTGGTTGAATGAGCCAAGGGGCGTGAGATTGTTCCAAGTCTCCGTCATAGACGCGCCATTTACAACCAAATTTGAACCCAGGTCGTACCAATAAGCCTCTGCTTAGTAAATCTTCCATTAAGACAATATCTGAGTCGAAGGAAGTTTTGTCTTCAAGACAAGTCTGAACATACTGGTATTCTTCCTCCCGTAACACTCTCCCAGACATATGGTCAAATCCAATTTGGGCCCATGGCCAATCACCATCATACGGCAGATAAACGCCCTTCTCCAAGATTCGTTTTTTTGCCCAACTGTTTTCAACAAATTGTTTTGATTTTGGGCTTAAATCATTCCATTGCTTGTTGGTCCCCTCAGGTTGAATGAGATCCACACGGTACCCAGTGACGTGAAGTTCGTCATCAATTACATATAATTCTGCTAAAACATTGTTCTTTGATGACTGGACACACCAGTCAAAGACGTCTTCCCAACTAAATTGATCATTGGTTGATGCCATCTTAACGTAGGCTTGACAAGACTCTTTGAATCGGTTTTGGCTATTGCCCCAACGAACTCCCCACGATGAAAATGGCAAATCTCCTTCCAAATTTTCGCTAGGCACCACCATTTCTCCACCTCTTCGTCCAGTATCCAATATTACTGCTTCATGAAGCAAATTTGGATTACGTTCAAATTCAGTTTCAATCCAATCTATTGTAGGCAGTGGAACTGAACGATGCCAGTGACAATACAAAACTTCGGCTGATGTTAAACAAATTGAACCGTCAGAATTTCGACGACCTATGGCACTTTTTTCAAATAAACGAGTTGCCAGAGGTGGTTGAAGGATCCAATTATTTCCATCAAATATGGGCCGTTGAAATGGCTTTTTCCCCGGTAATTCTTTGACTACATCAGGGCCTATTGGCCGAGTAGAACGTACGCGAGGTTTGTAACGACGCTGTTGTCGGACCATGCTTACTGGTCATAGAACACACATATTGTTTCGTCGATGGAACCGATTGTCCTAAGGACTACCACCTTGACATAGAAACGAGGGGGAGGAACATGGTTAGCGGCTTTCTAGGCACTCTAACAACAGAGGAACGAACTCTTCTGCACTTGATGTTTCACCAACTACCTGAAGGTGTATGGGAAGCCCCTGTTGAATTGACTCAAGCAGGTATTTCAGCAGCGGTTCATGTCCAAAGAAAGCACGTCCCGCGTACTCTCAAACGTCTTGAGAAACAAGAATCAATCATCAATACAAGTCGTCATGTACCAGGTGCTCGACAAAAAAGAAGAGTCTATTCTTTAACTCCTAAAGGCAGAGAAAGAGCCAATGCTTTGCGAGATAAAATTGGAGAGACGCCAATACGCTCTGATGGAACAACCATCTTGCTTGATTCGCTATACAAGTCGTCAGTTTCACCTCTTGAAATATTAGCACATATCGATGAACATTTGGTTTATCATAAGAATCCTGTACTGTCACCAGTATCCCATCCCGAGGGATCTGCTTCGCTCGATGCTCAAGCTGGAGAAGCTTTGGTTCGTAGAATGTTCGCCCGTGCATGGGAAGACGGGAGAATAACCAAGGATGAACAATTATTACTCAATGAAGTTGTTGACTTTCTAGGAATGCATCCCGATCGTGTTCGACGACTTTCGAATGAGGCGCGTAGAGAAATCAATGTACCTCCTCCCGAAGAGATCTACCTTGATATGTTGAGGCAGGCCCTCGTAGATGGGACAATTCATAGTGAAGAAGAAGCCCTATTGAAAACAGTTCAAGTCGCCTTTGATATCGATGATAATGATCATGAACGATTGTTAAATGAAGCCCGTAAGAAACCATTTATTTCTCCAGAATTGGATGCATATCGGTCTGTTCTACGAACTGCATTATCTGATGGAATTATTACTGGAGATGAAGAGGCTATGCTGTCGACATTGCGGCAACAAACCAATATTTCAGAGCAGGACCACGCCACGCTATTGGCAGAGTTGCAAGATGATATTTGACGAGGGAAGACAATGGGAATGAATGATGATGATGCACGTATCCATGATGCGTTACGTAAACTTGAAACTGATCTTAAATCAATTAAACCATCAAAGGTTCTTCTTGTAGGTGATATCATGATGGATTGTTACATCCATGGTTTTGCGAATAATTTGAACTCCCGTGCTCCAGTTCCTGTCCTTAAGGAAATTTCAAGAGATGAAGATGTTGGAGCAGCGGCACACGTTGCTCGTGGACTTGATTCGCTTGGACTCTCAAGCCAACTTCATGGAGTCATAGGCGATGATGCCCCTGGACTTGCTGTCCTAGATATGCTCGATGAAGAAGGCGTTGATACATCTGGTATTGCGGTACTTGAAGACAGAATTACAACCGTCAAGACACGGTTATTAGGAGCTCGAGAAGGACTTGTTCGAGGTGAACAACTACTGCTTCGCTGGGACATTGAAGACGAGAACCCAATACCCGAAGAAGCATCAAAACTGCTCATTGATCAAACAATCAATGCCTTACCAGGATCCTCCTGCCTCATTCTATCCGATTATGGGTTAGGCGTCCTAAATGATGAGGGGGCAGAACGGCTCATCACCGCTGCTAAAGCCCATAATGTTCCAATTATTGCCGATCCTAAATTGACAGGCCTCCACAGAACAAATGGTGTCGATTGGGTTATGTTCCAATCCAAAGGGCTTGAATTAATGCGAAGAAGGTTGGGCTCTCCAACTGGCACAGATGCAGCAATAAAATTATTGGAATCTAATGATTGGAAACATCTTGTAATTCTTGAAGGCCAGGATGGAGTGACCATTCATTCGAAAGATGCAGACACGGTACATGTACCATGTATGTTGGAAGATATACGCCAAATGATTGGTCTCATTGACGCCGCTGCTGTGGCAGTAGCTACAGCGATTTCATTGGGTTTGACGGTTGAGGAAACTGCTCAGTTAGCAAATGCTGCAAGTGAATGTATCCTAACTGCGGATAGAACAGACAGATTTGTATTAAGACTCGACGATATGATTGATCGAATTGGTGAAATTGCTTGGAGTCTTCAAGTATCTAAACGCTGAGGCGAAGATATGAGTTCATGGTTAAGACCAACAACTGCAGATATTGGTTTGCGGTCTTATGCAGCAACGCTTGGTCGACTCTTTGAGGAAACAGCCTATGGCATGCAGAATTATTTGATCGATGCTGAATCTGCTCGATCAATTCCAAATCTAGTACACCATTCATCAGTATGGAATGTATCAATTCCATTTCATGAAGAAATGAATGCCATTCTCCTCGTAAAATGGTTGGAAGAAGTATTGTATCAAGATGAAGTAGAGAGAAAGTGGATGGTTGAGAGCACAATTCGAATTTTAACGGAAAATGAGACAGTTCATCTCCAAGCACATGTCCTTTGGGTTCCTTCTGATTCTATTGAAAAAGAAGTCGAAATCAAAGCAGTAACACGTCAGGACTTGATTGTGAAGGAAGTAAGACCGAAACAAGAAGTACCTTCTCATTGGCCTGAAGTACCATCTTTTGAGGGACCTGGGTGGTTCTCAGATGTGGTCTTTGATATTTGAAGGTGGGAATCCTCAGGTGGACGCTCGTACTTTTGAGCCAAATCTGCACACTTCCTCCGTCCCGAATCCCTACAGCATCCATGGCCCCAGGTAGGGATGCTCCGTTCCCGGCCTGACCTGTTCCCCCGGTTATTCGGTTCCCGTTTCCTTCCGGAAACGGTTCTCGACACCCGGATCATGTAGGGGCGAGACATCTACGTCCGCATACAGGAACCCAAAAGCCGCTTTCGCCGCCCTGAGGCATTCAGCCCACCATAAAGACGATTTGTGGTACAGGGTACGCCTAGCTCCCCACCTATCCCACCAGACCCTACGTGAAGGTCTATTTCAATCAAACGATGAGCCAACTTATGCTTCTTCTTCGTATTTGGAAGGACAAGACGTCTTGATAGTATCTGCGTCAATAACGTACTGCCCATTAATTTCTCTGAATGTTCCTTCAGCATATACGGTTCTGTTATCTCCTAAACCATTTGAAATTGAACCCGCATTTGAATAGTCAACCAATAGATGTTCATCTGGACCTTCTAGAATAAATGTCATATTCAGTTCATCGATTGAACCATCCATGATTTCTCCACGTACGGCTACTTCTTCATCTAAATGATTTGATGAATTATCGAGTAACTCTTCAACAGTTAATGTTGGCTCAGGTGCTTGAAGAAAGATTGTTCCAAGCAGAGCAATTGTAACAACTCCCCCAATGAGCATGAGTCGAACCCTATATGACAACATACTCTTCAACACTCCCTGTGCAAGTACCTATTTCAATATCTGCTCTCATTCAAGATTCACTGATGATCCAATTGCATCTTCCAATGACTCGTATTCCGAATTCTGTAATTTCTTTCTCAACCCATTAACAATTTCTTTAGTTAACCCAGGGCCTTCAAAAACAAAGCCAGCATACGCTTGTAGAAGGGATGCTCCATTGATAATTTTCTCCCAAGCATCTTCTGAGGACATTATGCCACCAACCCCTACGATAGGCAATTCCCCGTTTGTGTATTTGAAAATATGATGAATCATCTCTGTGCTACGCACCTTTAAGGGAGCTCCAGAACAGCCGCCGCTTTCCTTATACGTTTTATCAACATCATTTGGACGCTCAAGAGTCGTATTCGTAGCCACGATCCCATCAATTTGTTCTTCAAGGGCAACATCCAGAATCTGTTCAAGTTCCTTAAAAGTCAAATCAGGGGCTATTTTGATGAGAATCGGTTTAGGTTTCTCCCCATACATATCTGCTGATTTTGAATTTTCTGAAATACATTCTTGGATGATACTTGTTAGGTAGTCCCCATGTTGTAACTCCCTAAGTCCTGGCGTATTGGGGGAAGAAACATTGATCACGAAAACATCAATATCACGCCACAATCGTCTCATCGTTGTTGCATAATCGTCCTTCGCATCCGACAATGGTGTTAATTTAGACTTTCCAAGATTAGCCCAAACGGGAATTGTTCGAATGAATTTCCTTGATTTTTTCAGACGCAAAGCCACTTTTTCGCTTCCTGGATTATTAAATCCCATTCGATTAACAAGAGCCCTATCTTTCCCGTTGCGAAACATTCGAGGCTTCGGATTTCCTTGTTGTTCCAACATAGTGACGCCACCAATTTCTGAGAATCCTAACCCAATAGATTCCCAACCTCTAAGGGCTTCTGCACGCTTATCCATACCAGCGGCTATACCAAACGGGTGTTGAAAATTAATCCCGAATCTTGTGATTGGGAGACCCCGATTCGGTTTATACAAAGTCCGAAGAATAAAACGCGTGAAAGGATTTGAAGAGAGGACCCTTAATAGAAACAAGGAACGCGCATGTGCTTTCTCTGAATCTTGAACCGCTAACAACGGCCGGGAGATTAGTCTGAAGATTCTCCCCATACACGTCCCTTGAACCGATATCCTTCAAGCCTTGCGCTGTTTCGCAGTGGCATGGAGGAGAATTCCCCACTCTGGTTCGCTTTGCGAGAAGCTGGGCGGAGAATTCTTTCTCTCGGAGAAATATCAATTGAGATACCGCTCAAGTTTCATGCTCGATGGAATCGACTTATTCTCAATATGAGTGATGCTTTACCACAAAGGATCACATTTCCTTCATTAGTTGAAGGAGAACAGTTAATGGTTAAGAATTTGCAGAATCAAATTATACTCTCTAATCAAGGAAGATCTGAATCAATGGAAACATTGTGGTTGCCAATGAAAACAGATGAAGTTTTACCATTGCTTGAACAAATGTGTTCTGAATTACTTCTTGCAGGTTATCCTGGATGTGAAGGATGTGGGTTCCGAGAAAATGAAGATGTTTGGGATGAGAAATTAAGTCGGAACAATCTCCAAGAATTTTTAGATTAATTCCATAGATACCTTAAGGTATCTGTTTTGATTGAACTTTGGCGAGCCTTCAAGTATGGTCGACAAACCGGATGAAATGATGAGCATCGTTGTCCTCGCCGAGAAGCCCAGTGTTGCAGAGGACATTGCTAAAGTGCTTGGCATATCCAAAAAAGAAGGGACTCACTGGCAAGGTGACGGTATTGTTGTCACATGGGCAGTTGGCCATATGCTTGAACTAAAATACATGGATGATTATGATCCTGAGTTCAAGAATTGGAGGAAAACTGCCGATAGACTACCTTACATCCCAAAGGAATTTGAATTCAAACCGAAATCGGGTTCAACAAAAAAGCAACTAACAGCGATTAAGAAATTAATGAAGGATAAATCCGTTACAGAAATAGTAAATGCTTGTGACGCAGCAAGAGAAGGGGAATTAATTTTCCAAACAATTTACAGTCATGCCAAAATTAAGACCGATGTAACTCGAATGTGGTTACAATCAATGACCAATTCTGCTATACAGAAGGCTTGGGATGAGCGAAAACCGTCCAGCGATTTTAAGCCCTTGTCTGATGCAGCTTACAGTCGAAGTCAAGCCGACTGGCTGATTGGTATGAATGGGTCTCGTGTTGCTGAAATATTTCTACCAAAGAAAAGAAGTGAAAGACAAGCAATCTCCATTGGTCGTGTTCAAACAGCAACCCTCGGAATAATTGTTGATCATGAGTTGGAAATTCTTCAACACATTCCGACCCCATATTGGGAACTTAATGCGACATTTTCAAACAAAACAAGTTCATGGAGCGGTCGTTGGGAAGGAGGAAACTCAAATGATGATGTCAAAGCCCACTGGGTTCTCACTCAGGGTGATAAGGATCGAATCCAAGCACTTCTAGACTCAGGTGATGATGCTGAAGTTAGCGAGAAACTGACAACTGGAAATGAACGACCTCCGCTTAATTATGACTTAACCTCTCTCCAAAGACAAGCAAACTCTATGTTTTCTTGGCCAGCTAAGAGAACTCTGAATGTCGCTCAAGCCCTCTATGAACGTCATAAATTAACAACCTATCCTAGAACAGATTCAAGATATTTACCATCAGATATGACTGATGCTATTGATGAAACAATCGCAAATATTGGAACTCAGTCCCAATATTCGGGATATTCCCAACATCTGAAAGAAGGAGGCTTAGAAAATGTCAAGAGAAATTTCAATGATGCTAAAGTGAGCGATCACTTTGCAATCATTCCCACGGGGAAGGCGCCTTCGTCTTCGTTATCGAATGATGAAAAGAGACTTTACGATTTAATTGTACGAAATTTCCTCGCATCATGGTATCCTCAATCTACCATTGAGAAGCAGAAGAGAACTGCTAATTTGGGTGGAGAAATCTTTGTTAGAGAAGCTCAACAATACCAAACTCTTGGATGGAGAGAAGTAGTTCCAAAGAATTTGAGTTTCCCTGATGGATGGGGTACTCTGGAAAAGAATCCTATTTCCTCTTCAGTTGAAGAACATACATGGAAAGAAGAGAAATCCAAACCCCCCTCACGCTTAAAAGAAGCAAGGCTCTTGACATTGATGGAGCGAGCAGGTAAAGAAATTGAGGATGAAGAACTTGCAGAAGCCATGTCTGACAAGGGGTTAGGTACTCCTGCAACACGAGCCGACACAATTGAAAAATTACTCTCTAGAGGATACATCTCTAGGCAACAATCCGGAGCGATTAACGCCGCACCCCATGGAATAAGAATTATTGAAATACTCAGGCGTATCCCTGTTGAGTGGATCACTTCAGCCGAATTAACTGGTGAAATGGAATCTGCTCTAATCGCTGTACAACAAGGAAAACTTGCTGCAAGTGAATATATGCAGCAAATTATTGACCAAACAAACGATCTCGTTACCAGAGTAAGAGACCATGAACGAGGCGACCTCTTCACCGGTGACCAATCGATTGGCAAATGCCCGTTGTGTAAGAATACAATTACAGAAACGGCTCTCTCATACACCTGCGAAAAGAATGAAGGGAAAGAAAAAGGTTGCACCTTCGTATTTTGGAAGGATACCAGCGGTCGTTGGTTTGATAGAACAACCGCTTCAAGACTCTTACAAGAAAAGAAAATAGAAGATTTACACGGCTTCTTCAATCGAAATGGAGAGTCTTATTCAACAACAATTACAATAGACGACTCAGGAAAGGTGACTTCTGAATTATCGTCTGGAACACGAGCAAAGACCTCTGACGAGGCTGTATGTCCTTGTCCTAAATGCGATGATGGAACCATCCGTGAAACTGATTCACATTATGCATGCGATAACGAAGAATGTAAATTCAGAGGTGTCGGGAAAGAAATTTGTAAGAGAGAAATTAGTCTTGCTGAGGCAAAAGCGATTCTGGTAGATGGGAAATCACCTCTCATCGATAATTTCATTTCTCGAAGAGGAAGACCATTCCCCGCATATCTTGTCTTGGACGGCAATAAAGTGGGCTTTGAATTTCCACCAAGAGAACCAGCTGCAGACGCTCGAAGATTCGAAGTGCAGCCTGGAGTCGTTGCGATATGTCCTAAGTTTAAGACAGAAATCTATGAAACAGAAACGCATTTTAGGCCTAAAACCAGTGCATCAGGTTGTAAAATCGACATACCTCGTGAAATTGGTAAAAGAGAACTCACCCGAGAAGAAGCTAAGACATTGATTGAAAAAGGAGAAGTCGGGCCATTTGATGATCTCATTGCAAAGAAAACTGGAAATCCATATACTGCCATTCTGTATTTGAAAAAGAACCAAAGAATCGGTTATCGGTTTGCTAAACGGTGAATTCGGAAGAAACTTCATGAAGTCCGCCCCATCAAGGGAACCATGGACTACGACTATGATGTCGTTATTGTCGGCGCTGGCCCTGTTGGAGGCTATGCATCTCGACTTCTTTGTGAAAGAGGATTATCAGTCTTGATGATCGAAGAGCACACAGAGATAGGACGGCCATTCCAATGTGCAGGCCTTGTAACGCCAAGCGCTATGCACGCAGTAGAGGCTTACGGCACAGTCGTTCAAGATGTTGATGGCGCATTGATTCATGGCCCTTCGGGCACGCTCGTACCGGTTGGAAAGGATGGTGACCTGAGAACATATGTTGTTTGTAGAAAGCGATTCGATCAAGAAGTTGTTCAACAAGGATTGAAGGCTGGAGCAGATATTTTACTCGAATCTCAGCCAACTAATGCAATCGTAAATTCAGATGGAGTAATCGTTTCAATAAAGAATCAACGAACACAGGAAGAACGCCATGTCTCTTGTAAACTCTTCATTGGTTGTGATGGGGCTCATTCATGGGTAAGAAGAACATTCAAAATGGGACACCCAAAAGAAATGATGGTCGGTTTTCAAGCAGAAGTAGTTGGCTATGAGGGCAAAGACCGATGGCTAGAGATGTACAGTGGTTCTGAGATTGCTCCCGGATTTTTCGCATGGGTAATTCCGTCAGGAAACGATACACATCGCATTGGTTTGTGGTCAAAAGCAGATATGTTGGATGGGAAGAGCATTCTAGATTGCTACAATGATCTACTCAATCATCCACTATGGAAAGAACGATTCGAAAACATACAGGAAACAGCACGGTATTGCGGCCCTGTGCCATCTGGAATGATTCGCAGACCCTACAAAGATCGAGTCATGGTACTAGGAGATGCGGCGGGTATGGCGAAACCAACTACTGGTGGAGGGCTTGGACCAGGGTTCAAGCAAATATCATCGATTGTGGATAATCTCGTAATTGCCATAAATAACAACAAACTCACTGAAAAAGATTTGAAAGCGATTACAAAACCGTCATGGCCTAAGATGAAAAAGGAACAGGATAGGGCTAGAGCACTTCGTGATTTGCTTGTATCGACACGAACGGACGAAGAACTTGACCAGCATTTCGCTAATTTTGCTAAACCTGAAATAATTGCATTAATCAATTCAGTTGGCGATATTGAAAAACCTGTCCCGCTAGGGATGGCTCTGCTTCGAAAGGTACCTGCTTTCAGAAAATTAGCATTCCAAGCAGGAATAAAATTACTGTTTACTTGAGGTGACTGATATGGGAAAATGGAATATCATTCACAAAGTCAGATATCCACCATTTGATCATCAACGTTGGAAACCAAATATAGTTCCTATTGTTAACGAAAAGGTGAAGATGAACTTAACTAATGAACAAATTAAGCAAAGCTATCCTCCATTTCGAATTAATAGTGAAGAAGGATGGTTGCTTGAAAGAACAATCGTTTCCGAAGATGGAATCGAATGGGATGGAACCACATCCAACTTCGTAGATAACTCAGAATTTGTAAATCTAGTTGATCAACAAAGAAAGGGTTGGTACATCATACCAAACAACCTACATTCAGTAGCAAGAAGATTGATTAATTTCGCAGTTATTTTACTTCTCATGACCCTAACTTATCTTTTTGTAGAACCTATACTAAGTTCTCTGGGAATTCCGAGTTTAGGTACTCAAAGCATTCGATTGGGGTTGTTGGATTATCCTGTTCTGACTGTAGTTGTCGTACCTTTCCTTCTCATGCCGTTATTATTGCGGATGGTGGCAAATTTTCTGGACCTTAAAAAACAACAAGATTATTTTAAAAATCCAGCAAAATCTCCGATTCTAGAACTCGATTCTAAAATACAGAGTGGAAAATCTCTTCGTGGAAAATGTATAATCCCTGAACGAAGATCTGATTGGAAGTCGATTTCGATACATTGGCATGTAGGCACCTTGCCTCCATCTCGGCTAGCACTTGTTGAATTATCTGGACGAAAACTCGAAGACCAACCTCCTGTTGGACTTTCAACTCCACTACCACACCACTGGGAGGAAGGACTTGATGATGGAACGGCAGGAGGTGAAGATGCACCAATGGAAAGACAAGACATACCAGGGGGTGTATTCCTTCGGCCAATGAGGTTCTCAGAAGAAGGTGGCGGCCAAGAACTTGATGAGGATGGAAATTTTGAACTCAGCCCACCTGTAAATAATTGGCCTGGGTCGGTTAATTCAGAATTGCTTAGAGTACATTGGGAAATTGTGGTCAAAATAAAAAGACTAAAAAACATGCCACTGCTCTGGGTTATGCCAATTCAAGTAAATTTTCCAACAGAAAATATAAATTTGGAAAATCTAAATGTTAATGACTCAAGGACTGAGCATTTCTACATAGGCAAGCGTTAAGTTCAATTCCTACGGATTGATGTAACAGCATGGGCAAAAGTGTAGTTTCAGCTGTCTTTCTTTCTTTACTTATGTTGTCAGGGTGTTTCGGTACAGATTCAGCAAAGGAAGAACAGGAGACAATTCAGCCTGAACCATACACTCTTAACGCGAATTGGGAAACTATGAATCCTAGCGGTGAAGTCAACCAAATCATCGAACTCAGACTCCTTTTAAATTCAACTGGACAAGGTAGTTATGATGCAATTTTGAATACATATCATGAAGATAACCAACCAGATGGTTTGGATGTCATCCTAAATAAAAAAGATACATTCATCTCAATCATTCTTCAACCTTCAAAACACGGCGTCTTTACAATAGAAGTTGAATTAATATTGTCGACTGGATCTTCAGTAGTTTATTCAAACACACTAACAATATCTGTCCCTGATGAGGGTGTCACCTCATTGATTGTTCCGCAATACATCGTAGTTGAATCGCCAATTATCCAAATTCAAGGACAAGTATTACACCAAGATTTCTCGACATGCTCTTTGGTTATGGAGATACCAGATCAGTCGTTAAATCTCGATTTAATTGCTGTTCAAATTAATGCAGATGGTTCATTTATTCACGTATTGACCGGACTTGATGAGAGAGAAGAGAGCTTTGTCATATCCAGTATGGCAACATGCGGGGAATATACTCAAACAATTTCTTATGCGAATACTTCGGTTATGATTATAGAAAATAATGACATTGATGGAGATGGTATCATAGACGATATCGACATTTGCCCAGATGGTATAGGTGAAAGCGATGGCTGGGCCTCAAGCCCATCGAGTGACGTTGATCAGGATGGTTGCCGGGACTATGATGAAGATACAGATGACGACAACGATGGTGTTCTCGATATTAATGATTCATGTGCTTCAATAATTGGATGGTTAAGCAATCAAGAAAACGATCGTGATCAAGATGGTTGTATAGACGATGGCAATGATTCAGATGATGATGGGGATGGGATTCTTGACGATATGGATTCATGTCAAGATGGTGAAGTAAACTGGCCTGCTAATCTCTATTTAGATTGGGATCAAGATGGTTGCCATGATCTCATAGAAGACATAGATGATGATAATGATGGCGAAAATGATACGTCAGATTTGTGCCCTAAAGGCCGAACCAATTGGATTCTCCAACGTAACATGAATACTGATTTTGACATGGATGGTTGTTTTGATTCAACCGAGGATGACGACGATGATAATGATGCTGTCAACGATGTTAATGCAACAGGATCCATTTTAGATCAATGTCCATACACTCCGTCAGGAGCGATTGATGTAGATGAATTTGGCTGCGCAGCAGTTGAAAGAGATACTGATTCAGATGGTATTAATGATCTACTTGACCAGTGTGAAGGTACACCAAACGGATTAACCGTCAATGCTGCAGGTTGTGCTGATCTCGATGGAGATGGCGTCTTTGCAAATGTTGACATTTGTGCAAATAGCCCACAAAGGTGGACGATTGATGCCCAAGGTTGTGCAATTAATCAAAAATCAGTACTTTGGACATCAGGTACGACAGTAAATGGTCCAATGGATATTGTTCCTACGTTCACGGTTCCAACTCTTGATGGAACATTCAATTTCCAAAACAAGTGGACTGGTGATGATGTTTATCTCTTCATGTTCAAGTATACAGACTCAAGTGGGAATTCTAATTCTGGCACATGGGCCACAAATCCTGGTACATTCATCCGTAATCTTCCTTCCAACACCCATCTTTTCTATGGTTCGTTTGATTCCACGTATCACAGTGACATCACGTCACGAAAGAGTGATGTAGAAGCCAGACTAAATCCTAGTGAAGAACAAGAATGGTCAGGTAGAATTCACTACATCGACATGGATGCAAGCAACATACAAGGTGGTTTAGGCCAAATGATATCGAATACCAATAGTCCTTTTTTCATGGGAATCGACAGATTCCAGAGGGCAAGAGAAACTGGTTCCATCTATGCATGGGTTTCTCAAACCAATGATCCGAACCATTATGCGTACGAGCCCCACCAATGGAATGCAGAATTTGAACCAGAAATTCGTATGCAGGATAGTGGAATCGATGTCGTAACCCTTTATGATTTTGAACGACATGCTGGAGGCTGGGGTGCGAATCATAATTCCTACAGAAATGCTTCTTTCAGTATGCCTCAAAATATGTCTTCCTATGATACACTCGAAGTTTTTCATGAACATGCTTGTGATGATCGAAGTAATCGATTCCAAAATAGTGATGGAACATATGGAGGCTGTCATGAATGGGATTATCTGGCTCATCTCTATATTTGCGATGCAGATAATTCATCTGTATGTGGAACTGAATTCATGCGTTGGATAACAACCTATGGTCGCGAAGGTCGTTGGCTTACAGATATCAGCCCCTATTTGTTTATGCTTGAAAATGATGAAACACGTAAGTTTCGATACAAAGGAGCCAATAAAGGTGACATGACAATCAAGTTCCTTTTCTCTAATTGGGGAAGTGGTGAACGACCTCACGATGCGACATTTGCATTTACAGGAGGGCAGTTCGATGGAAGTTATAACAACGAAAGTCGTTACTTAAGAAGTTTAAATTTCACAGTTCCAAGTGAAACCACAAGAGTCGAAATAGTTGCAACAATCACTGGCCATGGATTCCAAAAGGACGATGCAAATTGTGCTGAGTTTTGCGATCATGAGCACCACTATTACATCGATAATCATCATACTTACGAATGGCATCCAATCGTAGGCTCAAATACTGGTTGTGAAAATGAAGTCTCCAATGGAGTAGTTGCCAACCAGTTCGGTTCTTGGCCATTTGGTCGAGCAGGATGGTGTGCTGGACAAGATGTCAAACAATGGACTTACGATATCTCATCATGGGTTGATTACAATGGCCAAAACAACGAACTAACATACCGTGGACTCTTTAATGGCCAAGAGTATAATCCAACTGGAGAATCGAGCAAAGGTGGAAGAAATATCGTTGCAGAAATATGGGTTGTATTCTATACGAATTCTACAGTTTGAGTTGGGGGCAAACAATTGGCCTTAGGCAAAGAATTTGTCGTCTCTGGAGTTTCAAGATATTGATAATCGCTATTGCGCCTTTGCGGTAAGAATCCAGATCGAAGAATTGAGGTTTGTAGTTCTTGCTCAGATGCACTGAATTTTGTCGTACCTGAAGCTGATACTACATTTTCTTCCATCATTGTCGAACCTGCATCGTCTGCCCCTCCGAGCAATGCCATCTGTGCGACACCCATCCCCATTGTTGGCCAGGATGCTTGTATGTGAGGTACATTGTCAAGGAATAAGCGGGAAATCGCAACATGACGTAGATATTCACTTGCTCCTGCACCGAGTTCAAATCTATTGGCACCTTTGTTCCTTTTTCCAAATGTATTAGTCTCAAGTTGAACAGGCCATGCAATAAATGAAGTGAAACCAACATGACCTAACGAAACCACACGTTCTTGTTGCTGACGTATTCGATGCAGATGCTCAATTCGATTTGAATTTGTTTCACCAAATCCAATGACATTTGTTGCACTAGTGGTTAATCCCATGCATTGCGCTTCTTCCATTACGCGAAGCCAGTTATCTGGGTGTCCTTTCTTAGGGGACACATCAGTTCGAACGGTTTCAACAAGCATTTCCGCGCCACCTCCAGGTAAACCATGCATACCGGCTTCTTTGAAACGAGTGAGTACTTCCAATGTTGTACTCTGAGTAACTTCCGCTATACCCTCTATTTCAATCGGTGAGAAACAGTCCAAATCAATTGTTGGATGGTGAATCCTTAATTCGTTAATCAGACCAATATACCAATCGATATCGAGAACCGGATTTACACCTCCTTGCATCAAAATTCTTGAACCTCCAATCGCTTCTAATTCGACTATTCGTTGACGGATTTCATCGTATGTTTGAGTATATGTCTCTTCATGACCAGGAGGGCGATAAAACGAACAGAATTGACAATTAATAGTACATACATTCGTGTAGTTGATGTTGCGATCCACAAGATAGGTTACCTTATTTGAGGGATTATGTAATTTCCTTCTATGATGAGCTGCATTCATTAATTGATGCAAAGGGGCAGTGTCATACAATATGAGGCATTCATCACTTGTGAGTCGAAAAATTTCATCGCTAGAATTGATCTTATCAAGAATAGTTGACCAGCCCATGGGCTCACCTCTATACTATCCCCATGATTCTTTCAATATCATCAATTGTTTTTGGGCAGCGATTTGTGAGTACGTCTGGCTCACCATCTGTCACAAGAACATCATCTTCGATACGAATCCCAATGTTTGCATATCGCTCTGGACATTCAACATCAGGCCTCCAAGCACCAAAATATAATCCCGGTTCTACTGTCAACACCATGCCAGCTTCCAGCAATCTTGGAGTCCCGTCCGGTTTGTAGACACCAACATCATGCACATCGAGACCGAGCCAGTGGCCTGTGTTATGCATATACCAATTCTTCAATTGGCCAGTTTGCATGTCTAGCGCTTCATCTAAAGTTTGATCAATGACTCCCAATCGAATCAGCCCTTCAGCGAGAACAGAACGTGCAACTTCGTGAGGTTGATTGTAGGGATTTCCGACACGGCATGCTGCGATAGCTTGTTCCTGTGCTTCAAGAACAATCTCATAAATTTCCCTTTGAGCATCGCTAAACTTACCATTGATTGGCCAAGAACGAGTTATATCAGCAGCATAGCCTTTGTATTCAGCTCCTGCATCAATAAGGATAATCTCATCCCCTCTACAAGTCGATTCGTTGACTGTATAATGAAGAATGGTAGCATTTTCACCACATCCTACAATTGATGGATATGCCCAGCCACTGGTTCCACCGTAAACGAAAAAGCCCTCAATAATCGCCTGAATTTGATATTCAGTAATGCCATCTTTACTAGCTTTCATCGCTAATTCATGAGCGATTGATGAAACTTCTGCAGCGTAACGCATTAACTCAATTTCTTCGGGAGATTTACGGAGACGCATTTCAGCAATCCTACGACTTGGATCCTCTATTGAAACTGGTCCAGAACCAAAGTGTTGACGATTACGGTCTCTACGTTCAATAGCAGAGCGAACTATTGAATCAATGCCTTCACTAATTCCAGTTCGAACATGTACTGTAGATGATTTCGAGAGATATCCATCAAGGTGGTGTTCCAAATCATGAATCGAATTTGCTTTGTCAACAGACCAGTCACTGAGAGCCCCTTCCGTCCCCGGCCGTCTTCCTTCCCATATCTCTTTCAAGGTGTCTTTTGGTTGAACGAAAATGTGAGAAATCCATTGCGATTCATCATGATAAAAGACAAGGACAGATTCAGGATCTGTCCATCCAGCAAGGTACAGCATATCGCTCGAGGTTCTGTATGGATATGTGACGTCATTACTGCGAACGGCTTCAGGAGGTGTAGCAATGATCACTAAATCGGAAGGAGTCAATTGAGACAGAAAACGTCGCTGACGTTCTTTGAAAATAGCTTTAGGGATGTTCAATGGTTCATTTGGAAGACTTTCCATGGCATTGTCAAACATACACTCACCAGTTCTTGCTACTATTCACGGTTTTTTAATGAATGGTTAATCATCGGATAGTTTAGTATCGGACCAACGAACAAAATCCGATTCTTTTGATGTTCGTACTTTTTTCCGTACGACCATCATTAAGGATACTATGAATAGAAGGAAAATTATACTCCACAAGGTAATTGACTGAAATGAGGATTCGACCGAAGTTTCCTGCTCTTCAACCATGAAACTAATTGATGTGCTAGCACCGTTATTATCGGTTAAAACAAGAGTAATCTGTTTCCACTCATCAGCCTGAATATCTGAAGATAATAGATAGGATCTGCCACTCAAGAGTGATTTACCATCAACAAACCAATTGTATTCTAGCGTTTCAATGTCATTGACTGTATCTGTTGTCAGATTGGCCGTAAAACACCATTCCTGAGACGATTTAACGTTTATTGTCTGATTATTGGATATTTTAAAACCGTCAAATCTCAAGTCTAATTCTGGCTCAACGTTCAGCACAGTCACATTGTGTTGGACATTGACGAAGTTGCCACCAATATCACGGACAAGGCCGATTATCTGGTAAACACCTTGCTCACCTGCAGTAAACGATAATCTGTTATCATTCATTACTTCGGTTGAAGTGACTGCCCTTCGTTCGCCATCTGGCTCAATTATGGTCCAAGTAACCGTATACACTGAACCTTCATAGCCATCATCAACATCAATGTCTACGGTTATTGTTTCTGATTCTTGCATCTCAGAGATTGCCGACAATGTTACATTTGGAGAATTTCGATCGACAACAAAATATTGTGAAAGAGAATTGGATTGCTTCAAATTCATCGTTTGAACGTAGAAATCAATCAGATACAATCCATCTGGTAGATGAATAGAAAGGGTCTCCATTGTAATGATTATATCTCCATCTTCGAGTGTGTGAGCCACTGTTATGGGGGCATAATTATCCACACAAACTCCGAATGGAGCAGGACAAACTGAAAGCGAGGCTAGAACTTCCTGTTCTGGACTAATCGATTCAAGTGAAATGAGATTTGGCGGCAATAGGACTTCGTATTGTAAAGTTGTATCAATAGAAGTAAGAATGATTTGTGAAAGTTGGTCTGATTTGGACTCATACATCAGTACAGGTCTGTGATTAGTCATCCCAAGGTATACAGTTAATCCAAACGACTCCAAATCAGTTTGTTCTAAGAGTGAAATTCTTACGAGACAGGTGCAACTTTCGGAAGCATGCTGGAATTCGTGATTCCATTCCCAGTACGTTATGCCGAATTCAGATTCATAAGGAGTAACCGATAAGAGTGAAGAACTTGAGTTAAGAAGTTCATATTGTGTATTTGCAGTCACATTCCATAGTGTGATCTCAACTGATGTAAGAGGGACAGTTGATGAACCACTAACATTTATCAAATCAAGAAAATGAATTCCATTTTCTTGATGAAACTCCAATGTTGGAGATGCAATAGTATCCTCGCTGGAAGAATTCAACACAAATGGAGAAAAAATAAGCATTAAAAGAATGCTTACCAAACCAATTGATATTGAATTTGCTCTAAACATAAGTCACTAGCTCTCAAACGGATCGCACAGTTCACCTTGTCCAGGGAAACTAATTGGATTACGTGGGTTTGTATCCCATTTGAATTCACAATAGTTCACGTGCCCATCTCCATCACTATCCACAAGCCTATCAGCGGGATCATATGGATCAAATTCAAAGTGATATTCCCAACCCGTAGCCATACCATCATCGTCATGGTCCATGTAATAGACCTCAGGACCATCTTCCCAAGCATCTCCATCTGTATCATTTGCAACTGGATTGGTACCATTTTCAAATTCTTCAAAATTCGTATAATTTTCTAGATTATTATAAAATTTCAAACCATCAGGAGTATCAGGATCAATATTGCATTCAGCATTTGTGGTGTCATTGTATCCAGGACAATATTTCCTGATTAAACCAGTACGATTGAGTCCGTCTGAATCAGGGTCTTCTTCTCCATCATTGATTCCGTCTAAATCACTGTCTGCCATTGATGGATCCATAACACCACGGGCGCCGTAGGCATTGATTGTGGAATTGTCAACAAGATTGTTGTTAATGGCTTCATATGAGTATCGAACTTCCCATCCATCAGGCAATTGATCGCCATCTGTGTCATCATCAACTGGATTTGTGTTCCAGTTTGTGGGAGCTTCTGCTCCATTGGCAAGTGTATCGTTATCAATGTCATAGGTATCATCTTTCAAGGAGTTCAGTGAAGGATCTAAGGCCCATCGGCCTTTACAACCATCACAAAGCGTGTTTCCAGGAAGGTCAAAGCCCGAGAGATTCATTTCTGAAACTTCGTATTTCTTTTGCAGTTCAAATCCACCAAGCCAATTAATCCAAACATAGCCGCCTGGATCCATTTGACATCCATTCGTACTTGTTTCAATGCATCCTGGTCGATCCCAGTTCGATACTGCAACCCAAAGAGAATGAGAGTTCGTATTATCTTCGGTTGATTTTACCTGCATTTCCCAACCATCGAGCATACCATCCGCATCAGTATCGTTAATCAGTGGATTGGTTTCATATTGGAAAGGACGAGGTATGAAAAGAATCTCATTACCATCGATGAGTCCATCGCCATCAGTATCAGAATTATTTGCATGCGTTACGAAATTGTCCTCACCAGCAATGACTTCTTCACCATCTTCTAATCCATCATTGTCAGTATCAAACATACATGCTGATGTGAAATACTGTTCACCATTGAAAATATATCCAAGTTTTGTTTCTTGTTGATCACTTTCGCCATCACTGTCAGTGTCATCATTCGATGCGTTCGAACCCTGACCATCACAGGTTGAAGAAAATTCTTCAAAATCAGAAAGGCCATCACCATCTGTATCCGGCAGTCCTGGATCAGAGACGACCCATGTCAGTTGAACACCACGATTGACGACAAGAATTTCCCATCCACCAACTTCAATTCCATCGAGGAGACCATCGAGGTCTGTATCGCCATGGGTCGGATCTGTTGAGCGGCCAACGACATTTCCTTGGTCATCAAGTCGTGCTTCGTACTCCATGAGGTTGGTAAATCTCTCCGATTCTTCGACAAGATTCATCCAAACGAAGAGTCTAGATTCGACTTGGTCACCTGGCGCTACATTGATTGAGTAAACATAACCATCAACTGGTGCAACAAGGTAAACAGGTTGCTTGTTGCCTCCACCCATTGTGAATTGGCCACGAGCGATCGTGGTATTGCTTGTCACGTAATCACCCTTCTCGACGTAGAGTTCAACAACGGTTGTTGTCAGTTCTAGATCTTCGAACATAACATCGCCGTCACCATCAGAATCCCATCCATCAAAGTCGATATCGTCGTTTGCATTGCTGGCATTCCTCGGATTTAGCGGGTATTCAAGAGTAGTTCGATTGTATTGGTTGGCTTCCCAACCATCTGGCATCTTATCACCATCTGTGTCCTGACTCCAAGGCGATGTGAATGAGGGCAATCCGTTTGTTAGACCAAACTTGTTCGCCACTTGGTATTCCTCAAGATTGTTCAATCCATCTTCGTCCCAGTCATTGTATCCGTCTGAGGAGTTGTGAGGGTTGAGTTGTTTATTTGCTTCTTGTGTAGGGTGGTCTTGTTTGAAGGAGAAACAGTATTCAAATCCATCAGGCATACCATCTCCATCAGTGTCCCAATCACTGGGCCCGTTTAGAAGACCATCGCCATCGAGATCTGATAAGAACCATGCTGCGCTTACTTCGGAAGCAAATGGAGCAGAACGAGGAGTTCTTTGAGAGAGTGGTGTGCTTTCGGGCTCGCCACAATCAGATCCGAGTTCAAAATCTAGAACAACCGCTCCTGAATTAACTTCAAGAATATCTGGGAGCATATCGCCATCAGAATCTGGTGAAGCAGGGTTTGTGCCGTATGCTTCTTCTTGGAAATTCAAAAGTCCATCTTCATCAAAGTCAAGAACTTGGTCACAAGAGTGCTTGCCAAGTGGATTTTCAAGTTCATCCCATGTTGGAGCGCCTTCAAATTCTTCAAGCATAGATGAGAGAGTTTCTTCAAGCGCGAGATTTAACAGAGTGCAATCCCAGTTGCCAGAGAGAGGATTGAATAAGTAAACTGTTCCATCAGGCGAAGAGACATTCATTCCATAGATTGATTCCCAACGGTCGTTAAGGCCATCGTTATCGGTGTCTGCTCGTTGAGGATCAGTCCCAAGTTCAGCTTCTTGCTCATTTGTTAATCCATCTCGGTCAGGGTCTCCATATTTTCCCTGCTCTGGATCTGGCCATGAATCGCTTTCATTGGAAATTTCAGCGTCATCGGCTGTTGAGGAAGTACCTGTTTCATCATCGAGTTCTTCAGATTCACCATTATCGAGTGGATTCAAGCCGTGTTCAACTTCCCATCCATCGCTCATGCCGTCTTTATCGGTATCGGGGTCATCTTTATCGGTACCATATTGTGATTCTTCAAGAACATCCGGAAGACCGTCGCCGTCACTGTCTGTAGCCTCTCCAGAGGTTATCTCATCTCCAAAGAGATCCTCTTCGGCAGCACTGTCGAAATCACCAACGCCATCAGAGGTCTGATAAAAGCCGCTCACCCCTACGAATAGAGCGCCAAATATGAGTGTTGAAATGATTGCAGCATATGCCATTTGATTGTGATTTAGTGTCATTGGATATAGCCTCCGCGCCTTGACTAATTATACGAGCCTATGATTCGGTTATGAACCTTGACCTTAGTTGCTCGATAACAACCGAATAGAACCAACCTTAGACTTTGTATTTCAACAATGAAGAAATTGAGACGTTTAGTCGCTCCTCTTCCTGCCCGATAACCAGGTTAAATTTTCTGCCATGTGCCCGTTCCCAAATACTAGCAATCAAGCCAATAGAAAATGGTGCGAGGGGGCTTTTAGGCAGTTCCAGAATGGTGTCATAGGATTCCACATCGTAAGATAACAATGTCGCATCACCCCAACCCTGATCAAATAAATAAACGCGGAAATAGGCACTCCAACTTTCAGACCCCGTGATGTAGACCGATCGTTCTGATAGGAAAAATAACTCACGAATCGACGTAATGATTATTGATAGAATTGATCGTTCTGATAAGGACCAAACACTCGGACATTCCATCCAATCGATTTGACTCATATCTGGCGCATGTGGTAAACAAGACGAAAAAAATCGTTCAAAAAGAGACGCAGGTAGCAACATGTATCGTTCACCATCGATCTCTAAATGGCCACTTTCCTTCGTCACAAGTTGATTTGAAAAATCAATCACTTCAGTGCCTTGAACATGTGACATTTCCGCTGACCAAGGAAAGGATGGAACATCTTTAGGAGGAGGTAACTGAACATTATCTTCAAGAGAAAGTTGAACAACTCGAGGTGTTGGCTCGTTCCAACGGATTTTGTATCTTGACTGATGAAAAACTTCCAGCGCATATGATGCTAATCCAACTGAAAAAAGAGGGTGGGCACCATTAAGGATTTTTTTGTTGGACATATCGACTATTCCGCTCCCAAAGAAATGGGTTAGATTAGAGAGATTAGAATTGAACTTTTTCTTCTTGAAAATTCGAGGAGGCGGAGACAACCGCTGGTGGAATTCTAAATCATCAACAACAGCATTGATGAAAGTTCGGCTTAACGGGTGGGTAAAAAGTCCTTCAAAACAACGCCACCATCGACTGAATTCATGTTGTTTCCATAACATGTAACAATTCAAATCTGAATCATAGATAAATCCATCCGAAATTGATAGCGATTGATGGGAAAGTGGATCTTTGGCCGACATGGATTACATTCCTTCATACGCTAGAGAATCCTCAGAGTCAAAGCAATACTGAACATGTTGGAAATCTGATTTGAGGTGGGCAACATCTTGTTTTACGGCATTTGTATCTTCGTGTTTTAACAGGACACGAGAATAAAATGATGCCACTTCTTCCATTTCTCTTGGACCCATACCGACCCTTGTAAGTTCTTGAACACCAAGCCTTAATCCAGATGGAGTCATCGCTTTAGTATCACCAGGAAGCATGTTCATGTTTGTGATGATTCCCGCTTGTTCCAAGAGTGCTGCTGCTGATGCGCCTGCTCCTGAATCAATTTCTCCATGTCGAGTAAGTACCTGATGAGAGGCTGTGTAACCACGTGATTCTGCTAAGACATCAAAACCCTCGGCTGCAAGAGCTTGTGCAAATACTTGGGCATTTTTCACAATGTCTTGTGCATAGCTAGACCCAAATGCTTCAAATTCTGCTAAAGCAACAACTTTTCCAGCGACAT
>Ga0213865_10000614_pt1 | contig 24025 bp, 23 predicted proteins | sample PICome_6_FD_160100 | JGI IMG/M metagenome (GOLD analysis project Ga0213865, IMG submission 160100) | Coastal seawater microbial communities near Pivers Island, North Carolina, United States - PICO282 | ecosystem: Environmental > Aquatic > Marine > Coastal | place: USA: North Carolina...
GTGCGCAACGGATGGGTCACTGCTGTCGACTTCAGTGGCGACAAAAAATTGGTTGAAATCGAAGAAGGCAAGCACGTGGTCAGCGCCGATTGCGTGATCATCTCTACGGGAGCTTCCGCTAAGTGGCTGGGCCTGGAAAGCGAAACCCGCTTGCGCCTCAACGGCGGTGGCGTGTCCGCTTGCGCGGTCTGTGACGGTTTCTTCTACCGCGGCCAAGAGGTTGCTGTGGTCGGCGCCGGTGACAGCGCCTGCGAAGAAGCCAGCTACCTCGCCAAGCTGTGCACCAAGGTTCACATGCTGGTCCGCCGCGATGAGATGCGCGCCTCCAAGGCGATGCAGCACCGTGTGATGGGCATGGACAACATCGAGATCCACTGGAACACCGAAACGGTCGATATTCTGGGTGCCGAGCAGGTTGAAGGTGCCAAAGTGCGCAACAACAAGACGGGCGAAGAGTCGGTCATCGACGTGACGGGCTTCTTCCTCGCCATTGGACACAAACCCAACACCGACATTTTTGCCGGACAGGTAGACCTCGACGAAGAGGGCTACATCATCGCCGCCAAACCAGGCTCCGCATACACCAACGTGGACGGCGTGTTCTGGAGCGGTGACGCTTGTGACAAGACCTACCGCCAGGCCATTACCGCCGCCGGTACTGGCTGCATGGCCGCCCTCGACGCCGAGCGTTGGCTCGCCGAAAAGGGCCTCCATTGAGTCGGTTGACCCTTTCTTGGGCCGCGGCATTGCTCGGCCTGTCATCTTGGGCTTGCAATGAGCCTTCCGTGCAGGTGGTCGCACCACTCCACTCGGATGCACCCGAGGTGGTCGATTCCCTGCCGGCTTTCACGAAGGCAGAGCTGCTGGGCCAATTCGATCCCGCAGGGCACGCTGGTTTTGCGCGGGTACCCGATGATTGGACAGACAAAGAAGGCATCTACCTGAGAAGCGAGGTGCTCGAAGCCTATGCCAAGATGCGCGACGCCGCATTGCGCGACGGCGTCGATCTGCTCATCCGCAGTGCCACCCGGAATTTCGAGTACCAAAAGGGCATTTGGGAACGCAAATGGGTCAGGCCCCAATACATGGGGTGGCAGGCGGTCGACAAGGCCCGCGACATCCTCACCTACAGCGCCATGCCCGGCGCTTCACGCCATCATTGGGGGACCGACATCGACCTCAATTCCTTCGAAAACGAGTGGTTCGAATCTGACCAGGGGGCAGCCCTTTATGGTTGGCTCCAGCAGCATGCCGGTAAGTTTGGCTTCCACCAGATCTACGACGACAAGTCAAGCGGGAGAACGGGCTATGAATTAGAGCGCTGGCACTGGTCCTACCTGCCGATTGCGCAGCCCATGCTCGAAGCCTTCAATCGAACCGTCCAACCCGCTGACCTCACGACAGCGCCGTTCAGTGGCGCCGAGACAGCAGACAGCCTGAAGGTCCTCTCGGACTTTGTCAATGGGGTCAACCTGCCCCACCGTTAGGCCAGCACGGCACGGTAGGCGTCCAATATGGCGCCCCCAACCGCTTCAGGCGTAAAACGGGCCTGGGCATAAGCCGAAATTGCATGGGCATCCGGCAGGGTACCCCCTGCTTTGCGTTGTGCCCAAGACTCCAAAGCCGCAGACAATCCCGCTTCGTCTTCAGGTTGCAACAAGACCCCCAAGTCAATGTCTTGATCCGGCCCGCCCAAATGCTCGCCCACCCCACCCACATCGGTGGCGATCACCGGCAAACCGCAACTCCAAGCCTCCAACAAGACGCAAGGCAGGTTTTCATATTGGCTGAAGAGCACAAACCCGTCGGCGCCTTGCATCGCTTCAGCCACCTGCGACTCACTGGCTGAGCCACAAAAGCAAACGCGCTCCCCAATGCCCAGCGCCTGGGCCAACCCCTGAAACTCCTTGATTTCGTTGCCCCCTGCTCCTGCACCACCCCAACAATCCAAAACCACATCTGCGCCGCCTTCGACAGCGCGGGCCAGTGCGCGCAACATCCCGCGAATGTTCTTGTGCGCATCCACCATGGAGCTCACATGGAGCAATCGCAGCGGCCCCTCCTGCTGCCGTCGGTCCAGGTCGGTCCGAAAACAAGAAGCCACAACGTTTGGAATCACGCGCTGCTCAGCCTGGGGGCCATAGCGGGCCATGGCGCGGCCCAAATGCTGTGATACAGGAAGGTGCATCGCCGCCTTTGACAATGCGGCAAGCACTGCGCGCTCCTCTTTCTTTCTAAACGAGCGGCCGTGTTCGGGGTGATAAGCCGTCCAATTCTCAGAGACCACGAGGGGGACATTCCATTGGGCCGCCATGCTAAGCGCAGATTCAGCGGCATCGGCTGCAATGTGAAGGTGCACCAGGTCCGGCTGGTATCCCTCGCTCTGCAAGCGCCTGCACATGTCATCATAAGCCCGCTGTACCCGCCAACGGCGTGGGGGGAAATCCAGAACATGACCGGTCAAGGTCCTGACCCCTCCATCTTGAACCTCCAACACATCAGCGGAAAGCCACCCCCCTCCCTGAGCAGGCCAAGCATGCAACACTGTGCTCTCGACGGGCCGTGGCAATGCGTCGATGTGACGCCGCACAAAGTTCCCCAATTGAGGGTGGACCTTGTTGGGATGCCAACTCGCCAAGTGCAACACACGCATGCTGCAAGATGGCCCTCAATCTTTTCGCACAGCAAATTCGTAGACGTTGATAATATGTTATAACTATTGCCGGATATTTATAATCTACCTACAAAAAGAAAAGGTGAACCTACTTCGGTACATATCATTGGTCCTCCCCCTTTGTTTTACCTGCTCCGTTTTCGGACAAGTACACCATGGGCTGCCCAGCACCTTATTGCAGCCTGCGAGCCAAATGGTCTTCAACAGCTCGCAATACCTCATCGTCATCGAAACCGTGGCCACAGACATTGGACCGCTGGCAGATGTCGACCTGACCGGATACAATACCTATCGCCTCTACGTTCAAACCGCTTCTGCCACGGATCAGGTATCGGCCATCTACGGCAACATCGACGAACCCTCACTGCTGCTCTCCTCAGGCGACATCTTCCAATCTTCGCCCATAGGCGGTGTTACCCCTGAGGGCATCACTCCCGAAGTTTGGGAGGCATTCCCGTCCAACGAGTACGACAGCTTCGTCACCATTGGCATCGATGAACCGGCGTTGAACGACGCAGGAGAAGGCGACATCAACATCATCGAATCCACAACCTCACCCTGGACAGAGATGTTTGAGCCTGAAAACGGAGACCCCGGCTCCAGCATCATGTTGACCGACATTACCGGCGGAAGCTGGTTTGCACTGCCCAACTTCAGCAACGGCATCGCGGGAGAAGACCTTCAGGTACTCATCGCACAGGTCACCACGAATGGCACGCTCACGGGAAACCTCAACACCCAAATCTTCATCGACGGAGACAACATCAATGGCACCGTATACCTCGACCTCCCCTTGCCCATTTTGGGATGCACGGATGAGAGCGCGGCCAATTTCAATGCGGAAGCCGACCAAGATGACGGGTCCTGCGTCGATGCTGGTTGCACAGATCCCAATGCGGCCAACTTCAATCCCAACGCCACCGAAGACGATGGCTCATGTCAGCACCTCTGTATAGGTGTGGCAGGCTGCACCTACCCGGATGCTGAGAACTTCAATCCCGGGGCAAACTGTGAGAACGGTACTTGCACCTTTGATCTATCCGCCGCCACAGGTACCTGCGCATTAGACTCCGACGCCAACGGCACCATCGGCTCCTCCGATCTGATTTACTTCTTGAGCCTTTTCGGAACGACCTGCTCCGAATAAGGCGGCGCACACTCTTTTTTCTTCATGCTTGGCGACATCGCCGTTGGCGCTATCTTTGCCCGCCCATACGGTGGCTATAGCTCAGCTGGTTAGAGCATCGGTTTGTGGTACCGAGGGTCGTGGGTTCAAGTCCCATTAGCCACCCCATTTCAACGCCTGGTCCTTACGGACCGGGCGTTTTGCTGTTTACTCACTCCCTTAAATCAAGTCGGCCAGGTCGGTCAATCCGAGGGGTGTACGCGATTCGAATCCTTCGCCGGAAGCCACACCGATATAACGTCCCATGGTCAAGTCTCGACCACGCACCACCGCCATAAAATCGGGTGTGGATATGGGGGTCGCCAACTCCGAGGCACTCGGAACCTTGACTTGGCCCTCCGCTGCCCCCGGTACATGAAATTGTGTGGCGTAACAGGCTATGGCAGCATATTTCTTCTCCTCTGCTCCGGTGATATCCACCACGATGGAAGGCTCGCGAAATCGGTCCTGGATGTAGTGCAAGACGTGCCGGGGACGGTGCGCAGTTTGCACGCTCCCATCAGCCTCTTGGGTCTCAATGCGCGCAAGGCCGGACAAGAAGCAGGCACGGTGCACCCATTCCGCGGCCCGACCATGGTCCGTGTGGCGATCGAACAGCGCATTGGCCAAGACCGTGCGCGGACGATAGCGGCGAATCGCCCCTACCAAGGCCAAAATGGCCTTTTCCTCGTTTTCTGGCATGCCATCTTTCAGACCGAGGTTCTCACGGACGGCCAACCCCAGCACTTTGGCTGCTGCTGCCGCTTCTTCCGCCCTGAGCTCTGCGGACCCACGGGTGCCCAACTCTCCACGCGTCAAATCCACAATACCCGTGCGCTTTCCTTGCGCTGCAGCGCGCACCAACGTGCCTCCGGCGCTCAACTCGACGTCGTCGGGATGGGCACCAAAAGCCAAGATGTCGAGAGGTTGGATCGGTAACATATCGGCCAATTTCGGCCACAAGGCCTCACTTGCCCACGGCGAAGCCCAAGATTTCGCTGCCGAGCGGATCGGCTCCGGACTTCAAGGAAGCCACCAGTTGCCCATCGGCACCCACCAAGAATTTGTGGAAGTTCCAAGCCACTTTGTGATCTCCAACACCATTTTGGCTGGCATTGCACAACCACGCATAAACCGGGTGTTGCCCAGTACCCTTGACCTCCACCTTCTCCATCAACTGGAAGGTCACCCCAAAATTCTTGGAGCAGAAGTCGCCGATTTCACTGGCAGAGCCAGGTTCTTGCCGGCCGAATTGGTTGCAAGGGAAACCGAGGATCACAAAGTCTTCTCCCCCGTGCTTGTCATACAGCGCTTGAAGCTTCTCGTACTGTGGAGTGTAACCGCAACGGCTGGCCGTATTCACAATCAACACGCGCTTTCCACGCAATTGTTCGAAGTCAAGAATTTCACCATCCAAGGTTTTGGCCGCTAAGCTGTAGAAATCTGTACTCGCTGTCATGGGGGTGTATCGGTTATTCTCGCCACCAAATATCGCCCCCTGATAGGTATTGAAAGCCATCAATCCAATCGCCAGAAGAGCGCCAAAAAAGAAGATCATAAAGGTTCTCTGCATGCCGGAAGAACAACTCCGCCCAACGCAAGTTCGCCCTGCCTCAAAAATCGGCAAAAGTGAAACGCCCCACATCTGTGAGGCGTTTCTGGCAATTGGAAAAAAACCTTGTGCAAAGAGTGTGCCTTGCAGGCGGTTCTCCTGTGGTTTAAACGACAGCACAAGTCAAATGGTTACGAACCGCTGGATGTTTTGTCCAAAAGACCATTTAAAAACACCCATACCCTACATTGTACTACTTATACCTAGCCACGGACCTTTGAACACAACCTGACTTTGGTTGTTCCTTTTCCTGTTCATGTCTCAAATTGACCCCGTACTCGACGTCGCCGTGATCGGCTCTGGTTTTGCCGGATTGGCCGCTGCATCCACCCTCGCCAAAGCGGGTCTCAGTGTCACGGTCTTCGAGCAACACGACCAGCTCGGGGGCAGGGCCAGGCGGTTCGACGCCGCGGGATTTAGGTTCGACATGGGGCCGAGCTGGTATTGGATGCCCGATGTCTTCGATCGGTATTTCGCATACTTCAATCGGCGGGTAGATGAGTTTTATAACCTGGTCAGATTGGACCCCTCCTACCGGGTAGAATTTGCTGAAGGGCCTTTTGATGTTCCGGCAGGCATTCCAGCCTTGGCGGCCGCCTTTGATTCGATTGAACCTGGCGCGGGAAAAGCACTGGAATCGTTTCTGGCTGAGGCCAAAGTCAAATACGACATCGGGATGGGACGGTTTGTCAACAAACCCGCGCATTCCATCATGGAGTTTGCCCGCCTGGACATCCTGCGAGATGCCCCTCGCTTGCAATTGCTCCGCAGCTTCAGCGACCATGTCCGGAAGCATTTCAAGGACCCCCGGCTGGTGCAGCTCATGGAGTTTCCTGTTTTGTTTCTCGGATCTAAGCCGCAGACCACCCCCGCCCTGTACAGCCTCATGAACTATGCGGACAGCGCGTTGGGGACTTGGTACCCCATGGGTGGCATGCACGGCATCGTGGAGGCCATGGTTCAAGTGGCCAAGGAGCAAGGTGTTCAATTCGAATGTGGCCGGCCCGTTGAAGCCATCCTTGAAGAAGGAGGTTCGACCGCAGGCATTCGCGTGGGCGGAGAAACGGTACCTGCGCGTCACGTGATTGCAGCATGCGATTACCACCACGCCGAACAACGGCTGATGCCCGAGAAGTTCCGGCGTTACGACCCCTCATACTGGGACAAGCGGGCCATGTCACCGAGCTCGTTGTTGTTCTACCTGGGTATCGACAAGAAATTGCCCGGTCTCAAGCACCACACCCTCTTCTTCGACACGCCCTTCGATGCCCACGCAGAAGAGATTTACGACCGACCCAATTGGCCAGCAGACCCTCTTTTCTATGTGTGTGCGCCAAGTGTGACCGATGACTCCGTAGCGCCAGAAGGCAGTGAAAACCTCTTTCTTTTGGTGCCCATCGCCCCTGGCATTGACCAGGACGACGACGCCTGCGACCGCATTTTCGGCCAAATCATGGACCGCTTAGAGGCGCGGCTGGGTACATCCGTGCGCGACCACATTGTGTATCGCCGACAGTATGCCCACCAACAGTTCATCGAAGACTACAACGCGTTTAAGGGCAATGCCTACGGCTTGGCCAACACGCTGAATCAAACGGCATTCCTGAAACCCAAGCTCAAGTCCAAATTGCCCGGAACCTATTTCGCGGGACAATTGACAACCCCTGGTCCAGGTGTCCCACCGAGCATCATCAGCGGGCAGGTCGCTGCTGGAGAAATTCTCAAGTCGATGGGCCTGACTGGCCCTCCTGAGTCTGTACCCATCGAACAACCCGCCGCGTTTGGCACTTATTCAACTGTCACGGCATGAACGCACACCCTCCCATATTTCGTGGTGAACAGACAGCGACTCACACAGCTGATCGAAGCCAACAAGCCACAGTAGACAGTGGCCTGTTGGACACTGGGAAACCCTTGTTTGACCATGTCTCACTGCAGTGTAGTGCTCTGACCACCAAGGCTTACAGCACTTCATTCAGCCTCGGAATCCGCTTGCTGTCGTCCGAATTGCAAGGCCCCATCCATGCCGTCTATGGTTTTGTGCGGTTTGCTGACGAAATCGTGGACACCTTCCACGACTTCGACAAGGAAAGCCTCTTCGCCCGTTTCAAAGCAGACACATACCGGGCCATCGAAGAGCGCATTTCACTCAACCCCATCCTCAACAGTTTTCAATGGGCGTTTCATACCTATGACATGGACTTGGCCCACGTGGACAAGTTCCTGGAGTCGATGGAAAGGGACCTCGATCAAACCGCCTACGACAGAGCAGGTTACGATGACTACATCGTCGGCAGCGCGGAAGTGGTCGGCCTCATGTGCCTGTCGGTTTTTGTGAAAGGTGACCAAGAACAGTATCGCGCCCTGCTCCCCCACGCCCGAAGTTTGGGCGCCGCATTCCAGAAAATCAATTTTCTGCGCGACCTGAAAGCCGATTGGGCTGGATTGGGCAGAACGTATTTCCCAGGTCTTGATCTCGACGTGTTCGACCAAAAGGCCAAGCGTACGATTGAAACAGAAATTCAGGCGGATTTTGCCCATGCTTACGAGGGCATCCTGAGGCTTCCAAAGTCATCGAGATTGGGCGTGTACATGGCCTACATCTACTACACCCGCCTTTTCCGCAAAATCCAGCGTCTGCCCCATTCTCGAATCCTCGAGGACAGAATCCGCATTCCCAACCGCCAAAAAGCGTGGTTGCTCATGGGTTCCTATTTACGCCACCAATTCAACTTGCTCTGAGCATGTGGGTGCCCCTCGGACGCGGAATCTCCCTCGCGGCCCTGTCCGCACTGTGCGTGCTGTTCGTGGCCCCTTCCCTTTTCAGCCAAACTTGTCCTGAGCTGCACGACCTGCGCACCCGGTTTTTGGACCACAGCACGTTCGACCAGGCCGTCGCATCCGAGCAAGCAGCGCAGCGCGCCATTCAAGGCGCAGCACCGGCCTGCCTGCCCTACATCGAGGCCCATGTCTGGGTATCGCGCGCACGATCGGCAGACTTTGGATGGAACATGGCCGATCGCCTGATGCGCTTCAAGAAAGGCATATCTGTACTCGACAGCTTGGTCTTGGCACACCCACAGGACGACGTGATCAAAGCGCTGAGGCTGAGCGTGAGTGGAACCGCTCCTCGCTTTCTTGGGGCAGACACGTTTTGGCGGGAAGATGCTGAGGCCACAAAAAGGGTATTGGACACCCAATTTTGGGCAGAAAGCCCGAAATTTTCGGAATGGATGGAAACCCTGGCCACAGACATCCAGGCCAAGCAAAGCGGCGAAGCGCCATGAATGAGGAACACGTTGTTTTGGTCAACACACTAGATCAACACGAGGGGACCATGGAAAAAATGGAGGCCCACAGAGCGGGCCGCCTGCACCGCGCTTTCAGCGTCTTCATCCTGAACAGCCGAGGTGAATTGTTGCTCCAGCAGCGCGCCCATCACAAATACCACAGTGGCGGTCTGTGGACCAACACCTGTTGTAGCCATCCCCGCATGGGTGAAGATGTGGTCGATGCAGGCAAACGGCGCCTCATAGAGGAGATGGGCATGCAATGCCAGATTTCGAAAGGGTTTGACTTCATCTACAGGTCAGAACTGGATGGCGGACTCGTGGAACACGAATTTGATCACGTCCTCTTCGGAATCAGCGATGTGGCACCCGTGCCAAATCCAGAGGAAGTGGCCGATTTCCGCTATGTCGATTTCAACGCCCTGAGGCAGGAAATGAACGCAGATCCCGAGCGATTCACCACCTGGTTCCGCATCTGTTTCGAACGTGCAGCCGACCATTTGGGCAAGTGAGTGCCGTCGCCGTCATAGGAGCCGGAATCGGCGGCCTCGCGACAGCGGTCAGGGCAGCGGCTCAAGGCCGACAGGTCACCGTCTTCGAGGCCGCGCCTGAAATCGGAGGAAAGCTGCGCCAACTGCAACTGGATGGCTACCGGTTCGACCTCGGCCCCAGTCTCTTTACCTGGCCCGACCTGCTGCTCGACACCCTCGCCAGTGCAGGTCCTAAAGCGGCCCCTTTTGAATACCAGCAACTCGACCGCTCCTGCCATTATTTCTGGCCGGACGGCACCCGGTTCACAGCCTGGAAAGACCCCTCGGCACTGTCTGCCGAAATCGGACGCGCATTTGACATCGACCCCGGGCCCGCCATGCGCCACTTGGCCCAAAGCGCTGCGGGCTTCGAAGCCACTCGGGGGCTCTTCCTGGAACAGAGTCTGCACGAATGGCACAGTTGGTCTCCTGCCAAGACCGTCAAGCACCTTTCCAATGCATGGAAAGGACGGTCTGCTTTGCCCTTGACGCGCAACCTCAATCAATGGAATGCGCGCACCGGGCACGAAAAACTGCAACAGCTCTTCAACCGGTATGCGACCTACAATGGCAGCGATCCCTATCGGGCCCCTGCGATGCTGCATGTGATCCCCCACCTCGAATTCGGCATGGGCACTTTTGCGCCCAAAGGCGGCATGCACGCCATCGTAGACGCCCTGTACCAGACCGCCATCAACCTCGGCGTCACGGTCCATATGAACACACCTGTGGAACGCATCCTCACCCAAGATGGGCGGGTTACAGGCATCCGCACCACCAAAGGAGAACACCCTGCCGACGTGGTGGTCTCCGGAGCAGATGTGACCCCCACGTACAGACAGCTGCTGCCAGAACACCGCGCACCAGAGCGGATTTTGAAAGCTGAGAGCTCAACCTCTGGGGTCATTTTTTACTGGGGCGTTCGGCACAGCGCCCCCGATTTGCACCTGCACAACATCCTTTGGGCCGACGACTACAAAGCCGAGTTCGACGCCTTATTCAAGCAGGAGCAAATCGCGGATGACCCCACAGTTTACATCAACATTGGAAGCCGAACCTCTCCAGAAGACGCACCAGAAGGGGCGGGCAATTGGTTCGTCATGGTCAATGCCCCTGCGGGATGGAAGACCAGCGGACTCAATGACTTGAGACAGCGCGTCATGGCCAAGATCCAGCGCATGACGGGCATCGACGTGGCCGCCCACCTCGAGTGTGAACACGTGCTGACCCCGGACGACATTGCCTCGCGCACAGGCAGTCACCGGGGCGCTTTGTACGGCCCAGCCAGCAACCGGCCGACCAGTGCCTTTCTGCGGCACCGGAACCGAGATCGCCGGATCGGAGGGCTTTACTTTGTCGGCGGGAGCGTCCATCCCGGCGGCGGCATTCCGCTGTGTTTACAGGGCGCCCGCATCACCCACGAATTAATGGAACGCCATGACCCCCAGTGAACGCGGCGCCTTTGGCATCAAAGGTTGGGGCGGCTCCCTCCCTTTGTGGATGTCCCTGCTCATCATCGTCCACACCGTTGGTTTGGCCGGCGTTGTGTTCCTCGATGCCAATCTCATCCTCGACCTTACAGCGGTGAACCTCTTGCTGACCGCCATCGTCATCATGGGGTTTGGCCATCCTGACGGTGCATGGCGGTGGGCCTTGACCGCATATGTCACCTATGGCGTCGAAGTCATTGGCGTCCAGACGGGCTTCCCATTTGGGGACTACCAGTATGGCGTCCGGCTTGGCCCCACCGTGTATGACACCCCGCCCATGATCGGCGTATTGTGGCTGCTTACCCTCATGGGCACCATGTACTGGGCCGCGCAATGGGCCCCAGACAAGCAAGACCAGGACCGCAGCATGCTCCGCGCGGCCATCGCCGCAACGCTCATGGTCGCATTTGACATCATCCTGGAGCCCGTCGCCATCCGAACGGCCTTCTGGACATGGGCTGGCGACACCATCCCACTGCGCAACTATGTGAGTTGGTGGGTCATTGCTTTTGCACTGGCGTGGGCTTGGCGCAAGGCCCATAACTTTCGAACCAACCGTGCGGCAGGGCTGTTGCTCATTGTGCAAACCGCCTTCTTCATCGGACTGTCTCTTTTGCCATGGAAATCCTGACCGCTTCCTTGATCGTTCTGTGCACCTTCTTGACCATGGAAGGTGTGGCCTGGGCCGCGCACAAATACCTGATGCACGGCGCGATGTGGTACTTCCACAGGGACCACCACCAACACGAGCCCGGCTTCTTCGAAAAGAACGACGCCTTCTTTCTGATTTTCGCCGTTCCGAGCGCTTGGTGCTTCATCACCGGCAGCATTCACGCCGACTTCCGTTTTTGGATTGGTACGGGCATTGCCGCATATGGGCTCTGCTACTTCCTGGTACACGATGTGTTCATCCACCGCAGGTTCAATTGGTTTCGCAATGCCAAGCACCCGTATTTCGCCGCCATTCGCAAGGCGCATAAGGTGCACCACAAGCACCTCAACAAAGAGGACGGCGAGTGCTTTGGCATGTTGTGGGTCCCCTTGCGCTTCTTCAAAGAGGCACGCAAGGCGCAAGCAGCCCGCACCCAAAAACAGGCCGCATGAACCCCCACTACCTATACCTGACGGTGGACCTGGCTGTTTTGGCCGTTCCCTTGGCGTTCAGCTTTGACCGGAAGGTGAGGTTTGTGCGGTTCTGGCCAGCGCTGTTCCCCGCCATTGCTGTGATGATGGCCCTGTTTATCCCTTGGGACATCGCATTTACCGAGCGCGGCATCTGGGGCTTCAATGAGGCCTACTTGAGTGGCATCTGGATTGCCGGAATCCCCTTGGAGGAATGGCTCTTCTTCATCTGCATCCCCTATGCCTGCATTTTTACTTATGAGTCTCTGAAATTCTACGTGCCGAATCCGCCATGGCGTCCGCTCGCCATCCCGGCCACTGCGATGTTGGCGGTCGCTTCCAGTGCACTGGCACTGACGTATTGGGACAGGAGCTACATCGCCACCACGAGTGTGCTCAACGCGGTGCTCTCCATCGGATTGGCTGTAACTGCCGCCCGCAAGCCCGCTGTGCGCGACTGGAACCACAGGCTATGGCTCGCCTATTTGCCCCTGCTGATCCCCTTCATCATTTCCAACGGTGTGCTCACCGGATTGGACTTTTGGCAATTCCCTCTATTCAACGGGACAGTCGACGCGGTAACGGAGCAAATCGTGTGGTACAACAACGACCACAACCTCTCCTTCCGCATTTTCTCCATGCCCATCGACGACCTGTTCTACGGCTTTCTCATGATCGCCATGACGGTCATCTCCTATGAACTGATCGCCAAAAAGATGGGCCTCGTCACAGGCTCACCGCCTGCAGAACGGCCTTGACGAATCGGTGGTCGCTCAGACCATCACCCCCCGTCGCGTAGTCAAGGGCCGTCCATTGAGGCCCCACCAACAGGTGATCAATTCTCACCCCCGGCACAGCCCCCTGCCAAGTGCCATCCATCCGAAACAGGCGGGCGTCATGGCTGTCCTTCAACTGCAACCGACAATGGGCGTGCGCCCAACTCGTCGGTGTATCGTTGAAGTCGCCACAGAGGACCACAGGATGCGGGCTCTCCTCTACAGCCTCCATTACAGTGGTGACCTGAGCGACGCGCTCGACATATGCCGCCTGCATGCGGCCCCAAATGCGTTCGCGGCCCGCTGCATTGGGCACCCCTTCTTCCAGCGCAGCGTAATCCTCTTCCTCGAACCGCATGCTCGAAAAATGGGCATTAAAAACGCGCACCGTGTCCTTTTCCCACGCCACATCGGTCACTGCGCAGACGTTGTTTTTGCGGGTACCAAAAACAATGCTCGACCTGCCCACGATGGGCCACCTCGACCATGTCGCCACACCGAACGATCGCGGGCCTTTGCTTCTCGCAATCACCACATGCCGATGGGCTGACTGACCTTGAGCGACGGCTTCATTCAGCGGGACCTCCACTGGAAAACGTCCCTGCTCGTCCAGCGTGAAATATTCCTGAAGGCACAGCACATCAGGCGCAGCGCCTTCGATGGCATCCATAATGCCCGCCTTGGCGCCTGCTTCACCCGCAGCCCCCTCTTGCCCGAGCCAACCGTAGTAATCAAACAGACGCACATTCCACGACATCACGGTCAAAGACCGGCCTTCCCCGGCGCCAAATCCACAGCCGCCACACCCCCAAGTTGCCTGAAAAGAAGGGGCCGCAAAGGCCCCCGCCAACGCCATCAACAGCGATGCCTTCCACCGCCTGGACCACACAGCAGTCCACATGCCCACCGCCCAAAAAATGGCCCCAACGGGAAATGCCAATCCGGCCAAGGCCGGCACGGCAGTCCACTCTGGAGAAATAAAGGTTGAGGCCTGTGCGGCCAAGATGGACAACCAGCCCAACCAGCCCAGTACCATCGCGGGCTTGCCCCTTTTGGCCCCTTTAAATGCTGCCTTGCCCCAACGACGCCTTCCCATGCTCACAAGTCCCCGCCATGGCGAAACAGGAAATCCTTCTCCTCCTTGGTCAATTGGTCATATCCCACCTTCGAGATCTTGTCGAGGATCCGGTCGATGCGTTCTTGCCGGGCCTTTTTCTCCGCGTTGAATTCCTCATCCGTTTGTGCGCGGCGCGTGCGTCCCTCCTTGTCCACGCTTCGATGCACCGCATACAGTCCTGGCCCCTTCTTCTTTTTCCGACGGCGATGCCCTTTGGGCTTCGTGCCACTGCCCCCCTTTGAAAACCAAGTGGCCAGCACATCCAACAAGCGCTCCAATGGCGCCCCCAAGTCACGGCCGGACTTCATGCCCTGCATGTACACCAGACCATATGCGGCGCCACCAAGGTGCCCGAGGTGCCCCCCCACATTGGCGCCGCGGGACAGCGCCACATAATCGAGCAGGACATAGGCCAAGGCCACCCACTTCAGCTTGACAGGCCCCAACAAAAAGAGCCGAATCACCTGGTCGGGCAGATACACTGCCGTCGCTACCATTAAAGCCATCACAGCAGCCGAGGCCCCCAAAGCGAATCCACCACTCCCAAATCCAGGAACAAGATTGGTCAAGAGGAAGTAGACCAACCACCCCGACAACCCTCCCATCAGATAGGTGCTCAACGTCCTGCGGTCTCCAAAGTACCCACGGAACATCCCCCCCATCCACCACAGTATGAGCAGGTTCATGACCAAATGCCACACCCCGAGGTGCACAAACATGTGCGTCACGATGCTCCAAGGCCGGCGCAAAAGGAGGGCGCCATCCGATGTGGTGGCCAATCCAAAAGCACCTCCGGGATTGGGAACCGGGACCCCGAGGGTTTCCAAGAGTCCCAACGTCGCCAACAACAAGAAGACCGCCACATTGACCAAAACCAAGCGCACGATCATGCCCCCAGTCGCCCAACGCATCTTGATGTCATCTGCTATGCTGCTCATCCCCTGCCTCTTTGACCTTCAAACGCGAAAATCCTCAATAAAATACCTCGCGGTCCCGCTGCCATTTCTTGAGTAGAAAATATCCGAACAACATCCCACCGAGGTGCGCAAAGTGGGCCACATTGTCCCCAGGGTTATTCTGCAAGGCAAACATCAACTCGATGGCACCATACCCCAACACGAAATACCGCGCTTTGATCGGAATTGGAGGAAACAACAACTGTAACCGGGTATTGGGAAACAGCATACCGAAGCCCAGCAGCAAGCCAAACACCGCACCCGATGCACCAACAACAGGAACAAACATCAGCGAAGCTTGACGCTGTGCTTGACTGAAACCCAAGTTGGGATAGATGTCCTGCACGTTGGGGAACCAGGTTCCATAATCCGCGTAGAAACTGTACCCCACCACCAACTCATGCAGCGCAAATGCGCCGAGACCACAAGCGAGGTAGTAATTCAAAAATCGCTTCGCTCCCCACACCCGCTCAAGCTGAGAGCCAAACATGAACAAGGCAAACATGTTGAAGAAGATGTGCCCCAAACTGGCATGCATGAACATATGCGTGACAATCTGCCAAGGCTGAAACTGAGGGGCCGCCGGATAGTATCCCGCCAACAACGTCCGCAGATCCGGCGCCAAAAAGTGGGTCACGACGTAAAATATAACGTTGATAATCAACAGATTACGTACAACAGGCGTGGCTTGATTAAACATGGTTGGCGAATCAACGGAACCGCGCGGCTACGGCTTCTCGGTCAAAGGTAGCAAGGGTGGCGCGCCCCCACGGATCGCGGTCAGGCTCTTGACAGGCAAATAGACCATCGACCACATCGAGCATTTCGGCACGCGTCAAAGTGCGCCCTGAAGGAATGGCTGCCCCCCGCGCCACGCCCGCCATGGCACGACTCGCGCGAAGCTCGGCATCGACTTCTCCCGCCTCCCTCAATTCCTCCAGCACCGCCTCCACCAAGGCCGCTGGGTCTCCCTCGGCGGCATCAGAGGGCAGTCCAAGGACACGCAGCGTGCCCGGGTCGTCCGTCATCTCAATGTTGAAGCCCAACCCCGACAAGGCGGGAATGGCCGAAACCAACAACGCACAATCGGCCTGCCCGACTTCGAGTTCTGCCGGGAAAAGCAACTGTTGTGCATGGCCTATCGCAGTCTGCTGCGCCATGCTAGAAAAGCGTTCGTACAAAATCCGCGTATGCGCCCTGTGCTGGTCCACGAGGACAAGGCCACTGCGGGTTGCCGTCACAATCCACCCGCCGAACAACTGAAACAAGGGGCGCTGGTCATCAAACCCTCCGCCCATGGTGGGAAGCGGGGCCTCCTCCGGCGCCTTGATTTCAGAGAAAACCAGCCGAGCCGGAGCATCATCCGATGCTTGGTCAGGGGCAGATTCAAAAAACCTGCGGGTGGCCGCTATGCGCTCACTGTCTTGGTCGTGGCGAAAAGCCGGCGTTCTTCCATGTGAAGTGCTGCCAGCATGTGAGGAGGACGACCGGCCCGGACCGGCTCCGGCATTGCCTGCGGGTACATTGAACGGGTTGTAGTCCGGGTCGAGCTGAATCTGGGGTTCTCCCACCTCCTGACCCGGCTTAGGCGGCGCGATGTCAAAGGCCGTCTCGGTATCGAAATCCAAACTGGGGGCCACGTGAAACCGCCCCAGTGCGCGCTTGACCGCTGCTTGAAGGATGGCCACAATGGCCCGGTCCTCTTGGAATTTGGCCTCCACTTTGGTCGGGTGAATGTTGACGTCCACCCGCGATGGATCAACTTCCATGAACAACACATACAGCGGGAATTGTCCCGGAGTCAGCAGCCCTTCCATGGCCCGCATGACCGCGCCGTGAAAGGCCCCGTGCCGGATGAAACGTCCGTTGACAAAGAGGAACTGTTCGCCACGGGTACGGCGCGCGAACTCGGGTTTACCCACAAAACCTTGTAGTCCCACGACATCCGTGCGTTCCTCCACGGGCACCAAGCGTTCATCATACTTGCCGCCAAAAATCCTCACGATGCGTTGCCGCAAAATGCCTGCAGGCAAATCAAACAGCTCTGAACCATTGTGGCGCAGCACAAACGACAGATCGGCGTGCGCCAAGGCCACCCGCTGAAACTCATCGATACAGTGGCGCAGTTCCACCTGATCGCTTTTCAAGAAATTCCTACGGGCCGGCACATTGTAAAACAACCGCTTGACCGTCATCCTTGTGCCAGGCTCACACACCACCGGTTCACTGGACTGCAGCTCCCCTCCTTCCATCACCACCTCAGTGCCCTCTTCATCTTCTGGACGTCGGGTGCGCAACTCCACGCGGGCGATCGAAGCAATGCTCGCCAGTGCTTCACCGCGGCACCCCATGGTCGCCAGCGACAACAGGTCTTCCGTGGAGCGCAACTTCGAGGTGGCGTGACGCCCGAAACAGGCCTGCGCGTCAGAAGCATTCATGCCGCCGCCATCGTCGGCCACCACAATGCGGTTTCGGCCGGCATCTTTGAGTTCGACGACAATCCTGCGGGCACCAGCGTCCAAGGCATTCTCCATCAACTCCTTGACCACCGAAGCCGGCCGCTGCACCACCTCTCCTGCGGCGATTTGGTTGGCCACATGCTCAGGCAGTTGCACAATCATGGTATCGGTCGCCGTATTCATGGTCCAGGAGGAAGCAAGTATTCTCGCGCAAAATCCGTGGTCTCCACCCACAGTAAACCACGCCAAGCTGCGTACAAAAGAACCACCAGGATGGCCAAGCTGCGCAACATGGCGCGTTTTCTTGCCGAACGCGTCGCCTGAATCCGGGTCATCCTGTCCAATCCGGGGCCCGCACCCTGTCGGAAGCGCACTTTGCGCGGGGCGCCTTCAGAAGTTCCGTTGACCTCAGACTCCAATGCTTCCTTGCGCGACTTCCAGCGCATGGCCCGCCCGTCCACATGGGACGAACGAAAAGTGAAATTCCGAGGTGCTTGGCGCACATTTCGGAAAGGACTGGGGAGACGCGGCGCTTTCATTCGGCACCCAAAGTTGCCTGCTCTTGGGCGAATTGCCGCAACACATCATCCACATCGCGTCCACCGCCGCAATGTTCCACAATGTGTTGAAGGACGCGATCGACTGCGCTGTCGGGGCAAGAAGCCCCTGATGTCAAGAGAACCGTAGGGGCCTTCGAACGAAACTCAGACGGCCACCAACTATCTGATTTTGAGAGTTTTGAGGCCTTAAGATCAAAGTGACACAACGCTCCGTCTTCTTGAAATTCACCGGCACCTCGGATGAACCAAGTGGGCAGGATTTCCTCACAGAGCTCCACCAAATGAGAGGTGTTACTGGAGTTGTACCCCCCTACTACGAAGGCCACATCCGCCGCGTCCCTCGCCATATCAAGGGCCGATGCGGTGGCTGTTTGGTTGTCCAAGGTGGCATAGCACAGGGTGTCGCGGGTGTTGGCAAACCGGTCATCCGATCCCCCATCGCGCACCTCAACCGCGGCTTTTAAATGGTCTGCAATGGCCTGCGTGTCGCTGGCCAGCATCGTCGTTTGGTTGACCACGCCGAAACCTTCAAGGTCTTCCGGCACCTTGAATCCCGGGGTCATTCTCCCCTCAAAATCCTGCGCAAAAGCCGACCAATCTCGTTCACCCCGGATGTACGAAGCCAGCACCTCAGCTTCCTTCATGTCTTTGATGACCAACGATTTGGCATGGGCGCTGCTGTGACTGAAAGTGGCGCGCGTCTCTTCGTGCCGGGGCTTGCCGTGGATCACCACCGTGTAGTCCTTTGCCCCCAACTGGGCAGCCCTTTTCCACACCTTCTCCACGAATGGGCAAGTGGTGTTGTACCGCTGGATGTCCACACCGATGGCTTCCAATTTGGACTCGATTTCCAGGGTGGTTCCAAAAGCGGGAACAATCACCACGTCTTCTGCAGACAGGGCCTCCATCGGAGTGATGGTATTCCCTTCCGTGTCCATCAAAAAGCCGATGCCTTGAGACTCCAGGTCTGCATTGACCTCCGGATTGTGAATCATCTGACTCAACAGCCACAGTTTTTTGCCTGGATTCTCTGCCACAGCGCGGTAGGCAATCTCAATGGCGTTCTCCACGCCAAAGCAGAAACCGAAATGCCGGGGAAGAATGAAACGGACGGTTCCAAAATCCAAGACGCTCGGCGCCAAGTTGCGTTTCCGGGGGTCTCCCGTCTTCCGGAGCGCCTTCACCTTTCCGATGACCGGTGAACGGTAGAATTCAGGAATGTCGAACGTACGCATGCCACGAAAGTACAGGGCAAGCGTGAGCCTTGTTCTCCGGGCAGCGAATTCTCAAAAACTGCAACCATTGGGCACTCCATACGTACACCCCACGCCCATGCGCTTTCACAGCCTCTCTTTCACGCTTTTGGCAGCCATCATCCTGTCTGCCCTGCCTGTGTTGTCACAAACCCAGGACCTGACGTTGGTTCCCAATGCGCCCCATTGGACACAGCAAGCCGATCCAGCATCCAAAAACGGACCGCAGCTCAAGCTGTTCATCCACACCACGCTGGAGGGAGAATCCGACAACGAAGAATTCAAAATCCGTGTGCACAAAGACAACCAGCCATGGTGCACCGTGCAGCGCAAGGGCAATCGGCCATTCCAATTCAAAGTGCCTTCAGGGCATCTCTACACCGTGGAGGTGTCACATGAAGCCGCTTATCAAAAGGTCATCCAATGCGACACCCAGGGTTTGGACCGCCCAATGAAGCTGCATTGCGACATCGATCTGATGTATAAAGGTGACCATGACAACCTCACTTTTGACGACGAACTGATACTTAGCATGCCTCTATCTGTCGTTTGGTTCGACAAAAAGCGAAACTTGTTTCAGCACGATGCGTACCTACACAATGAAGGCATCGCACACATCCGCAGTCACTTGTCGCTGCGGGATACAACCCGGCATGTCACTGCTTTGAAAGCGGACATGCCCTAAGCCACCTGAAGAGCGCACTGATCGCCAGTGCCGAGAGGTAGATGTGGTGAGAAGGGGCTGCTGGAGGGCAGCCCCTTCAATTTTTTAAGGCCGATTCAAGGCCGCCAAAGTTTCTTCGAGCAGCGCTTGCCTGCGGACCTCCGCTGCGGGGTCAAGCGGCTTTCTGCCCCACCTCCTGGGAAACCAATTGCGGCGTCCCTTGGAGGCCACCCAAGCCTCAGCTTTGAGGCGGTTCAGAAATTGGTCAGGGCGCTGCAACAAGGCATTGGCCTTCTTGCCCTCAAGCGCAATGGTGATCTCGGGGTGGGCCTGCAGCCAACGCACCAACAGAATGTCCACCAGCTCTTGCACGTCGGCGCAGGTGCGCCCTTTGATGTCCCTGCGCAACGTCTTCACCGCCCACCGGTCCATGTCCAAGGCTGCTTGGCCAGACGCCACCGGCTCCAATGGACTGTACGGCGGTGGGTCACACGGTCCATGTGCCCGCAGAGAAAAACTGCAGATGCAGACAGCGACACAGAGCACAACCATGCGACACGCCCTGCCCAATACAACTGCACATCGCAACTTCAACCCAGGTGCATGTTGCATCATGCCGGCCCGTCTTCCTCAGAAAAGACCACGCCCTCAGCCGCCAGGCCTTCCAAGAGGGGGTTGTACAATTCGGGTGAGGTCGGCACCAACACCCCGGTCCCGCGCCAGTCACCGCGCAGCCACATTCGCGCGGCCAGCGCCAGCGGCAGACCCACCGTCAAAGACATCGCAGTATGGGTGTCGTTCTCCCCGATGTGAATCAAGTGAGAGGTCCGCACGCGCGCCTCTCCTGAAGCGGTGCGGTAGCCAAACCTGTGCCACATGACAATCATATCGAGGTCATCGGCACCAAGGGCCCACTTGGATTCCAGTTGCGCTTGGAGGATATCGCACGGCGACCCCTGCAAAAGCGGCAATGCCTCGTCTCCAAACAATCCGAGCCATTCTATCAAATCCAAGGCAACCCCATCCGCGCCAGTAGCCGCCGCCACCGCAGCGCGCACCGCAGCGCCATCGGCATCGCGTCCCACACCTCCGGCAAATCCCGCCGTGTATTCCCGCCAGGTCGTCCCTTGCGGCAAGGACAATTGGGCGTCGTCCCGGTTCATCCCCAGCTGAAACAGGGCGTCCCAGCCACCGCAGAAACCATCGCCCCTCAAGGTCCCCCTCACCAAAGTCTCAATGCCTTCAAGGCCATAAATGCCCTCGTACGCGAGTGAATCTCGGTTGGCATAACCCTCAAAACGACCCGCTCCAGGCACATCGATGGGCGTGACCTCCTTGAACAGGCGGTGGGGCGGCAGCACCCGGTTCAATCCGCCCTCGCGAAAAGTCGCCGAACCGCCCTGTCCGGCGAGCACCACATTGCGCGGGTTCCACGTGAATTTGTAGTGCCAAGGGTTGTCATCACTCTCCGGGGCGACCAGCCCTCCAGTGTAACTCTCAAAGCCGGTCAGCGTGCTGCCCTCAGCACGCAGGCCATCGATGACCTGCATGGCGCTCAAGTGGTCTATGCCGGGGTCGAGGCCGAGCTCATTGAGGATGGGGATCCCCGCCTCCTTCGCTTCGGCATCCATGGCGGCAATCTCCGAAGAGAGGTAACTCGGCGTGATCAACGGGGTGCGGGTCGCAATGGCATCGCGGGCCACTTCTGGGTGGAGGAACGCGGGCAACATGCTGATGACAAGGTCCGCTGCCGCGATCTCCATGCGCCGGGCCTCAGGGTTCTTTGCGTCCAGGGCAAATGTGCTCGCCGCATCGTGCTGGGCGGCTTTTCGATTGGCCAAATCGAGGTCCAAATCGCCGATGCGCACTTCAAAGCCCTCGTGCTCCGCATGCTGCAGAAGATGTCGAATCAATGACGAGCTGGAGCGGCCTGCTCCAAGGATGAGAACACGTTTCGGCATGGAGCGAATTTCGCAGACGAGGCCCAAGTGTCATGCTTGCCGTGAAAGACTGGCACGGGACTTGTCCACATCACTCGACGTACAGACCTATTTTCGGACCTGTCAAGAGCACCTCTCAACGGAACGCCCATGCGCCAACTCATTCTTCCCCTCATCTTCTTGGCCCTGCTTGCTGCGGGGTGCACAGGCCCCAAAGCCCTGACGAAGCGCGGTATGGAACTACATAACGCTGGTATGGTGAAGCAAGCTGCTGAGCTGTACTACCAGGCGTTGAGGAAGAAACCCCAGCACGTCGATGCCATGGTGGGCCTTCGCGCAGCCGGTCAAGGGGTCATCGACACGTGGGTCGCCGACTTTCAAAAAGCTTCCATGGACGGACGACGCTCCGATGCGTTGGGACTTTACGACGAAATGAGCGCCTACACCCATCGCATGGCGGGTGTCAACGTGGACCTCATCATTCCGTCCGCCATCGTCAAAGACTATGAGGACCACTTGGACGAGCACCTGATCGAATTAAACGACCAAGGTCACGAGCAGATGAACGCCGAAGACTTCGAGGCAGCGGCGGCCACATGGAAAGAAATCATCCACCTCGACCCCGAGTATGGAGATGCCCAGGCCTTGCTGATCATCGCCCAAGCCGAACCCCAGTACCGCGCAGGGACAGCAGCACTTGAGACACAACGCTACCGCGCAGCTTATGATGCGCTGGGCCGGGCCTTGGCCTTTGACAACGACTACAAGGATGCCGTCGACTTGCGGAGCACTGCATTGAAAGACGGACGCTTCAATCTGGCCATTCTGAATTTCGATGGCAGCAGTCGGGACCGGGATGTGGCCCTTGATTTGCGCAGCAACATCCAGAACGGACTGCTCCAAACCAGCGATCCTTTCATCGGCGTCGTTGACCGCACGCAACGCGAAGAAATCATGGCAGAGCAAGAGCTCTCCATTTCTGGACTTTCAGATGAACAGGTAGAAGTGGGAGAAATCGCCGGGGCCCGCGCCATCCTGACTGGTTCACTCCTGATGTACACGATGGAAACCGGCAGCCCGAGGAGGGTCACCCGCCAAGGGTTCCGCAAGTACTTCCGCGAAGTCAAAGACGACGAAGGCAACATCAAGAAGGTGGCCGCTTACAAGGCCGCCCAGTATACCGTGCACGCCCAAGAACGCACGGTGATCCTGAAGTACGAGCTGAAGGTCGTGAGCACGGAAACCAGTGAAGTCTTGTTCTCCCAGGTAGAAGAAGTCAGCACAAGCGACAACGTGGAGTTTGCCACCAGTCAAGTGCCTGCTGGGTCTCTTTATCCTGCCAATGCCCAAGGTGAAGTCAACCGCAGTGGGCAGCGCCGGCTTTCCCAACTCTTGAAAGCGCCGCGCGAGCTGCGGGCCGAATCGGCCATGCGTCAACAAGTCGTCCAAGAAGCCGCAACACGCGGCATCCGCGACATAGAGCGGTTCCTAGCCTCCCACATCGAATGAAAGCCTCTTTCTTTTCCATTCCGGTCGCTGTGCTGTGCACCTCCCTCGTGCTGCTGGGCTGTGCTGGAAACAAGGGCGTCAACAAAACCCCTCCGCCGGATTGGATTGGGCAAAGGCCGCTCTCCTCTGCTTACTACATCGGAATCGGAAGCGCCCCCAAGACTGCGGTGACCGAAGACGCCCTTTCCAACGCCAAAAAGCGGGCCGCGGCTGACCTCGCATCAGAAATTGCCGTCAAGGTGGAAAGCGCCTCCCTCTTGGAGAACGCCGACAACAACGGCACGGTTTCGGAACGCTTCACCAGTTCCATCACCAGCCACACCGATGAGCGGATTGCCGGATTCGAGGTGGTCGACATTTGGGAAGATGACACCCGGATTCACGTCTTTTACCGGCTCAACAAGGCGCGCCACGCTCAGGCCAAGGAAGCGCGGCGGAATACCGCCGTGGAATCCGCTCTGGTGGAGTTTGAGCTCGGAACGACAGCACGCAGTGCAGGCCAGGTTCAGCAGGCACTCAATCACTTCGGAGCCGGGGTCATGGCCCTCGAGGAGTTTTGGAATGAAGTCAACCGCGCCGAGATTAACGGGCAAATGGTCACCGTTGAGCCGCACCTGCTCAGGGCCATGCGCAATACCATACTGGCCTTACAGACCGAAGCAGCGTTGACCAGCGTGGAACTGAGCGCTGAGAACAACTTCAAATTCCCATTGGGCCTAAATGTGACCCTCGATGGTGCCGCGGCCCGCGGAGTCCCATTGAAATACCAATACCACAACGGTACCTATATGAAGCGCGCCACAGAGTTCACTGATGACACGGGCCATATCGTGGCCCTCATCACCGAGGTCAGCGCCGATCGGCCCGACGGTGCCTTCTCCGTAGAAATTGACACGGATCGACTGTGG
>Ga0213865_10000616_pt1 | contig 24021 bp, 34 predicted proteins | sample PICome_6_FD_160100 | JGI IMG/M metagenome (GOLD analysis project Ga0213865, IMG submission 160100) | Coastal seawater microbial communities near Pivers Island, North Carolina, United States - PICO282 | ecosystem: Environmental > Aquatic > Marine > Coastal | place: USA: North Carolina...
AGTTGAGAGCATCGGAATCATAATCCGGGTGTCGGGGGTTCAAGTCCCTCCTCCGCTACCATAAATACATCAATAAAATCAATTACTTAAAAGAAATGTCTGGCAAGAGAAAGTTTGAGAGATATCCAGATGATGGTAGGTCATTGTTCTTTGCAAACTACTCAGAGATATATTGAAGCAGATAGTGAATTTCAGAGGAAGGTTGTTGATTTGATAAAATTTCAAATGTTGTCGGGGGTTCAAGTCCCTCCTTCGTTACTAATAATTCAATATCATTTAAAATAGAAAAGTTAAATTATCTTGAAAAAAATAATGTTAATAAAATACCCCAAAAATTAGAAAAAAAAATTAAATCCAAATATTTAAAACTGAACGGACAAATGATCACAAAAATCTCTAAAAACGCATTAAACTGTTTTAATAAATAACCCTAATATGTAATAGGCTCAATTATTTGGGTTCCAGGTTTGGATAATGCAAATGATTCTCTATTTTTATGAAATTTCCAGTAATTGTTCAAATTTGGGAAACTCTTTCTCCAATCAAATTCTTTAAACCTGATATCTGCATATTCTAAACATGTAAAAGCAGAAATATCTGCAATATTGAAATAATTATCTACAAAATAGCTTTTGGAACTAATTTCATTAGACAAGTATTTTAATCCATTAACAATTTTGTTTTCTTGTCGTTTAATCCATTGCTTACTTATCAAATTTTTAACCCTGACATTTTCTAGACGAATTAATACAATTGCATCACAAATACCATCTGCAACTGTTTCAATAATCAAAGCTGATAGGTGATTTTTAGGGTCAATAGGATAAATTTCAGGTTTGGGTTTTATTTGATCTAAATAACGAATTATTACTTTGCTATCAAAAATATATTCATTTTCATTAGTAATTAAAATTGGAACTTTTCCCAAAGGATTTTTGTCCTTGGTTAAAGTATTCTCATTCCAAGGAACATCTATGACAACTTCATGTTCTATTTTTTTTTCATGAAGTGATATACGTACTTTACGAGCATATGGACTTGGTGCTGCCGTTATTAGTTTCATTCCTTAACACCTATTATTAACTATTTAAGTAACAGTATTTTTTAACTTAAATATTATTTTGAATAATTAAACTGTTATAAGATAAGAAAATGGTTGATTATATTAGGCCTAAAATCAAGAATTTTATTTTAAAATAAATTAATACCAGCCAAATTCAAAACAACCATAACAATATAAAACGTAACCACCGAACCAATAATAATTTTTATATTTTTATTCATTTGTTTCCTAAATTTTAATTGAATGCCATTTTGTTATGAATATTCTCGAATTATTTGTTTTGCTACAAAAGCACCGTTAGAAATGCAAGCTTGTAAGAGGTAACCACCAGTCGGTGCTTCCCAATCTAGCATTTCTCCAATCACATAAGTTTTTCTATTATTTTTGATCATAAAATTTTCATCAATGGATTCAAAGTTAATTCCTCCAGCAGTTGATATACAACGTTCTATTGCAAAAGGTTTTTCTAATATTAGTTTGTAATTTTTGATTATATAGGCCAACTTTTTTATTTCAAAAGTTTTTATCTGTTTTTTATTCCTTAATTCCACTATCAGTCCAATGGCTACGTTAGATAGTTTCAACGTCTTTCGTAATAAATTAGTAAGTGATAATTTGGGATGCTCACTTGAAAGTCTTTTTTCTATTTGATCAATTCTTAAATCGGGTTTTAAGTCAATAATTACTTCAGCATAACCGTTTTCATTAATATTTTCTCTTATAAAAGATGAAAGGGTGTATACTAAGCCTCCTTCAATTCCTTCAGTAGTTATTAGAAATTCACCTTTAAACTCTAAGTTTTTATGTTTTAATTTAATAGTTTTAAGAGGTTGTCCCCTGAATTTTTCTCTAAAAATATCTGTCCAATTAACATAAAAACCACAATTTGAAGGCTGAGGTTTTGAAATTTTTATATTTTCCTTTTCAAATATTTTTATCCAAGAACCATCAGACCCTAATTTTGGCCAGGATAATCCTCCTAGGGCAAATAAAGTTAAATCAGGCTTAACCAAAACTTCATTTTTATTATTGATAAAAACTAGATGATCTTTTTTCCAACCAACCCAATCATGGTTTGTGTTAAAAATAACTTTTTGTTCTTTTAACTTAGATAACCAAGATCTTAAAAGTGGAGAGGATTTGAAACTTTTAGGAAAAATTCTACCACTCGATCCTATAAAAGTATCTTCTCCTAATTTCTTACAAAAATCTCTAAGGTCCTCTTGAGAAAAACTATCTAATAATTTTTTAAACTTTTCTGAAGCTTTTCCATATTTTTTTATAAAAGTATTCTTTACTTCAGAATGTGTAATATTTAAACCTCCACGTCCTGCTAATAAAAATTTACGACCAACTGTTGGTTTTCTATCAAAAACAGTCACGCAGAATTTATTCTTTGATAAAATGTAAGCGGCCATAAGTCCAGCAGGGCCACCTCCAACTATTGAAATATTAGGTTTCATAATTAAGAAATTGATATAAGTAGCTTTAGATGTGTATTATTTATCAAGATAACTGCAACAATAGTTAACTAATTTTTTAATCTCAACTTTAAAGGAAGAGTTCTTAGGAACATAAAAACTCATTCCTTCCTTTATTGTTTCCCAATTTTTACTATCTCTTAATTGTAATTCCATTTCACCAGATAAAATTTCCATATATTCTTTCTTTCCAGTACTAAATTCATAATTTCCAGGAAGCATAACACCTAGTGTTTTAATTGAGCCATCACTCAGACTAATGTTTCGGCTAACTACATTGCCTTCAAAATAAATATTAGCTATTTTTTTTACGTCCACATTTTTAAATTCATTCATAAGGTTACTTTCTTTTTTTTAAAATATACCAAATAAGTTATAGAATATATCTAGATAATAAAAAACTACATATATATATATTATGACGTATTATAAATCATAGAGTTTACTAATTTAAACTATGGAGTTTTTAGAATGTCTGTCTATGCAATAAAAGTATGGTTGTCAAAAAGCGAAAAGGACTGGTTTTTATATAGAGATTTAGAAGATCAAGTTGTGCATACTTATGATAGTAAAGAAAAAGCTGAAGAAGTAATTAACTTATTGGAATGTAATAGAGCTGAGATAACAGAAGAAATACCCCCGCAAGCACTTGCGAGATCTACGGAAAAAAAACAAAGACAAAAAATACAACAATAAAATAATCCAAAAAATGAACGAATTAAAAAATAAATCTTGGAAGGTTAGGTTTGAAGTAACTTTTTATGGAAACGACTCTAAAAAAGGAAACTTTAGAGAAATCAAAGAAGACTCTATTTCATTTAATGAGAACTTTGATATTAAAAATAAAGTTCCATTTGATAACCCTGAAAATGTTGAAATTAATTTTTTACTTTGGGTAGATAAATTGCCTATTGAAGAATTAACAAAAGTACCACATGATTATTATAGCAATGATGTAAAATATGATGAAGAATCAATTGAAGTTTTAGAAGTTATAAAATTATCCTAATTAGACTATGGAGGTGTTAAATGAAAATTCAAGGTGGATGTTACTGTGGTGAAGTTAGATATTTATCTTCTGGAGACCCTCAAGCGTCAATTCAATGTCACTGTAGAGAATGTCAATATATAACTGGAGGTAATCCTAATGTTCTTATGATTATGCCTTTAGATCAGTTTCAATTTACAAAAGGGACACCTAAAGAATTTAAAAGAAATGATATAGAAAATCCAGTAACCCGATTGTTTTGTAATAATTGTGGCACAGCTATTGGAACTAGAAGTCCTTTGAGAGAAAAATCAATTATTTTAAAAGTTGGAACTTTTGATGACCCTTCAGTTTTTAAACCCGAAATAGCTATTTTTACATGCGACATGCAAGATTTTCATCATGTTGATAGTGGTTTGAAATCTTTCAATAAAAGACCATAAAATTTTTAATGGTTTAAATGGTAATTGATACAAATATCCATGATATCTCTGTAATTATTCCAACATTTGATAGATGTGAATTGCTGAGAAGAGCTTTAGACTCTGTTTAAAAACAAACTCAAAAACCAAGAGAAATAATCGTAGTTGACAATGGATCAAAAGACCATACCTATGAAATGGTTTCTTCATTATTTTCAAATGTCATTTATTTAAAAGAAAAAAAAAAAGGTGTCAGCGCCTCAAGAAATAGAGGTATATCTAGTGCTAAATCTAATTGGATTGCTTTATTAGATTCTGACGATGTTTGGAAACCAGAAAAACTAGAAAAGCAAATTGCTTTTAATATTAATAATCCTAAATACAGATTAATTCATACTAACGAGATTTGGTATAGAAATAATAAATTTTTAAATCAATTAAAAAAACACAAAAAATCAGGGGGAGATATATTTAAAAATTCATTATCGTTATGTTGTATTTCTCCAAGTAGCACTCTTATAAAAAAAGAAATATTTAGTGATTATGGGTATTTTGATGAAAGTTTAGAAGTGTGTGAAGATTATGATATGTGGATACGAATTACAGCAAAAGAAGAGGTTGGGTATTTAGATGAACCTATGCTTATAAAACATGGAGGGCACAGTGACCAACTTTCAAAAAAATATTGGGGAATGGATAGGTTTAGGATATTTTCCTTGGAAAAAAATCTAAATGGTAATTGGTTTACTAAAGAACAAAGGCAAACTGTTATTAATGTTCTAATAAAAAAATTAACAATTTTGACTAATGGAGCAAATAAAAGAGGTAATAAAGAAATTTTAAAAGAATATAATGATAAACTTATTTTTTGGATAAATAAGATAAATGAATGAAAATTGTATAATTGATAGTTTTTCGATTAGATGGGTGGTTGCTTTAAAAGAAGAAGCTAAGACTATTATAGATCATTATAAATTAAGTGTTATAGATGGAAAAAGTTTATTCCCAGTTTTTAAAAATGTTGATGATACACATTGGCTTATTCTATCTGGGATAGGTAGACATAATGCTGCTGCTGCAACATCTTATCTTTATTCAATTAGCAAAGCATCAAAAAGTACCGCATGGATTAATATAGGCATTGCGGGGTGTGGTAAAGGCAATTATGGAGATCTATGTTTAGTGGATAAAATTTCAAATAACTATGGTAAAAATAGATACCCAATGACAATGTCTAGATCGGCTTTTTCGAAAATGCATCTTTTTACGTCTGACATTCCAATTAATAATTACTCATCTCAAGAATTAATAGATATGGAAGGGAGTGCTTTCTATGATATTGCTAGTAAATTCACTTCAAATGAATTGATATGTCTTATGAAAGTAATTTCTGATGGTCCTGAAAATAATCTAAAAGACCTAAATAAAGATCGAATTATAGATTTAATTAAATCAAATATAATTAATATTAAGAAAGTTATCTCTTATTATGAAAATTTGTCTCATTTTGATTTTCTCAGAAACAAAAAACCATATTTATATACCCAAATCATTTCAAGGTGGCATTTTTCAGTGACACAAAAATATCAATTAGAAAATTTATTAAGAAGAATAAAATCTTTTTTCCCTGATAATAACGTTTTGGAAATAATAAAAGATTGTGAGAAAGGTGCTTCAGTTATTGATATATTAGACTTTAAAATTAAACAAAGTGAAGTTGATTGGAGCAATTCTTGATTGAGACAATATATATTGAAAAAAAAATTAAAAATCATCCTAGAACAAAATCTATATTGTCAAAGTTTAAAAAAGCACGTTTTATCGAAATAGATAGATATGGAGAAATATTTAATAAAAGGAATCAGAATTTTAGAATTCAAAAATTTAGTCCAGACTTAATACTCGCTCATAAGGAGAGTGGATTAGTACTACCCGCTCCCGATGGTTTTGGAATAGGTAATTCCAAAAATTTTTATTTTTCTCATATGTATAATTGTATCTATGATTGCAGATATTGTTTTCTTCAAGGCATGTACTCATCAGCAAATTATGTTATTTTTGTTAATTTTGAAGATTTTGATAATGCCCTTGAAAAAGTCATTGAAGAAAATAAATCTTCTAAAATTACATTTTTTTCAGGATATGATTGTGACTCACTAGCTTTGGAAAACGTTACAGGTTTTGCAAAGCATATATTGGGATTATTTAGAAAATATCCGGATATTGATCTTGAGTTTAGAACTAAAAGTCTACAAAAGGATCCTTTTATTTCCGGTAAATTCATGGAAAATATTATTTTAGCGTATAGTTTAATGCCGGAGGCAATGTCTTCTGCATTAGACAATAAAACACCAACAATTGCGAAGCGGATTGATATTATGACTACTTTAGCTGCAAAGGGTTGGAAAATTGGTCTTCGTTTTGATCCTTTAATACATGGGAAAAACTGGAAAAAATTATATGGGGAATTATTTGAAAAAGTATTCAATTCTGTGCCTTTAAAATCAATACATTCGGTCAGCTTTGGTGCATTAAGATTTCCAAAACAAATGTTTAAAAATATTACTAAACTTTATCCTGAGGAAAAGTTATTTTCAGGACCTTTATCTAATAATGATGGAATTGTTTCTTATGATCATGATATTGAAGAGGAGATGATATCTTTTTGTCAGGACATAACAACTAGGTATGTTGATAAGAGTAAAATTTTCAAGTGTTCGGTTTAATTTATAGGTTTTTCAATATGAAAGATAAATGTATTTTAATTACTGGAAGCTCCAAAGGAATAGGTTTGTCAATAACACAAAGATTATTGCAACTTGGGGCTAAAGTGATTGGAATAGCTAGAGATCATGATAGTATTAAAGTAGAAAATAAAAATTATATAAAATATACTTCTGATATCAGTGATTTGATCAAATTCGAAAAATCAATTAAAGTAATCTTAAAAAATCACCCAGAAATTAATGTGTTAATTAGTAATGCTGGCTATGGTGAGTTTGGTCCGCTTGATAATTTTTCCATAAAACAAATTAATAATTTTATTACTTCAAATTTAACATCCCATCTAATAATTTCTAAATATTTACTTTCTCATTTTAAAAAAATTAAAATAGGAGATATTATCTTCATTGGTTCAGAAGCAAGTTTGATGGGTGCCAAGAATGGCAGCCTCTATTGTACTGCCAAATTTGGATTAAGGGGATTGTCACAGTCTTTACGTAAGGATGTTGTTGGAAGTAATATACGTGTTTGTATTATAAACCCTGGAATGGTAAGGACTAGTTTTTTTGATAAGCTTAAGTTTTCTCCAGGTAATAAAACTGAAAATTCAATTAGTTTGAAAGATATTGCTGATACAACAGCAAATATTTTGTCTATGGATAGGAATACTGTTATTGATGAAATTAATATATCACCTGCAACAAAGTTAATTAATTTTAATTAATTGAGGCTAGTTTTAGTAATGGTAAAAAAATTTATAATTACACTTTTCTTAATTTGCTTTGCAAAAAGTTTTGTATTTGCTGAAACTATTGACATTAATAATGATGAAATAAAGAAATTAATAAAAAATAAAGTTCCCATTGTTGATATAAGAACTTCAGATGAGTGGGAACAGACTGGTATAATCCCAAATAGTATTTTACTAACTTTTTTCAAAAAAAATGGAACTTATAATTTTGAAACCTGGCATAAGAAACTTGGATACGTTATTGATATAAATAAACCTTATGTTTTGATTTGCAGAAGTGGAAGAAGAACTAAAATTATATCTCAAATGATAAATAACAAATCAGGTAAAACAATTTATAATGCAAAATATGGAATTAATTCTTGGATGCAGTCAAACTTAAAAACTGTGAAACCATAAATTATTAATGATATTTTATTCAATAATAGTAACGGCACGTCTATTTTTAGACCAAGCCATACTATTAGATCCCACAACAGCAGGCTTTTCTTTACCATAAGAAATAACCTTTATTCTGTCAGGATCTATACCTTGAATTACAAGATAATCTCTAACGGCAGTTGCTCTTTGCTCACCTAATGCTAGGTTATACTCACGAGTTCCTCTTTCATCACAGTGACCTTCAATTATAAAATTCAAATCACTATTAACTCTTAGAAATCTTGACTGAGAATCTAATAATATTTTTGCACTTGAATCTAATTCGGCTGAATCATAATCAAACAAAACGCGATCACCAACCGCAATTAATTTATCAGCAGCAGTTTGTTTGGCTTGAGCAAATAAGCTCTGTTTTTTATCAACTGAACTTGAACCTGAAGTTGATCCTGAACTTGAGGCAGATCCACTACTGGAGGATGTTGCAGCTGAACCACTAACAACCTTTTGTGATGCTGTTTCACATGCTGAGAGCAAAGCTAAGGTTCCTAACATGGCAAATATTTTTTTAGTCATTACAAACTCCTTAAATGAATCTTCCTAATTCTTATCGGTTGCACAATATATTAATTAATTCCTAAATTCAACCTATTTTAGTCCTCTAATTATTTAGTTGGGTAACAGGGGTGACCAAGCGGGGTCTGAGCCATCACTTGGAGTAATTATCCTTGTCTCCCTAAAACCTGTTATATCTATTTTATACAGATTCACATTTGTACTCTTCCCATCATCTATAGGTTTGTCTTGTTTAAAATACATTAATACTCTGCCATTAGGTGCCCATGTTGGTCCCTCAACCAAGTATCCTTGAGCTAACAATCTTTCACCTGAACCGTCTGGAGCCATGACTCCAATATAAAATTTATTCTTATGCATTTTTGTAAATGCGATTAACTCCCCCTTAGGTGCCCACACTGGAGTAGCATATCTTCCATTTCCAAAAGAAATTCTTTTAATGTTTTTACCATTTGAGTCCATTATATAAATTTGTTGCGATCCACCACGGTCAGAATTAAAAATTATTTGCTTACCATCTGGAGAATAACTTGGAGAGGTGTCAATAGCAGAACTATTAGTTAATCTTTTAACTTCCTGATTATTTAAATTCATAGTGTAAATGTCTGTTATACCCTTTTGAGCTAAACTCATAATTATTTTATCACCTGCAGGTGAGAATCTAGGGGCAAATGTCATGCCTGGGAAGGAACCTAAAAGCTCTTGTTGGCCAGTTTCTAAATTAAAAATATATACTCTTGGTTCATTTTTAAAGTAAGCTAAATAAGTAATTTCTTGACTTGTTGGAGAAAATCGTGGGGTTAATACTAAAAAACTCCCATCAGTTAAGTATTGATGATTTTCTCCATCTTGATCCATTATCGCAAGTCTTTTTAGACGCTTATTTTGAGGTCCAGATTCCGAAACATAAACAATTCTTGTATCAAAATAACCGCTGTCACCAGACAATCTTTCAAAAATTTCATCCGAAATAATATGAGCAACTCTACGCCAAGCTTTTGAGGCCACAGTAAGTCTTAAACCAATTAAGTCCGTTTCAGCTACCACATCCCATAATCTAAATTCTACTTCTATTTCATCATTATTTATATTTTTTACTGAACCGGTAACTAGTGCTTTAATCCCCAAGGGTGACCAATCCAAAAAATTTGGCCTTACGGATGGGCTAGTTGGTGGAGCAATAAAAGCTGCACTTTCTATAGCTTTAAATTGTCCAGAACCTACCAAGTTATTTGATATAACCTCTGAAATTTGACGACCTATTTGATTTGATTTACCCTCTTTACCAGTAAAATCTGCGATAGCTACTGGCAGAGGTTCTATTTGGCCAGAATTAATTTTAATCTTTATATCATCAGCAAAAGCTTTAGAAATCATAAGACAAAAAGTTATTATAAATAACCTTGAGCAAATATGATGCAAACTTTTATTCAAAACGAAACCTCAAAGAAAAAACTTATTTCTTAATATTTATCTTTAATTACTTTTATGAGGCAGGATTATGGCAACATATCAAAAAAATTCAATTAATAACTGTTAATTCTAGATGTATCAAAGTCGAATACAATATTTCTAAACAATTTTTCTTTACCCTTTGGCAATGGTAAGGGTGAACTATCAAGAACGGCCCTTCTAGCTGCATCTGCTGTTGCCCTATAAAATTTATCTTTAAGGTATTTAGATTTTTCAATGATATTTACACTTTTTACAGTACCATCAAGGTCAGTGATTATTTTTAATGGTATCATTTTGTTAACTTCGAGTGCTGCATAAGACATATTAAAAAATTTACTGACATGACTTCTAATTCTGTCAATATCAGTTTGACTATAACTTAATGATGTTTCTTTAACCCGTCTATTTGAGTTACCAGCCAACTTTTTAATTGTTTTTAAAATATCTTCTTTCTTAGATTTTTCTTTTTTTACTTCATCATTCTTAATTTTTGCTTCTGCCAGAGTTTTAAGAAGGCCTTTTGTTAAATTTTCTTTTTGCTTATTTTTAATTTTTTCTGGTTTGACAATGGCTTTAGGCGTAATTTGATTTTTAATTCTTTTTGGTTTAGCAACAACTTTAGGAACATCTTTTTTTTTGTTAAAATTTAGCTTTGGCTTTTTTTTAATAATCTCTGCTATTTCTTTTAAATCTTTTTGCTTTTTTAATTCATTATTTTTTTTATCTATAATTTCTCTACTAGGTACGGGCGGAGGCGGAGGGACTGACTTTTTAATTTTCTTTTCTTTTACTTCCACTTTTTTATCATTAATCTCTTTTTTTTCTTTTACAGATCCTAATTTTAAAGATGTTTGAGAACTAATTGGGGTATCTTCAACTATATCAATTGGTTGTTCAATAGGTTCTCTGATTTTCAAACTAGGCATGCCAAAATAAGCAATGATAATTATAGAAACATGTAATCCTATAGAAATAAAAGTTGAACTCACCATAATTTCACTAATCTTCTAACTTTGCTACTAGCGCGACCTTCTTAAAACCAGAGCTTTTAATTCTTGCAATAGTCTCTAAAACTATGCCATACGGAACGCTCTTATCTCCACGAACATAAATTCTAAGGTTTTTATTACCCGATGATATTGCCTTTAACCTGGGTAACAATTGAGTAACTTCAATTACCCTTTCCTGAATATATAATTCCCCATTTTGTTTAATGCTAATTATAATTGGATCTCCTTTTGAATTGAGTTGTGCTGCTTTTGTTTTTGGCAAATCAACGGACACACCTACAGTCAAAAGTGGCGCTGTAATCATAAACACAATCAGTAAAACAAGCATCACATCTACAAATGGGGTGACATTAATCTGACTAATGGCTTTATTCTTTTTACGCGAATTTCTTACAAGAAATTTTTGGTTATACATTAAATTTTCTTTCCAATTCTATAGTTTTTTTGGAAGTAAATTCAAAAATAAAATATTCTAAATTATTTGAAATTTTTTCTAAATCATTGGAGTATTTATTATAAGCGGCAACTGCCGGTATAGCAGCTAGTAAACCAAGAGCTGTTGCAAATAGTGCTTCAGCAATACCTGGAGCGACTACTGCTAAACTTGTATTATTTGTTATAGCAATAGATTGAAAAGCATTTACAATCCCCCATACAGTTCCTAGTAATCCTATAAATGGTGCAACAGAACCAATGGATGCTAAAAAACTCATACCTTGTTCTAATTTTTCTATTTCTCTGTTAACTATAATTTGTAAAGTTAATTGAACTCTTTCAACCAGTCCACTTAAATGGTTTTTGCCTACAGAATGAGAAGAGGTTGTATGAATTTTGTTAAATTCTAACATGGCTTTAATGAAGACGTTAACTTGGGCATTCTTCTCATTTTGAGAATTATTATTGTAAAAATCTAGCAAAGTATCATCATCAACTTCGTTACTATCATAATATTCTTGAAATAATTTTGATATTTTCTTCTCTCTTCTAAACAATCTTGATTTATTTATAATGATTGTCCAACACCAAATAGAAGACAACAAAAGTAATAACATGATTATTTGAACAAAAAAATCAGCCTCATAAATTAGCCCCAAAAGCGAAAGATCTGTTTGTTCAGAAACTGTTTCAACTTCAACATTTGGGGTTTTAATTTCTTCATCCATTTTCAAGCCCTTTTAAAATTTTTATTTATTATTTGTAAAAAACATATCCTGTAAAATATTTTTTATTCGCCTTACTTTAAAATTACTGTCAACTGCTACTATTTGGAACTCACCAGTTACTAACACACTATTTAGGTTCTGATTATTTATAAAAGCTTTCTGCTCTAGAGTTATACTAGAGTTTTTGGCATATTTAAGGCATGTCTCTATTAACAGAGTATCATTTAATTTTGCTGGTTTGTTCCAGGTTATATCTGCCTTCCTAACTACTATTATTATATCATCTTGTTTCTTTATGTTTAATTGATCTATTTTAAGTAAATTTAATAATGAGGTTCGAGCTCTTTCAAAAAATTTAAGATAATTACTATGATAAACTATGCCTCCAGCATCTGTGTCTTCGTAAAATATTTTAACAGGGTAATAATGCTTATTATTAATTATTTTACCGTCTAGGTTGTTAAAATTAATTAGCATAAAGTTAAATAAGATCCTGGATTTTAATTTTTTGAGGCGTCCATCATATCAGATTGTTCTTCTGCATTTTTTGGGGGAGTTAAGCCTAGATGTCTCCAACCAGAAGCTGAGACAAATCTTCCTCTTGAAGATCTCTGAATTAAACCACGTTGTAATAGATAAGGCTCTATAACTTCCTCTATCATATCCTTCTGTTCAGATAAAATAGCTGATAATGTATCAAGCCCCACTGGGCCACCTTGATATTTTTCTATAATTACATTCAGATATTTTCTATCTACTGCATCTAAACCAGATTTATCTACATCTAATTGCGAAAGAGCTTTGTCTGCGAATTTGTTATCAATCACTCTTAAATTAGATACAGAAAGAATATCTCTTACTCGTCTAAGCAATCTTCCGGCGACTCTTGGTGTTCCACGGGAACGTTTAGCAATTTCATGCGCTCCACCTTCATCAAGGTTAACATTTAGCTTTTCAGCTAGCTTTAGCAAAATTCTTACTAAATCAGTCGAGTTATAGAACTCCATTCTAATTTGAATACCAAATCTATCTCTAAGAGGAGTTGTTAATAGCCCTGATCTTGTTGTTGCTCCCACAAGTGTAAATGGCGGTAAATCAATTTTTATTGTTCTTGCAGATGGACCCTCACCAATAATTAAGTCTAATTGAAGATCCTCCATAGCTGGATATAGGATTTCTTCAATATTAGGGGCGAGGCGATGAATTTCATCAATGAATAACACATCTTTCGGTTGTAGGTTAGTAAGCAAAGCAGCTAAATCACCAGCTTTATTTATAATTGGGCCAGAAGTTGACCTGAAACCAACACCTAATTCATAAGAAATAATTTGAGCAAGCGTTGTTTTTCCAAGTCCAGGCGGCCCAAATAGTAAAGCATGATCCATAGCCTCTTTTCTTGAACTAGCTGCTGATATAAAAGTTGAGAGGTTTTTTTGAACTTGCGGCTGACCAATAAATTCGCTTAATCTCTTAGGTCTCAAGCTCAACTCAAAATTTTCTGATTGTTCTGTAGCCTCAGTATTTATTAGTCTATCAATATTTTTTGGTTGATCGCTCATTTCACCACCTTTGACAACTCTTTAAGAGCTAGAGGTATTATAGCATTAACGGTAAAATCTAAATTGATTTTTTTAAGATTAAAGTCCTTTTTAATAGCCATAACTACTGAAAAAACTTCACTACGCGTATAACCTAAATTTATTAAGGCAGAAATAGTATCTTCAACAACATCGAAAAATTGGTCTTCTTCATTCAGAAAATTAGATTTTAAAACATTAGAGTTTTTTTCCTGAGAATTTTTACTGATGTCATTGTTTCCAAAATTCAAGTGCATATTTGAAACTTTTTCTGATAATTCAGCAGTAACCCTTGCGGCAACTTTAGGCCCTACACCATCAGCCCGTGAGATCATTGCCTTGTCTCCTGATGTTATAGCTAAAATCAATTCATTTATGGTTAAAGCAGAAAGGATGGAAAGAGCGGCCTTGGGGCCAATACCTTGAACTGATTGTAACAACCTAAAAAAACTTTGCTCATTAGATGTAGCAAAGCCATACATCAATATTTTATCATCTTTGATTTGCAAATCAGTAAAAACTGATAGCTTTGATCCAATTTCACCTAAAGAAGATACTAATTTTGACGAAACATTTAATAGATACCCAACTCCATTAACTTCTAGAATTATTTCAGATTTACCTATTGAAGCTAAATTACCTGTAAGAGAGGCTATCATCTGTTCTCATCTCATTAAATTTTTTAAATTATTATACATTTTGATCTTTTAATAAAGCTTTTGCGATAGCTAAATCTAATCCACTTTGTTTATTTTCTAGGTTGGAAGATATTTCCTTATATCCAATATGTTGGGCAGAAATTGCAACTGCTAAAGCATCTGAACTATCTTCATTTTTGGGCTCAATTCCCAATAGTTTTGTAACCATTGCCTTTATTTGTGATTTTGAAGCTGAACCATAACCTGTAACAGTTTTTTTTACTAATTTTGGCGGTAGCTCTTTAATTTTTAAACTTGCTTCTGCTAAAACTAAAATTGAAACACCTCTGGCCATTCCAAGCTTAAGACTCGATCCCATTCCATACCCTACAAATATTTGTTCTATAGCTGAAATACTGGGGTTATAATTATCAACAATTTCTTTCAATTTATTTCTAATTATAAGAAGACGATCACCTTCATCTAAATTTGTTGACGGAGAAATTCTTCCATCATCAATATGGAGTAATCTATTATTTTTTAGTTCAATTATTCCCCACCCAGTATGCCTTAATCCAGGATCTAATCCAATTATACGCAAAACAATCGCCCTATAAAAACTTAAATTAACTTTAAAATATCTTCATTAATTTCAAAATTACCATATACACCTTGAACATCGTCACAATTATCTAAAGTATCAATTAACTTCAAAATAGAAGTAGCCCTTTGTTCATCATCAATTTGTATATAATTTTCAGGTTGCCAAACCAGTTCCGCCTGCTCTGGTGTCCCCAAGAGATCGTCAAGCTTCTCTCTTACATTATTAAATTCAGTAATGGACGTGATTATTTCATGGGTATTTGCATCAGAGTTGACATCGTCAGCACCAATATCAACCGCAATCTCTAAGATTTCTTCATCATTTTTATTATCATTTTTATAAACAATATACCCTATATTACTAAACATAAAGGAAACTGATCCTGTCTCTCCTAAATTACCTCCGAACTTAGCAAAAGCAGATCTTACCTCAGCAGCTGTTCTATTACGGTTATCTGTAACCGCTTCAACAATTAGAGCAACTCCACCAGGCGCATAACCTTCGTACCTTATTTCTTCTAAATTTGAGTTTTCACCAGACTCAGCTTTTTTAATAACTCTTTCTATATTATCTTTTGGCATATTTACCGCTCTACAAGCCGCAAGAGCAGATCTCAACCTAGGATTACTTGAAGGATCAACTCCATTTCGAGCTGCCACTTGTAATTCTTTAGTCAATCTAGCAAATTTTTTAGCTCTTTTTGCGTCTTGAGCGCCTTTACGATGCATTATATTTTTAAATTTTGAATGACCAGCCATTTCATTTACCCTGAATACAGTTTATGAATTAATACAACTATAATATAGTTTGTTCTAGTCTGCCACCTAACCTAAGAGGTTTTATTGATTTACTCAAACCATTTGAGAGAGTGTCGATGATTACCCCACACATAGTAGGTTCACCTAAGGAAACTTCAAGTTTAGATTTTTTGTTATTTGGAAACATGAACCTATTTAAAGCATCCTGCTTGTTCATGCCTATTATTGAGTTGTAATCTCCACTCATACCAACATCAGTTATGTAAGCAGTTCCTTTTTCTAAAATTTGATAATCTGCAGTAGGAACATGTGTGTGAGTACCAACAACTGCAGATACATTTCCATCAAGAGCATACCCGATAGCCATTTTTTCTGACGATGCTTCTCCATGAACATCTACCAGGGCAAAGTCAACGTTTTCAGTTAATTTAAAACTATTTATTATCTCTGGAACCTTATTGAATACAGGGTCAGTTCTTGACATAAATAGATTTGTCATAATGTTAGCTACACCAATAGTACCTGTATTTATTTTAATCGAAGTTATCCCTATACCTGGCGTACCATCGATCATATTCATTGGTCGAAGAAGTCTCTCATTTTTAGAAATATAAGAAATTATTTCTCTTTTGTCCCAAACATGGTTACCCGTTGTAAGTATATCTGCTCCAGCATTGAAAAAATCATCACATATAGCTGGTGTTACTCCAAAACCACCAGCAGCATTTTCAACATTTATAATGATAGCATCAAGCTGCAATTTTAATTTTAAATCTACAATTTGTTTTTGAACAAAGTTCCTTGCATTCCTTCCAACAATGTCACCAACAAATAAAACTTTCATGATTTTCTTCTTTTTAATTAGATATAATTTTTTTAGACCACAGCTCTTTTTCAGTAACTATAAAATCTAATTTCATATCATGACTTTCATGAGGCAAAAGATCAGTTTCTTGTGAACTATGTGCAAGCCCAATGGTAATAAAGGGCTTTTCTTTTTTTTTAAAGCATTTTTTGTGTTTTTTTATTGATTTATCATAAAAACCACCACCATAACCTAACCTAAATAAACATTTATCAAACATTAATAAAGGAACAACCATAATTTGAGGAAATATAAGTCTTTTAGTTTTTAGAGGTTCCATATTTCCTAAAGGACCTTTTATTAATTTATCCTCATGAGACCACTCTTTAAAAACTATAGAATTACTAAACCTTTCAACAACTGGTAAGGAAATTACAATTTTTTTTCTCTCAAAATATTTTATGAATATATCCGGAGAAACTTCATTATGAACGGGATAATATAAGCTAGCAGTTTTAAAATTAGGATAAGATTTAAAAATTTTATCTAAACAAATTTTAACAATTTGGTCGATTTTAAAGTAAAAATTTGTGTCAAAGACTATCTTTGATCTTTTTTTTTTGCAGTTTGCCTAAGCTTGTTTTTCATCAATAACTCTTCAGTTAATACGAAAGCCAAATAGACGTCGGATAAGTTATCCTCTGTTGCCTGTTATACAGGTGGGCACCATATACTTTAACCACGATTAAAGAAGTGACAGTTCCCTAGGAATACTTATGGCCCCAGGGATTAAAATTCCTAACGTACTACTCAGCTATCGTAATATTAATTTATTTGTTTTCTAGTAGTTTTGCAACCTTATTCATTCTTGTGGTAGTTTTGCTAAACCAATCAATAAAGTCTCTGATTTCTGTAATATTAAGCTGAGAATCATTAGGGTTTTTATTATCTATTAATTTATCTGCTAATATCAATGAAGTCATAGCTAGCAATCTAGTTTCTCCAACCATTCCAGAAACTGAACTAAGATCTTCAATAACTTTATTTACTTCGTTTGATGATTCAATAAGCCTATCTTCTTCACCCTCATTACATGTGACAGGATAAGTAGTTCCATTTATTGTTATTTTAACAGTTGTTTGACCTGACATAGAATACCTAATTTCATTCGGTGTGTGTTTTATTTTCAAAGTCTATTGAATTTTTTAAATCGTCAAGATGATTTAACGCCTGATTAAATCTTTTATTAGCTTCAAGTAAATCATTTTTTATTACTGCAAGCTCATTTTTGTTCGCAATACTCTCTGCTACATGTCTTTCTAATATTTTCATACTTTCTTCAAAGGAAATTTGTATCTCTTGTAATTTTTTAAAGTTAATTTTTTGATCGTTTATTTCCATAAAGTTTTTCACTTATAATTTTAAAAAAATATAAAAGTTAATTAAAAAACTGTTCAATTTTTTAATAGATATTTTATTGTAATTAATCATATTTAAATTTATACATATCCTAAAGTAAAGTTTAATTTTTTTTATGAGGTATTTGATTCATGAGAATAACTAGAAATGTAAAAAAAATACTTAATTATTACGAAAGTGATAATCCAGGTGTTAAAGCAAATTTAGCTAGAATTTTAATGTCTGGCAGATTAGCTGGAACTGGTAAATTAGTTATTCTGCCTGTAGATCAAGGCTTTGAGCATGGGCCTGCTAGATCTTTTGCTAAAAACGAAATTGCCTATGACCCTCATTATCACTTTAAACTAGCTATAGACGCAGGCCTCTCAGCGTATGCAGCTCCTTTAGGTATGCTAGAAGCCGGAGCAAATACCTTTGCAGGACAAATACCACTGATAATGAAAATTAACAGCTCTAACTCTCTTTCTCGTGAAAAAGATGCACCTTCTCAAGCTATCACAGGTTCCGTCTCTGAGGCAGTAAGGTTAGGATGTTCTGCAGTTGGGTTCACAATTTATCCAGGATCGGATGACGCATTAAATATGATTTCTGAAATTCAAGAAATAGCTCTTGAAGCAAAGGATTCTGGCCTTGCTGTGGTTGTTTGGAGTTATCCAAGAGGAGGCAATATTAGCAAGAATGGAGAAACTGCTATTGATATAGTTTCATACGCTGCACATATGGCAGCCTTAGTTGGAGCTCATATAATCAAGGTCAAACCCCCAACTTCACATATTGAATTAGAAGAAGCTAAAAAAGTCTATATATCAGAGAATATACCGATTGAGAAACTTAGTGATAGAATAAGACATGTAGTTCAATCATGTTTTCAAGGAAGAAGACTTGTGGTTTTTTCAGGAGGCACTTCAAAGGATGAAGAAAGTCTTCTCAAAGAGATAAAAGATTTATATATGGGTGGTGCAAGCGGTTCTATTATAGGCAGAAATTCATTTCAAAGAGAATATAATGACGCTCTATCTTTATTAAATAAAATAACAACTATTTATAAAGGTAAATGATTTGAAAGTTAATGGTAACACCATCAAACCAGGTAATGTAATCGAGCATAAAGGTGGCTTGTGGGTTGCGACTAAAACCAGTCATGTCAAGCCTGGGAAAGGTGGAGCATTTGCCCAAATAGAACTAAGAAACTTAAAGGATGGCACTAAACTTAATGAGCGCTTTCGTTCATCAGAAAATATTGAAAAAGTAATATTAGAAGAAACACCTCATGTATTTTTATACAAAGAAGGTGAAAATTTGATCTTCATGAATAATGAAAATTATGAGCAGATAAATATAGATATTAATTTAATAGGTGATCAGTCTGCATTTTTACAAGACGGTATGAACGTTATAATTAATATGTATAATGATGACCCAGTCTCGGTCATTATGCCTGAAACATGCGTTGAAGAAGTAGTAGAAGCTGATGCCGTAATAAAAGGGCAAACAGTTTCTTCTTCGTTTAAACCAGCGGTTTTAAAAAATGGAATAAAAGTGATGGTTCCTGGACATATCGAGACTGGAACCAAAATTGTAGTTAGACCCTCAGATTGTACATATATAGAAAAAGCTAAAAACTAGAATTATTAAAAGCATATCTTTTTGCGGGATAACAATGAGTAATAAATCACCCCTTCTAAACATTATGTCTCAATCTCTAAACAAAGTAACTAGAAACATTGTTAGAGACTTTGGCGAAATTGAAAACTTACAAATTGCATCTTCATCAATAAATGATTTTGTCTCTAAGACTGAAAAAAAAATCTATGAATCCTTATCTTATGATTTAACAAAATCTAGACCTGAATGGGGTATAAAAATTAATAAAAATTTTACAGGTGATAAAGATAAGTATTATTGGGTAGTTGAAACATTAAATGGAAAATATAATTTTTTACATGGATTACCATATTTTTGTATAACTATTTCAGTTGAATACAATAATGAGATTATTGCTACAATTATTCTAGATCCATTAAGAGATGAAACTTTCTTTGCAGAAAAAGGAAAAGGTTCCTTTGTCAATGATAGAAGAATTAGGGTTACAAAAAGAGCTTCTCTGAACTCTTGTATTTTCTCCATTTATAATGATAAGAAGAGTAATAAAATTCAAAAAATTAACTGTAATACTATTAGGTCATTAGCAATTAATTACTCAAGTTTAACGAGAGAGTTTGGGTCGTCAGCACTAAGCTTTGCTTGGTTAGCATGTGGAAAGATAGATTGTTTGTTTATTGATAATTTAGATAAAAATCAAATTGCCTGTGGTTCTCTTCTAATTAAAGAAGCTGGGGGATATTTAACTAATACAAAATACATAGATGCTTATAAGTCTCCAAATGAATTTATAATTGGTGCAAATCCAACTTTACATAAAGAAATATTAAAAAAATTAAATAATATGAATTAAATTTTGATTAATTAAATTTAAAGTTTATGACATCAAAAAGTCATTTTTTAATGTTTTAGATTATAATTATTTAAGGAAAAACTATGACAGACCCTAATAAATATGCACTTAGAATGTTGTTTCTGTTAATAATAGTAGCCTGTTTAATATTCTTTTTATTTGAGCCATTAAAAAACGCATTTGAAGGTAACACGATTTTAAATAGTGTTATAATAAGCACCTTCATTTTAGGAGCTATATTTGCCTTTCGTCAAACTTATAGATTAAGTAACGAGGCCAAATGGCTCAAATTTATTAAAAAAAAGAATAGTCTAATGCCAGCCAACATTGCTTTAAAAATAAAACCTATTCTTTTAGCACCTGTCGCAGCAGTTCTTTCTGAAGATAGGAAAGATAATCCATCATTATCAGCTAATTCTTTAAGTACTATCTTAGATGGGGTGTCATCAAGATTAGACGAGAGTAGAGAAATTTTAAGGTATATGATTGGATTGCTTGTTTTCCTAGGTCTACTTGGAACATTTTGGGGGCTTTTACAAACAATTTCATCTGTGTCGGGGGTTATAAATACAATTGACCTTAACATTAATAATGGCGCAGAAGAAGGGAATGCCTTGTTTATGGATATTCAAAAAGGACTAAGTGCTCCGCTAGATGGTATGTCAACAGCATTTTCATCTTCACTCTTTGGTTTAGCAGCTTCATTGATACTTGGGTTTTTGGACCTTCAGGTTGGTCAGGCAAGTAATAGATTTTTTAATGAATTAGAAGATTGGCTTTCACAAATGGCAATTTTTACTACAAATGAAAATGGAAATGCTGGCCTTAGTGAGGCCTCTATAGAGAGTCTGGCAATTGTTGCCAAAAGAGCAAATCAGAATGAAAATGAGAAAATTAGAATAAATGAAAATATTAATGAATTAACTATTGTCCTAAATAGATTAGTTGAAAAACTTGATGAAGATAGAAGCGTCAAAGATCATTTGATTGGGATATCATCAATTTTAAAAAATTTGGGTGAACAAAATATTGATAAATTTTCAGAAGTTCAAAATAATTTAACAATTGAATTAAGAGCAATTTCTAAACAGCTATCTAAAGCTGAAAAATCTGAAAATAAATTTGATCATAAATAATTTTTATAAATTTTTGTAGAGATTTGAAATGATAGTTAGCAAAATAAGAAAAAGGCAAGTTGATTACACATGGCCAGGATTTGTAGACGCTTTATCAAGTCTTTTGATGGTAATTATATTTGTTTTAATGATTTTTGTTTTATCTCAGTTTTTTCTTTCTCAAAAGATGAGTGGACAAGATGAAGCTTTAATCAATTTAAGGAATAGTTTAGCTGAATTAGGAGAGCTCCTTTCTCTTGAGAGGGACACTACAACTGAACTAACATCACAATTATCAATTCTAGAAACAAAAATTACGAAATTTAAAAACGAACTTGAAGATGAAAAAAAACTTTCATCTGAATTTAGAGAAAAGCTTGAGTCAAAAAACGATATAATAAGCTCAAATCAAAGTAAAATTTTAGAATTACAAAATGAAATTGATGATAAAATTCAAAATACTCTTCTTCTTCAAAATAATATAAATAATTTGAACAAAAGAATTGATTCAAGTCAATTAGAGTTAAATCAAAAAAATGACGAAATTAGCGCAAGTCAAAAAGAGATTAACACATTAATCTCAGCATCTTTAAAATTAAGAAACAAACTTTCACAATTACAAACATTGTTATCTGCATATAAAGCTAAAGATAAAAAAGAAAAAGTTAAAACCATTAATGTTGGAAAAGGTTTAAATAGTGCACTCGCTAGAAGAGTTGAAGAACTTCAAAAATTTAGGTCAGATTTTTTTGGGAGAGTAAGAGAGCTTATAAAAGGTAGAAAAGAAATACGAATTGTAGGAGATAGGTTTGTTTTTCAATCAGAAGTTCTTTTTGGACTTGGTTCTGATGAATTAGGTACTGCAGGTAAAATAGAAATGAAAAAACTGGCCACAACATTAATGGAAATAGAAAAATCGCTTCCAACAGATATTGACTGGATTCTTCAAATAGAAGGACATACTGATAGCCTACCAGTGAAAAGAGGACAAAGCTATGCAGATAATTGGGAATTATCAACAAAAAGAGCGCTCTCTGTACTAAGGTTTTTAATTAAAGAAGGTATTAATCCACAAAAGTTATCTGCATCTGGTTTTGGAAGTTATCAGCCTATTGATGCTAAAAATACTGACGAAGCAAGAATGAAAAACAGAAGAATAGAAATGAAAATCACTCAAAGTACAATATCAAAATAAAGTTATAAAATGATAGAACAACTAATTAAAAAATTTGAAGCAAACTCTTTAAAACACCTTATATTAATTTTTACTATCTTTGCTTTAAGTGGCTCGGGCTCTTTACTAGTTTCTTCTCCCATTATGATAGCTATCGATTTAAAAAGTTTTGTAACTTCCTATCCATTGTATATTTTGATAAGAATTTTAATTATTATTCCTATTTATCAACTCATGTTAATTATCATTGCTACAATCTTTGGAGAGTTTAAATATTTTTGGCGATTTGAAAAAAAATTTTTACAACGTCTACGAATAATAAAATAATTGAAATTACTTGTACTTAAACTATTTTAATTGTAAGTATTGTAAAAATTCTAACACTCGAGATACACTATGAAAAAAGATATACATCCAGACTATCATGAAATTACCGTAATTATGACTGACGGTACTGAATATAAGACTAGATCTACTATGGGGAAAGCTGGTGATACTCTTAAACTTGATATAGACCCTAAATCACATCCAGCTTGGACAGGACAACATAGGATTTTAGACTCTGGTGGCCAAGTTGCACGTTTTAACAAACGTTTCTCAGGATTAGGTGTAAAAACTGATTAAACTAAAATAAGATTAAATTTAAAAAATTTATTTATATTATCCGATAGCTCATTTAACAAAGATAATCTATTAAATTTAACTCTTTCATTATTATCGTTAACAATAACTTTTTCAAAAAATGCCTCGATTATATGATCTAATTTTAAGAATTGATTAATAATTAAATTTTGACTATTGATATCGAATTCAAATTTATTTATTTGATCTTCTAACATATTTACCATTTTAAATAATTCTCGCTCTTCATCTATCTTAAACAAAGTTTCATTAACTTTATTTAGTCTAAATTTTGAAATATCTGAATGATTCAAGACATTATGAACTCTTTTAAAACCTATTAAAAAGGTTTTAAACTCTGCATCATTTTTTTGGTTTTCTAGTAAGTTTATCCTTCGAATAAGTATTGGTATCGGAATATTAAAGCTATTTTTTAAAGACATAACTGAATCTATAATATCAAGACTTATGTTTTGTTGATTTAAAACAAATTTAATTTTGTCAATTATAAAGTCATTTAAACTTTTGTGGGTTGATTCTGAATAGCTACCGAATGATTTAAAAGCTTCAACAAAAATATCATTAATTGAAATATTTAAATTATGATTTATTAATATTTGAACAATAGCAAAGCCTGTTCTTCTTAAGGCAAATGGATCTTTTGACCCTGTTGGTTGTTTATTAATAATAAAAAAACCAGTTAAAGTGTCAATCTTATCAATAATTGATAACAAACAACCTAGCTTTGTTCTCGGAATAGTATCTAACAAACCTTTAGGTTTGTAATGATCAAAAATTGCGTCTGAAACTTCTTTAGGTTGACCTTGTAATTGAGAATAATATC
>Ga0213865_10000617_pt1 | contig 24019 bp, 13 predicted proteins | sample PICome_6_FD_160100 | JGI IMG/M metagenome (GOLD analysis project Ga0213865, IMG submission 160100) | Coastal seawater microbial communities near Pivers Island, North Carolina, United States - PICO282 | ecosystem: Environmental > Aquatic > Marine > Coastal | place: USA: North Carolina...
TTTTTCTTGACCTTTTAATCCAGCCGCAGTACTAACTCTATCACCTATTTTATAAAAAGCATCTAATAAAACTTTTTGAACACCAGTAGAAGTTTCTTTTAAAGATTCTTTAGCTGTCTTAGTAGTCTTACCATCAGGTAGAAGTTGATAAAGCATTTCAGCATTGTTCACTATATATTGCTGAGCAGAAATCACTTCTTTCTGAGACAACCTAGTTGATGTCTTACCTTTAAAAGTTCCATCTTCATTATTAACTTTACCATCTTTAACTCCAAAGTCTTTACTTATGTTAGATAAGTCAGGCGTTGTTTTGTAACTTTCTATAATTAAATTTGAATTTTGTATTCTATTATCTAAAAGCCTAATACTTACTTCTGGTTCTTGTAATACTGTAGTAACATCAAGTTTTCTTGTGGCTGGATCAATGTTTAATTCTGGTATAGAACTAGCATCTCCGCCAGTACTAAAATCTAAATTTTTCTCAAAAAACTCTTCAATATTCTCTATTTCTGCTTTTGGATCAAAAGCTCCTATTTTTTTAAGAATGTTAGGACCTTGTAGTGTAAATCCTAGGTTTAAATAAGCACCAACATCGTTTTTGTTAGCGTCATATCTACCAGCGTATTCGTAAAGTTTTAATTGTAATTCAAAGGCAGCTTCTTTTTTTACATCTTTTGACAATTTAAATCCAGTAGTTGCTTCATACTTATTTAACACGTAATGTATTAAATTTTTGTTATTGTCAACTATTTGATCTCTTTGTTTTCTATTTGGTTTACCATCTGGATTTTTAAGTATTTCAGCTCTTAATTTCCTATTGTCTTCAACTATTTCTTTTGTAGTTTTCTTAACTACTGTGCCCTCTAAATCTAAAGAAGATCTAATTTCTTTTTCATGTTAGCTCTATCAGCTTTTTTATTAGCTTCTACAATTGACAAGTTATCTATGTCTATATCTGGAGTATCTCTTTTGTCAGTAAAACCCATAAGCTCAGATACTAGACTTTCAGCTCCTCCTTGTCCTCTAATTCCTTTCTTAGCTAATATACCTATATTTTCAACTACATCTTTAGCTGTTTTAGGTAATGGACTTTTTACTCCAGTTTGAATTAATATGTCTTTAATTTCTAACTTTATTTCATTTAAAATACTAGAAGCTAAAGCAGGATTTGTATAATAAGCTTCTGGACTACTTAAATACTCACCCATAAAAGACAAATACTCTTCTGCTAGTAGTTTTCTACCTTCTGGAGTGTTTGTATTTATATTATATTTATCTATAATTCTTTGTTCTAATTCTTTACCATTAAACTCTCCAAACTGGTAATCATAAAATTGAGACATACCATCTTTTGCTAAATTTTCAAGCGCTGCTGGATTTTTCTTATAGTACTCTTTTTGAAGTAAATGAGTTAACTCATGTATTTCTTTTCCTGGCGTATAAAGATCCATGTCTATAGTTATGGTATTTGTGTTAGGATCAAACTCTGCAGTAGAATTGTTGTTTCTAAAATTGTTTTTTCTAAATCTAGCTCCTCTACCAACAACAAGATTTACACCTTTAAAATCTGGACTAAACTTCTGTATACCTTTTACCCAAGGATCTATATATCTTTTTGTAATATTGCTTTTAAAAACCTCAACTTCTTTATTGTATTCTTTTATAACTTCAGAATCTGTACTTTCAAATTTAGACTTAGATGGAGGGGTTAACTCTTTATACGCTATTTCGTAGTTTATTAAATTCTGCAACTCATTAACGCCAGAAGTTAGGCTTTCTACTTTTTGTTTTTCCTTAAGGCTAAGATCACTTAAATTTCTTAACACTCCTGGAAGTTCTTTTTCATTTACTATTCTAGTCGGTCCTCTTCTAATATCTTCTATTCTTTTATTAAGCTTATCTCTTAATTTTATTTTTCTATTTGTAGAAATAACATCGTTACCTTTTAACCCCATCATTCCAAAGCTAGAGAACGTACCTGTATTGACTAATATTCTTTCTTCAACAGCGTCTAAGTCTCCGTAAAGCTCTTTCATTGAAATAGAAAAATTCTTTTCACCTATTACACTTTTTGCTATAGCATCAACAAAACCAGCTGTTTCTGAAGATACAGCACCTAGTGGCCCAGCTGCTATTACTTTTTGAAATATAGGCTGAGCAGCTCTGAATTTTTTACCCCACTTTATATTTGCTCTTCCCAAAGCTCCAATACCATAAAAAGAAGCACCAGTACCAACATCAGCATCTAAAGCTATTTGCATTTGAACTTCTTCAACAACAGCTCCCATTACAAACTTTTTAATACCTTTAAGTCCGTTGTAGTATTTTTTCCAACCTAAAGCATTTAAAGCTTGGCCTCCACCAATTAGTAAAGGCATTTCTGGAATAAAACTCCCAATACCTTGAGCTATCTGATTACTTACAGAGACTTTAACAGCTTCTTTTTGTTCTGGTGTTAGTTCTATTTCAACACCTGATAATGATTTTACCTCATAAGCACTTGTTACTATAGCTGAGTTTATAGCAGCTATTCTGTCTTGGGGTGACATTCCTTTTGAATATACAATATTTTTAGCTTCTTTGTCATTATAGCCAAACTTTTCTAAAGTACTTACAAATGTAGAAGTTGCAAGAGTCTTTAAAAAACCATCTTTTTCTATAGCTGATATATCTACATTCCCAGCATACATACTCCAATAAGCATTGGCTAGAGTTTCTACTTCATCATATTCTTCGTTATATATTTTAATAGCTTCAACATCTTGCTTGCTAGCCATACCTAAAGCTTCGTCTATAAATCCTTCAAAATCTCTTTGATCTATTCCTAATTGTCTTAATTTTAGTAAAGATATTTCTACTTCACCATTTTTATCAATATTAATACCAGCAGTTCTAAGATTGTTTTTTAAAGTAGTAAAACCACCTTTAAAGCCTAAAGGAATTTTTAATTTTATTTTAGACTCACTTCCTTGCTTACGTAATGTCTGTAAATTTATTATTTCTTTATTGAATATATTGCCAATAGCTTCTCTTTGAGTGAGTAAAGGATTAGACTCTTGTTCTGATTTTATTGAATCTTCAATTCCAGATTGTGCGTCATCAGCTATGTTGATCAACTTATCTATACTTGCTTCAGAAAAACCTCTATCGTTAAAAAAGTTTTTAGTTAATTCTCCGGCTGTAGTTTTAACTTCTACTGAACCAAAGTCCTCACCAAACCTACCTGGTATAGTAGTTGTTGTTGTAGCATTCTCTTCTCTTTGAAGCTGTAATACTTGATAATTACTTTGCTTATTAAACAACTGTAAATCTAAAGCTTTTAATTCATTCTTTTTAGCTTCTTCATCGTATTCAATTGTTAACTCTTTCTTATTAACTTGATCAATTTTATTTTGTAATATGTTTATATCTTTTGATATATCACCTTGCTTAATACTTAGCTCTTGGTTTTTTAATTCTTGCTGTGTTAATTTAGAATTAAAATTACTTATTGTTTTACTTTTAAAATCTTCATCAACTTCTATACTTGAAAGACTTATGGATCTATTTTCGTCATACTCTTGCTCTATAAAAACTTTATTTTCTGCCATTAAGTTATTATATATGTTGTCAAAAGAGCTTTTATATATACCTATCTCGGTATTAGTTCTTAACTCATCAATTAATTTTGCTTTAATTTGATCATGGTTTTCTGCGGTTAAAGTAAACTTTTCTTTGCCTGGTGTATTTTCATTACCAATACCATATTTCCAAGGGTTTCTAAAGGCATCTTTTTGTAATATATCTAACTCTGTTATTAAACTAACAGCTTGTTCTTTGCTAGGATTTACAGCATCACCCGCGCCTTCAAAATCACCTTTTGGCTTCTCGCCAACTGGTCTTATTTTTGGTTGATCATAGTATGTGCCAATTTTTATTGAACTAACGCCATCTAGTCCAACCTCGCCAGTTGCTTTATATATTAAGTTAGACTCCTCGCTAGACTCAGGATTGTCGTTTATAAAGTTAATAAAATTATTATATGCTTTTTTACTTTCACTTAGTGCGTCTTCATATATTAACCCTTCTTGACCAGTAGGTATACTAACATCTCCACTGCTTCTTCTGTTCTTAGTGTTATATATAGTTCCTAGCTTTATAGTTTTATTTGTTCCAGTCTCTTTATTTATAACAGTAAAACTATCACTACCTGGTTGAACTTGTTTAAAAACAAAATTAGGATACAGAGAATTTAGTTCAGGTACTATTTTCTCTTCTTCCTTTAACTTGAAGTCTTCAAAAGATATTTTAACGTCAACGTCTTCTATAGGTAATATTTTAATAATATCCTTGTGTCTTTTTAAATAATCATCTACACTTAAATTATCTACACCTGCAGCTTGCTGTATTTGATCAGCTGTAAAAGAAGCACCTTTGTATTTATATTTTACAGGTTCTTTTTCAATAATATCTTCTTCTGTCTCAACTTCAATATTGTTTTGTTCTTCTGAGTTAACAGAAATATCTTCAACAACTTCTTCAGTTGGTGTATTTTCACTAAATACTTCGTCAATCATATTAAATATTTATGGTCCAGTTGGTAGTTGTACTGCTGTTTGATTATTAGATGAAACTGGTGTATTACCACTAACAGATGGTGTTATTAAAGGGTTTGGATCTACATTTGTAGCAGTTCCCGACTGATTGCCTTTATAAAGTTTCATTGATTCTTTTAAAACTGTAGGGGTTGCCATTCCGCTAACTTTTCTAAGTTCTTTTATAAAGTTATCTTTAGCCTCTAAATCTTTTCTTTGAACATAAGTGTTTCCACTTCTGATATATAAAGAAGATTTATTAAGCATTATTGGATTACCATTTACATCAACTATTTCTTGATTAGAACTTAAATCTGCTCCACTCATATACTTATCATTACCATACATGTTTAACAACTCTAATTGACCTTTAAAATTATCTTTTTTCAACTTAGGATAATTTGTTAAAATAGATTCTAAACCTATATCAATGTCACCTTCTTGAGTTTGACCAATTGGAGTTCCAAAATAAGTGTTAGCAAAATTTCTTTGTGAAGCTGGGATAGATATAGCTGAAGTAAGAAGATTTTCTGCATCTTGCTTCAGGATTGTATTATTCAACGGCGTTTCAAATTCTGAGAAAGATATATTTTCATCAGCCATGTACTTGGCATACATGTCATTATAAAGTTTTTCTTTAGCTATTTCTCTTTGTGCATATGATTTTCTATTCCACTGGTAGGAGTTCTTTATATCTTCTAAAGTGTAAACTCCACCACTAGGCTTAGGATCACCTGGTTTAGCTTCTATAGGTCCACCCATTAATTGCCAATTGTTTTGAACGATATTTCCAGTATAAGAAGTTGTACCTAACCCGTTTACTTCTATTTGCTCATCTACAAACTTTCTTAAATCTTTTTTAGCTTTATTTAAGTTTCTAATTTTTCTAGTTGCGGTTACTTTATTATCTTCTCCTTCGCTTGCTTTTTTATAAGTTTCAGCAACTCCTTTAAAGTTTATAGAAGCTATTGACTTTAGACCATCTAAATACTTATTGTAGTTTTCAACACTTGTAGTACCTATAAACGCTCCACCTGTTCTCTCTATTGATCTAGAAAGCTCTTCTTGAGTCATTTTAAAAGTTGAACCATCACTCTTAGTGTATCTAATAAAAGGATCACTACCATCACCTGGATTAACATATTTGTAAGCGCCTTTGTTTACGCCAAAACTTAAGTCTTTAGCTATATTTAACTTTAAATCAAACTGATCTTCATTTGTAAAGTATAATGGAACTCCATCTTTACCTTTTTTAGGTGGTAGTGGTAAACCATCTTCAGTCCAAGGGCCACCTGGGCTGTTAGGGTTTGTATGTTCTCCAATCTTATATAATGTAGCTATTAAAGGTATACCTTTAGTTCTGTCAATATTTATTATTTCTTTTACTTGTGCATATTCTTCTTTTTTATAATCAAGACCTTTTAAACTAGAGAAATTAGCTATCATTTGATTAGATAATTGGTCATCGATAGCTTCTCCAGATTCATTTCCTAAAGCATTGTAAACTTCTTGGTCTAGTCCAGCTGCGGTTAATTCTGCTTGAAGTTCTAAAGGTTGAAGATTTTTATTTCTTATTTCTTTATATTTTTCACTCTGTTCAATTGTTAAATTAGCTACACTACCTTCTTCTCCAAAACCATCATTACCAAACCTTAACTCGCCGGTTTTAACTTTTTTAGTAAGTAAAATATTTTTATCAGCTTCTTTTTGAATTTCTTTTTGCTCTTTGGTTAATAATAAATCTCGCTGTCTTTTATCTTTTTCTTCTTTTTCTTTTTTCTTCTGATCACTTATAGCTTTTTGTTGCTCTTTGTTTTTCTGAGCTTGAACAGCTGCTATAGCTTTAGAGGTAGAATCACTTATGGCTTTCGATGCTTTAGAAAAACTAGTATCTAAAACTAAACTTGGTTGACTATATGTTCCCATTTAATTTATTTTTATTATTATTTTAATCACCTAACGTTGCACCTAGCTCTACCATACTTCCAGTAAATGCTCCCATAGATTGTAAACCAGCGCTCTTGTATTCCATTTGCTGAGCTAAAGCATTGTCATGTAGCGCTTGAGCTCTGTCTAGATCTGTTTTCTCTCTTTCTTCAATAGCATTAAAAGCAAATTGATCTGCGGCTAATTGACCTTGTTGTACCCTTATTTTTTCAGCCATAATTTGCTGCTGTAGTTGTTGCTCTCCTTGAGCTCTTAATTTTTCATTAGAAGCCTCCTGCTGTTCTATATTAGCTGCTACGTTTTGCTTACTTCTAGAAGCGGCTTGTGCTAAAGCAGTTGCACCACCAGCACCCATACCTCCAGCTCGCATAGCATCTAATGTACTTGCTAAAGCTATATCTGTTTGCTCCATTTGTATTTTAGCAGCTCCTGTAGCAACGCTTAAACTAGCATATGGATTTTTTAATCCTCCTGATAAATCTTTAATATTTTCACCAAAATCTGGTATTTCTTGTCTAGCATTAGCTAAGTTTGTTATATCGTCATTTAATGATTCTATATTTGAATTCATAGCATTTGCAGATCCCATAGCAAAAGCAGCATTGACACCCTGCATTGCTACACCAGCAACCATTAGAGCAGGTATAACACCTTGAGCAGGTTCTATTATAATTGTTTGAAATATTTCTAATAACATATTTTTATTTTTAAGATGATTGAACAAATTTACTACCTACAGACCATAATTCTTTTAAACCACCTACATCAGTATAATTATCTGTTGATATTTTTACAGTAGCAAAATACCCTTTTATTCCACTCATAGAAGCGCCGAATATAACTTCATTAGGTCTTGTTACGCTATTGTTTATTAAATTTGCTACGTATAAATTTTCTTTTCTATTAAAACCAGCTCTTTGTGGTTGTCCAGTTACGGTGTCAGTATATAAACCTTGATCGTAACTATATACAGTTGGAGTCGCATCTTGATATTGGTTACCATAAGTTACTGGGCTTGAACCAGGATTAGAATCTACTCTTTGAAAGTCAGATCTAAAAAAGTTTATTTGAAAACCATTATCTCCTTCGTAGTTTACTGTTTGAAAAACCTTTTTTACTGATGGATTTGTATTTACAACAAAGATTATACTTGACGAGTTGTGGGAGTTATAGAAAACCCCTCTATTATTAATCACACTTTCATCGTGATGTTTCCATATTTTACTACTTTTAAAAGAGTAAAAAGTGTTTTTAGAGCTAAAAATCATATTTGGTCTATAAGTATAGTAACTAGTCCAACCGTTTATAGATTCATCAAAAGACAAAGTAGAAGTGTTTTTTATTTGTAAAGGTTCTTCTAGAAAAGTAAAAGATTCATTAAAACTTGTGTCTGTCTTGGATTTTTGAAATGAAACAACATATTGCTTGTTTCTAGCGTCCCAAGCGCCTTCAATTTTATCCTTAACAAACCTGTAAAAAACTATCTCTGTTTTTTGTGGATTTGAAACTGGAATTGTAATATTTTGAGACAGTGTAACTATATTAGTAGCTGTGTTTAAATCTATTATGTAAGACTGAGTTGTTAAACCTGATACTATAGCAGTCATACCTAATTCTAAATTAGACATATCTACTGATGTTACAGTTATAGTCGCTGTTGATCCAGGTGCTGTACTACTAGAAGTAACAATATTTAATCTTTTAAAACCTTCATCTATTAGTTCAGTTTGATCTCTAAAAAAGTCGTTCATTCCATATTGAGAAATTTCACTTAAACCATCTCTTGATAATCTCATTACTTTACCTCTATATTTATCTACAAAATACCTTCTAAATCCAAACGTGGCAAAACTTTCTGGGTTTTTACTAATACCATAGCTACCTAGGTAAGGAACATTTTGACCTATAACTAAAGTGCTTGAACTTACAGGAGTACCAGTTCCTTCTGCTGAATAAATAGCATCTTTATCTATCAATGATTTACTAACTTTACTTTCTTGAAATATAGTTAAATCATTATTTAAAGCAAACATTTTTTGTATTGACCCATTAGAAGGGTCTACAGAAACGCTTATATTTTCACCAACTGAAAAAACATTAGTTTCATTAAAACCTGTTTTAGAATTAAAAACACCAGAGTATATTATAGAGTTAGATCTATTTAATTGAACAGGATTATCTTCGTTTATATAAGCTTTTACCCCAAAATCAACTGTAGTGTTATTGTATCCTCCTTTTATTCTAGCTTCTTCAACAAACCAATTTCTACCACCTGTTTCAGTTGAGTTTATATTAGCATTTATTGGAAAAGTGCCATTCTTGTATGGTGAATAAAAAATACCTGGCCAAACAGGATAAGCCACTTCGCCTGATCCAACTAATGATATAGTTTTTTTAGCTAAAAAAGAATTGTAATAACTTATAGGTATTGTTGCTGCCATTTTATGATATTATTAACAAATTAATAGGTACTTCTGTTGTAGCGTTACCAGCATCTGATATGTTTAATGTAAAGCCAATCCAAAACATACCGTAACTACCAGTATTAGCAACGTAAGACACTGGCTGGCCAGTGCTTGAATCATTTTCGGTAGTTTCTATTCTAAACAGTTTACCATGGCCTAATCTATCATTTAATATGATACCACAGTTTGACCAACCGGTAGAGTCTGGAATTAAGTTAATTTTAGTGCCATTTATACCGAATAAATCGTGGATATAGTTATCTATTATTTTTATTTTACCAGAATTATCTATTGAAACACAAGAACCAAGCAGAGTTGCTATTTCTCCTGTGGTATCCGTGAATCTACCTGTAGGATTAAATGGATCTGCTAGTATGTCACCTGTTGGAAAGTGCAAATCAGTTATGCTATAACTCAAATCAAGTGACCATTTGTTAGTGTCTAATGTTCCGTTTAAAAACCCTGTATCACCATTTGCCGTTGCAAATATTGATAAGTTTTGGTTCTGTTCAATAACATTCCAAGGTCCTGGTTCACCTGATATAGAATTGTAACCTATTAAACTATAGAATTTACTTTCTTCATACATTTGAATGCCAGGAGTAAGAAGCCTTGTTTTCAAAGGTAAATTACTAGTAGCGGCATTCCCAGTCGCAGCTGTACCCCTAAATTCAGTAGGGTAATTACTAAAAGATGTTGTATTTCCATTTCCATACAGTAAATTTCTCCACCAAAAAGTAGCGCTATACTTGTTTGTGTATCTAACGTTTCCTACGCCATCTACTGGGTAAGGTATTGGTGGGTTAGGCCCTGGGTTAGGATTTTCTTGTATTAACCAGTCGTTTAAGCCTCCAGAATACCAATAAGGAGAGTAAGAGGTTGTATCATATATATTAGGTAAACTTGTTGAGCCGGCTCTAATATTATTAGCTCTTAACTCCCAATTACTATTCTTATTATAAGGAACAACACCAGTAGACATAAAATTTGTGTAAGCATCGTTAACATAGTAGCTATTAGGAATATTAAAAGAGCTTCCCAGTGGAGGATTTATGATTATAGCATCGCTTTTAAGAAAATATAAAAAAGGCATAGAACCACCAATAAAACCACTAGCTTGTGTAACGTTTTGAATAGCTGATAAACCTTGCTTAGCGTTATTATCACCTTGATTAAGCCCTGTATAATCGTTTGGCTTTAGAGATAATCCAGTGCTTGTTTCTCTTGTATAATTTTTATAAGGTTCTATCGATACAGGTATAAAACTGTTTCCTAATTGAGAATCATTAATATTACCTTGTTGATTATATTGAGGTTGAATATTACTCATAGCGCCAGAAAAACTCAAAGTATTGTTAGTTATACCATTAGCTGTTGCTGATATATTGAAGTTCCAGTTTTGACCACTTTCAAAATACACATATTCATTTGCATATATATTAAATCTACCAGTTTCTAAAGCTGGAGTTCCAGATACTTGAGGTACTAACGTAAATAAAGCTGATCTATCTACATTACCAGTAAACGAAGAAGTGACTGAGGATATAGAGCATGTATTTGAAGAAGATAAAATAGCAATTCCGTTGGAATCCTTCAACTCTATAGTATATACTACAGTGCCTCTTTCAGGTTGACTATCAGTTCCTGATCCTTTAAAATAAGGTTCTGTGTTTTCATATAACTCAAGATTGTCTTTAGTTATAGAAACCGGCCCTATAGTACCTGTTTCTATAGAGTTGTTTAGCTCAGAGATAAATCCAGACGTAGATGATTCATAATAAATATCTAAATTAGAAACAAAAGGATTTGTTTCGTAAACTCCTAAATTGCCAAAAGAATCATCAGTGGTATCAGTGTCTTTGGTTCCAATAAGCTTGTTGTTAACGACGTTAGCTATTGTTGCAGATTTTCCTTTGTATATTTTGTCAACGTTTACTTCTACGCCTTTTGTAGATAAAGATCCATTAGCTATATTTATATTACTAACAGCGTTATATATTATAGAACTAACTTCATCATTTTTTCTCAACGGAGCTATAAAAAAGCTGGTTAATTCAGTATCAGCATCTACAGTTTTTTCAGTTGGATTAACTCTTGGAAATAAATTAACAGAAGATCTAAACTCTTTTTCTTCAGGACCAACATTACTTAGGTCTTTAGGAACTTTATTTATATTATCGTTTATTAATGGAAAATAACTATTAATAAAGTCATAATTAGGAGAATCACTTCTATAAATACTAGGAGTATAAACATTGTAATACTCTTGTTCTTGTTGTTGAACTACTATTTTATAAGTATACCAACCTAAAGGATTTGAAGAGGAGTACAGTCCCGGGTATCCACCTTGAGGTATTGTCTGTGGTATAGCCGTTTCTAAATATAAAAGCAATTGTTTTCCAGTGAAATCCAAAAGCCCATAACCAGCAGAAAAACTATTAGAATCAGAAAAGTTATTATATATAGTGGAAGATCCATAAAGCGCTCCTGAAACATCTTGAGCATCCTGAATACTAGATAATATAACATCAGACTGCCTACCATATCTATCAGATAATACTATGCCAACTTGATACGTTCTGTTTTCTTTTAAAGAATGAGTTGGAAAAATTCTTTTATCTTGAGAAAGTGGAATATCTAGTTTTTTTGCAATTGCTAATTTATAGTCTAAACTTAATGGCGATGTGTGTTTGTCTATATAGTTACCATACATAATTCTATTTCCAGAAACCTCTTGAGCCAAAGCTTTTATTGGTGCTTTATCATATACTCTTGTAATGTCTTTTTCAGGTAGTACTCTAATTGGTTTAGTAGACTTATAGGAGTACTTTATGTAATCACTATTTCCATTTTCAGATAAACTATTTATAAAATTAATATCTAAAACGTCTATAACTTTAACTGATGTTTCGTTTGAAAATTTACAAAGTACTTCTACTTCTTTAATATTTAAAGATTTTAAAGTAAAATTCCAACTATCATAAGCATTTGTAGAAATATCTATAGACTCGAAAGGTGTTCTAATATACAAGTCTATACAATCTATGTTATTTTCAAAAAAATCAAGTACTGAACTTTTAGCTGCTGACTCTTCATTATTTAAAATGACACTACCAAACTGTTTTGGTGTAAAAGCTATTTGAGTAAACGGAGCCATTAAAGAATATTCATTATCATCAAACTTGTACCTGTAGGAAAATCTAACAAATTTATCTTTTAAAAACTCTGAATCACCAGCAAAATTTATATCATAATCAGGGTTTGCTCTATATATTTTTATTCTACCATTAGCGTCTATATCGTCTGCAACAGGGAAACTGCCGGAAGCTGTTTGAATTTTTATAAATGCAGTTCCTGAAGTATCGTATTGCACTATCTTGTACCCTTGATCAACCACCATGACAGGTTCATTAGAACCCGAAGACGCTATATGTAATTCAGAATTAACATATAAAGAATCTACACCTTCTAAAACTGGATTAACTAAAGAAGAGTTTAATGTTACTTGTTCTATTAAGAAAAGACCATCATTAACACCTGTGTTTTTAGCAGTTAAAACACCTTCGTATATTGTTGGTAAATAAGGATCACTACAGTTTTTCAAACCATATTCAGAAAAAGAAACAGATTGATTACTTGACCAAGATGCTGGTGAGCTTAAAGTAACTGAACCATCTATTGAGCTTACAGTGGTTAAGTATATATCTAAACCTAAACCTGTAGAAGATGTTAAACCAACAGGCATACCTACAAACAATCCTTCTGCAGCAGCGCTAGATCTAACATTTAGTACTAAAGATGTTGAATTGACACCAGATCCATCAGTTTTTATTTTAATTTCTTTGTAAAACTGAAGCGGAACTGAAGGGTAGAATTTAGCTACAGATATTTTATCTTCAGAGTCATAATACAAAACATTTGAAGATGCTAAATTTATATTTATTTTTCTTGGTTGATTTCTATTATCTGTCCAAAATAAAAGATTTTCTATAATATTAACACCGTATACCCTATGTGTTTTTGAAAAATTTAAAAAACTTCCTTGAACCAGTATAGTAGAAGAATTAGTATTAAAATCATATCTCACTATATAGTTAGAAGCAGCTGCTGGAGCTGGATTTGATACTTGGTCTAGGGATGAATCGTTGTAATTTGTAACGAATATAAACAATCTATCATTTACTTCCTCTACAAAATAGCCAATAATTTCTAAACCTTGATCTGTTAATCCAAAATCTGATAACTGATTATTACCTAATATGTTTTGAAAAGTACCAACGCCATCACCTTCTGATCTACTTATAGTAACGTTTTGACCTACTCTATATTCACCTTGAGGAACCAACCTATCATCTAGGTCTTGATTCATTTTAGCTTTTATAAAATTATTTTTACTTTCTGCCATCTTTAATGTTTAATCCATTTAGATTTACCACGCATTACTTGAGCAAACTCTTCAAGTTTAATATTACTTAATCTTATTTTGGCATTTCTTAATTTAGCTGATCTCTCTCTTTTGTATCTTTGAACTATATATTCAGGAAAATTAGCTCTAGAAGCTACCATAGAATGCATTATATGAGCGTATAACGCTTCTTCTGCCATCTTAGGTATTTTCGTGTTAGAATCATATGCTAAGCCATCAGAGATGTATTCTAATATAATCAACTGATTTGCTAAGCCACTAGAAAAACTAAACTTACCTTCTCTTTCGTTTATAGTAAACCAACCATTTTTCTGAGATACTTGAGGTTCTAGGCCATATCTTTCGCCATAAGCCATTTTCCACCAAGACCAATCATATACATTAGCTTGATCAAATATTTCATCTGTTAACTGCCCTGTAATGTTTAGATTATTGTTACTAGCCCATCTAGCATCTGTCTTAGCTTGTTGTGACTCTAAATTTTCACCAGTATTATCTTGCTCAGGTATTCCATCTGTATTCTGCAATAATGGCTGTGTAGGATTACTAGTTAAAGTAGTTGGATATATAATATGTTTAACACCAGATGAATCTACCCAAGATAATTGAACATAATTAACGTAGTCTTGAGGTATTGCTAAAGATAAACTTGGTGGTATTGTAAGTTCTTGTGAGTTAACAGATTTTAAAGTATCATAACTAAATTCTTGTAAACCTCTTTTAGCATGAAATATAACATCTGATCTTTTAGCTCTTGGTATGATTTTATCTAAACCAACATAGGCAACCATAAAGTTATTTACGATGTCTATTAAACTAGTGTAAGCATAGCTACCGTAATTATCCCATATAGACTCCTCTAGCAGTTGTATTACTATAATATCGGTTAAAATAGGTGCAACTACTAATGTGATTGAATTACCATCAACGGTGTAGTCAATAGTTGATGTTAGCTCTGTACCATTTTTTAATACTTTGAAATTAGGCTTTGGTAAAGTAGCTAATAATGTGTCACCAGTCCAAGTATAAGGACCAAGACTTGTGGAATTAGTAAAAGCTTGTTGACCAGCATAATATTGAGCATTAGTTTCGTTTATTAATCCCATGTTTTATTATCTTTTAGAATTTATTTCTTCTTGCTGTAGTTCTTGAGCAGCTGCTTGAATTATTTGTGGATCTCTTATAACGATACCAGAATATTTTAATATAGATAAAATAACTTCAGTTTGTTGACTTTCGCTTATTTCAAAATTAACAGATCCAGTAGTTGGAATAATGCCAGTACCAGTATTAGTAGGTTCGTATACATATTGTCCTAATGATCCTGAACTATAAGCCCAAACAACATCTAAAGGTTTTCTAATATAGTTAAAACCAATATCTGAAACCAATGGCGTAGTTGCAATTGGGTAAACTGTTAATTTATCTTCTTGATATATTGCTACTGGAAAGTTAGTAGTTGGTTGGGTAAGTGGAGATAATCGTTGCTGATGATAATCTCTTTTGCTTACTATTTCTAATTCTGGAGAATTTGTACCTATTTCATAAAAAGCAGATCCAAATCTATGTAAGTCTGTAGGCTGTGTATAAACATTATTAGTTACAGCAGAAGCACTTGAGTTCTTTTCAAATACTTGAAACTCTTCTCTTATGTGGTCCATTCTAGATGCAAACTCCACATTTGTTTTTGGCATACGTATGTACTGGTTGTAATCTTCAAAAAAGCTTTCAAATATTTCTAACTGAACTTGAGTAGCTATTTTGTTGAACTCATCAGGTGTTAAGTATCCTCTTTGTTCTTTATTAAGTATACTTAAAACTGTGGTATATACCGTGTTTACGTTTATTGCCATTTTAATATTTTTAAAAAAAAAGGGTGGCGATAAAACCACCCTTAATTATAATCACTTGTTATTTAAGCTTTTTATCTATTGATTTGTAAACTTCAAGTCCTTCATCTGTCTTAAACCACGCAGCCATAGCTGAGTAAGGATTTTCATCAAAAGGCACTGTCATTAGTTTACGACCATTAGCAGCCCATTTAAATGTTCTTTGATCATCATCAAGTCTAACAATATTAGCTTCAACAGATCTAATTGCAAAATTTCTCAACTCTACATTTTCATCTTGAGCTAAATCTAATAATAAAGCAGGTTGTTGCCTTGCAAAGAGTAATAAATCTCTTTTTAATTCTTTAGAGCTTAATTCAGTTACAGAAGAACCTTTTTCAACTCTTAAAATAGCTTCAGCTTTATCTATATCCATTTCATAAGCCATATTCATAGCTGCTATTTCCATTTCAAGATAATCAAATTGATCAACTGCTTCTTCTACCTTATCATGCTCTTGAAACAAAACGCCTTTATGAGGGTGTTTAGCTAAGAACTCTTGTAAATTTCTTTTTTCTTTAGGAACCATTAAATGACCAGAGTCAAAAACAATATGCTTTAAAGTAGCTGAACCTTTTTGTTCATCTACAAATATACTTTTTTGATTAGTAGCATATCTTAATTCTCTTTCATAGCCTTTATCTTCGTCAAACCAAACACAAGGATATCTTCGTGAATGTCTAGATGTTATTGTGAAAGTTAATGGAGTTTTATTTCCTAATAAGTAATAGTTTCTATCTTTATATTCCCAAGTATCTTTTTGAACTTTAGGAGTTGCTGGAGCTTTAGCTACAGGCTTTTTATTTTCTTTTGTTTCCATAATATAATATAATATAATAATTAAAAAAGACCCCGCCGTAGCGGGATCTTAAATTTATAACTTACGAAACAACTGTCATAGTAGCACTATCAACAACAATTGATAATGAAACTAATGAAGCAGGTCCTGAATTACCAGCACCTTTTTGTATCGCGTCAATTACTAATTCAACGTCAGCTTGAGTAAAGTCATTACCAGTACCACCGTCAAGAGTTACTTTATATCCAGATAGATATTGAATAACTACATCTTCGTCAGTGTTAGTAACTTTTTTTACATCACCTACGTTTTCGCATGATACTAAATCAAATTTACCATCTGCTTTTGCAACTTTAATATATCCCATAATTTCTATATTTTTAAATGTTAATAATTAATTAAGCTCCTTTGAATAACACGAAGTTATTAGCAGCTTGAGTTACTAAACATCTTTCAGATAAGAAATTAACTCTCATAACATCAAGATCAGAAGTATAAGCTCCACCTACAGATCCAGTGATCCAAGACTTCATCTTTCTATCTTCAGACTCAGAAGCTCTATATCTTACATGTAAGAAAGGACGTCTGATGTTTGATCCTAACATTTGATCGTAAACTGTAGTTGTTCCAGCAGGAACCATTACACCATCAATCTCATTAGATAAACCTCTAGTTGTAGCATCGTTTAGATATTTCCAATCAGTTTTGTAGAAATCATAAGAACCTCTTCTAAAACCTGAAAATCCAAAGTTTAATGCCATATCACCATCATTCTCGAATAATCCGAAAGAAGCAGCTTGAGTAGAAGCAAATCCACCATTAACAGCAGCAATCATATCGTCAAAATCAAGAGCAGTAGCTCTAGATAAGAATAACATATTTTCTTCAATAGCACCTTGCTTGTCTAAGTTTTTAAGGATTTCATCAAAATCACCTAAAGCACCAGCACCAGGAGCAGCAGCTCCAGCAAAACCAGAGTATACGTTACCTCTTGCTTCGATAGCAGCAAATAAACCTTCAGTACCTTTAATATCTGTAGCAGAAGCATCTCCAAATCCAGCTCCAAAAGTAACTGTTCCAGTCATTTTTTCACCTTCAACCATTGACATTTCAACGTAGTCTTCGAATCTTAATCTAGTTTCAGATTCAGCTTTTAAATACCATAAGTATCCAGACTGACCATCTTCAGTAGCAACTTCGATCCAACCTATTTGAGCAACGTCAGAACCACTTAATTCATAGTTGTCTTTAAGTATAATTGGAGAGTTTTTGTAAGTAGTTACACCTGGCTCAATAGCTCCAGACATTCCTAAACTTCCTTTTGGAAACTCAGAACCATATACAAACAAGCTGTTAGAACCAGCACCTGTAACAATACCAGCAGGTATGTTAGCGAAAGTACTCTCATAAAGCTCACAATCTAGTACATATCCATTAGCGTTGTTAAGTGCAGTAACTAAAGCTTTTACAGTTACTAATCCTGTAGCTTTATCAGCAATTAAAATTGTGTTACCAACTCTAACACCTGAAGTTGCAGGATTACCAGCTCCTGGAGTAATAGTAACAAGAATCTTGTTTCCACCACCATTAGCAGCTACTTCAACAGTATCATAAGCTACGTGTAATCTATTTTGTTCAGACCAAATAACTTGATCAGATGTCATTGGCATTTCAGCGCCAACCATTCTCAAGAAACCACCAATAGTTCGGTTTCCGTATCTTTCTACTTCTGCTTCGTAAAGCTCAGGTAGATATTGTTGTGTCCATTGCGAAAAACCAGCAGCTTGAAAATCGATATAATTATCTTGTACAGCTACTTGATTTGGCATTGGAACTATAGAAGCAGGAAAAGACCCGCTAGTTGCAAAACTCATTTTATTTTGTTTTTAGTTGTTGTTATTTTTTTATTTTAAATTTCAACTTAGAACTATCTGCGCCAGTGACAGCTTTCACTTTTAACCCATTAATAAACATATCACCATTGGCTTGTGGCCTTACTTGACCTGTTATATTCTTAGACTTAGCCATCATATCTTTTACAGCGTCGGCTTTACCTTGCTCATAGAAATGATTAGCGATAGTGTCTGCATTTTCAGCAGCGTAAATAGCTTTGTGATAACCTACAGTATCAACAACTTCACCCTCATTGTTTAAGAACTTCTTAACAAACGTGTTTAAGTTTGATTGTTTTTCTGCAACATCATTAGCATTTCCAACGTTGTATCTAAATTTTTTTTCACCTACGTTAAACTCGAAACCTTCGAAATTATTATTGAAAAACTCATTAGTTTTTGATTGAAACGTTTTATGACGTTGATCAGCTATTTGTTGTTCTTTGTTGTATCTATTGAAAAAGTCTAATGCTTTTTGTTGGTCCTGAGTTACGCCGGGTCTCAACTTGATTTCGTCGTAGTACTTACTCTTGGTTTCTTCCAAAAAGTTTTTGGCTTTAGCAATTTCTTCTTTAAAGGCGAGTTTCTTTTTCTTTATATCTCGCTCTTCATCCATATCTTCGTCAAAAGAGAAATTATCTTCTATTATGAAGTTTATTTCTTCTTGATCTAAATGTGGTTTAGTATTTTTGTAATATTCTTTAAGTAAAGAAGTATCGTCTATATTAGAATAATCTATATTTAATCTAGCATAATCTTCGATAGTTCCACCTGTTTCTTCCATAAATGAAACTAGTTTTTCGATGTTTTCAGGTAGTGGTTTTCCAGTAACCTTTTCATCTCTTATAGCTTCTTTATATTCTTTCTTAACTTCTTCTACTTCTTTAGCAGCTTCTTCAGTTATTTCAGATATTGGAGATATTACTTCTTTTTCTTCTTTAGCTTCAGTGGCAACGACTTTTTCTTCGTGTGTTTCTCCCACTTTTTTGCCATCTCCGGATGGTTCTTGTACATCCACTTTCTCTGCGCTTGGCTCTTGAATGGCATCTTCTTTTATTTCTTCTTTTACTTCTTCTTTTTTACTTAAATCAACTTTATGTACTTTGTTTGATTTAGTTTTTAATGAAGGTTTCTTAACCTTAACTTTCAAAGGTTTTACTTCTTCTTTTTCTGACATAATATAATATAATAGTTAATGAAATTTACTCAGGCATTAATTCTCCTGGGTTTTGTAAGCTACCTATATCATTATTAGTTAGATCTTGTTTTGCTTCAAAATCTATAGGTAGTAAATCGTTTTTTCTTTGAGAAATCATCTCGCTTTGTTGAGTTGCTTGTATTTTGGTTCTTTTATCTTTTCTATCTTCAATCTCTTGCTCTTTGCTTTTCTGAACTTGAATCTCCATTTGTTTAAGCTGCATGTCAAATTGAAACTTCATCTGAAGAATTTGCTTATCAAGTTCTCCTTTTTGCTGCATCTTGTTTATATCAAACTGAGATTTAGCTTGTTCTATTTGCATTTCAGACTCTGTTAAAGCTTGTTGTTTTTGCATTTCAGCTTGAGCTGTTCTTTCAGCTAACTCAGCGTTAGCATTAGTCTGCTGTTGTACTTGAGCAGCTTGTTGCTGTTGTTTTATTTTAAGTCTTTTGGCTTTTCTTTGTTTTAGCATTTGATTAGCCAACTTAAGATTATTTATACCTCTTAAGTCTATAGCGTCATCTAAGTCTATTTGACCTGATTTTAAAGCTATTTGAATATTTTGTTCTAAAACTTGTTTTTCTTCTTCGTCTGGTTCTAAATTTAAAAATATTCCAAACTCATACATATTTAAATCTGCAAGCTCTTCTAAAGTGCCTACATTAAATCTAGATATACTGTTTTCTAAAGTTTGTTTAGTTAATGGAAACTCTAAAGAGTCAGCTACTCTTAAACTTATATTCTCACACGTTTTAACAGTTATATACATCATAGCTTGAAGTAAATGTCTTGTAGCAGTGTTTGAGTTAGCCGCGGCTAACTTCTGTAAACCTACTAGAGAGTTTTTATCAGGTGTTGATCCATCTCTAGCCTCATTCAGGCCGGTAACATCTCGTATCATTTGTAAGTAATACTGATAAGTTTGTATTAAGCTTTGTATTTTGGCTCCACCTGAACCTGTTTGTAATTCCTGTATAGGAACTTTACCTCTATTAATGTCACCATCTTGTGTTAACGATCTACCTACGATAGAACCAGTTTGAAAATACATATTTAAAGCTTCAGCTGGATTGTAGCTAGTTCCATTACCTAAGTCAACCTCTGCTAAACCATCCATATCTAAATAAACACCATCTGGCACAACTCTAGATAATACTTGTTGCAATTTAAGATGTGTTAACTGAATCATATCAGCAAAACCTGTTATTTTACTAACGGTAGATTCAATACGACCTTTGTACATTCTAGGAGCACATATGTTGTAGTTCATTCTAACTTTATTTATGTTAGAATTAGGCCTCGTCATGTTTTCTGCTAATTCCCATTTTAACATCATAGGATGTCCTAATATTTTTGCTCCACTATATAATGTTTCGATAGTTCTAGAAACTCTATTAAACTTATCACTTTCAGGCGGATTAAAAGTGTCAGGCTTTTGCAATGCTTTTTCTAAACCAGTGGGTGTTTGTTTTATTTTAAAAACTTGATCAGAGTAAGTCTTATATTCAAAATATAATACTTGCACGGTTAAATCATCTTGTCTACCACTCCAATTTCTTAAATATTCTTGATTACCAGGGTATTCCTGTATAGTTTGAAGTTCTTGATCTGTTAAGTATGGAAATTCCATTTTTAAATCTGATATATAAACAGACTTCACTTCACCAACGTAATATATGTCTTCAAAGTTAGGATCTTCCGTGTAAGAATAAACTAAAGAAGCTGGGTCTACGTAATCTACAACAACCCCTTCAGCTTTATTCCAAGTTGTTTTAACTGCTGATATACCAAGCGTTACTAAGTCTTGACAAAACCTCTTTTTTATAGAGTCGTATTTGTTTTTATTTAATATATCTTTTATAACTTCTTCTTCTGCTATTTCTATTGACTGTTTATAGTCTAACTGTAAATGTAATTTTACTTCATCTTCGTTTTCTAAACCTAATTCTCTAACTTCTTTAGATAATATTTCAATTCCTAACTCTTTCTCCATTTGTTGAATTAGTTCTAACTCTCTAACATCTCTTAACAACGTAGATGCATAATCAGTTCTTGATTTTAAAGAAAATGGATCAACACTAAAAGCACTTATTTCATAATTTCTTTGAGTCATTCCATTAACGACAATATCTACAAACTTAGATATTATTGGAACAGGTTTCCAGTCTAAGTTTAAATATGATAAATCACCATTAATAGCTAGTTCATCTTTATACTTTTGAACAGGCTGTTCACCTCTTGCGTACAACCTTAAACTATGGTAGTTATTATAATTAGTCGCATATCCATTGTTACCACGACCATTATTTCTAAACCATTCACCCTCAATCGCTCTACCGACAGCAAGCCCATAATCTAAAGTAGCTTTCTCTGCATCAGGTACCACCTGATCCGGGAATGAACTATTATTAGTAGTATAAATCATCTATTTATTTTATTATTTTTGAAGTTACTCCATCATTGTTATATCTTTTAATACCTAAACTAATAGGTTGATATTTTCTTTCAGGATTAGGTCTGTATCTATTTTTGTTACAAGCCATTATAGCTAAACCAGAGCTTATAGTAGCATCGAACTTAGTTCTATTATTAATATTAAACCTACCCCAATCTTCTAGGGTTTTTTGAAAGTACATATCTCCATAACCTTCTTGAAGTATACCTATGTATTGTTCTATATAAGATTCAATTGCAGCAGCATGCGCTTGCTTAATATCTTCACTTGAGTTAGGTATTCCACCTATTTCTTTTTCTGTTGTAGAAAGTTTATTCCAAATTTTATCAGGACGATTCATTGAAAAACCTCTATAACCTCTACGTTTAAAGTAATATAATAATCTTGGTTTGTTATTTTCAGCAAGTATAGGCATACCGTAAAATACACAAGCCATTAATACATCTTCAAAGAATATTTCAGCAGTCTGTGGTCTTGATATATACTCTAAAAAGAAATGATTAGGCGGTGCATCTTCCATGCTAAACTTTGTTAATCCATGTAAAGCACCATTAGATCCTTTTCCATCTACAGTACCTGATATATCATAACTATCACAACCAAAAGCTCCAATGTGTTCGTTTCCAGGACTCTTAAGCCCATTATTTACTATCACTCGATTTTGTAAGTTTTTAGGTGGTACCCAAGATATTAAAAACCTACCATCTTTATTAGGCATAAAAGAAACTCTTGTATCTTTAATACCATTTTCCCACATAAAACTTCCTCTAGTTACAGAAGATACATTATTAACTTCAAGATTATAATCTATTTGTTGATATATCTTAGTTAAATTAAACAATGTATTTTTAGCCTCGTCTCTAAATGCATGAGCTTCAGTTCTTGGAAACTGTCTATAATATTCATTTAATCCATCAGGATCATCTTTTAATCCATCAACTTCGTTTTCCCAGTGTTCAATAACTCCGATTGTAATTGGTTCACCATCGACTCCTTTGACTGGACTCTTTTGTCCAATGAAGACAGGAAATCCAAAAGTATCCATGAATCCTTCGTAGTTCCACTCCATAGGGATGAAAAGAGAGTAGAGGCCAGAAGATGTTTGTCCGTTTCTATTTCTTTTAGTAACGTTTGAATTGTTGTATAGTTTTTTGAAGTTGTCTCCACCTTTATCTAAAGCATTTGAAGTAGAGCCCATCATACATTTACCAACAACCTTAGCCCCTAGTCTTAATGTAGTTTTTGTAACTCTCCAGTTATTTAATATATTATCAGGCCTTTCCCATTTACCACTTTCATCATGGGCTAATAGTTTTAGCTTTTCACCATCATAAGAGTTATCGCCTGTGTTTTTCCAGTCAATAGTTGTATCTAATCCTTCTAGTTCTCTGAGTTGTTCATTCGACTCAAGCTTTCTTCTAGTAAGCTTTGATGCCGGAACACGATATGCCAATTCAGTTTTTGGCCTGTCCATACCATCTTGAATGGGTTTGAAGAAGAACGGGTAGTTGACTGATATGGGCACAACTTTATCTGTAAACATTTTTTTGGCATCCGAACCAGACTTGGACAATATGCCGAATCTAGCGTCGGAAGATATTGTAGCTTGGTTAACAAGTTCCGCGCTTGACATAAAACTGAATCCAGATCGTCTGTTTTTAAGGTAGCACATTCCGTAACATCTTGTATCTGCTTTACATGCTTCCCAAAATATAAAGAAGAGTCTGTTTGCTTCTCTATAGTCTGGTGCTCCAATATCGATCTTTGACCATTGGAGGTACATGTAATGAGTACCAGTAATGTAATTAGCCACGCCGTTATTGTAAAACCAATAACCATTTTCTCGCCTTTTGAATTCTTCGTCGATGTAATCATACCACTTTTCTTTAAATTCAGCTGGATATTCTTCCCAGTCAAATCTACTTTTGATTTTACTTAATTCTTTTGGGTAGTCTTGTCTTTCCCAGTATTGCTCCGCTTTCTTTTCGCTTCGTTTAAACGGTTTATCTGCTGCTGGTAAAGCAATCCTGAGATCTTGTATTTCAATGATTTGTCCAATTTTTCCAGTTTTACTTATTACTATAAAATCATAATCAGAGTTATAACCATACTCCCATTTTTTAAATCTATTGTTTTTAGCTAATATCTTAGGATTTACAACGTCCTTAATTTCTTTCCAAAGTGTTTGTTCGTAACTCACTTACTTCTCCCTTCTGCAAAACCTCTAAAAGACTTTTGTTCTTTAACATCCTTTGGCTTTTCATTTAGTATATCTTCTTCTTGTTGAATACGACTAAGTATTTCAAAAGCATCAAATATAGCTAGCTTTTTAGTAGCGGCAGCGTTCTTTAATCTATCAGCGCTTACATCGTCG
>Ga0213865_10000619_pt1 | contig 23995 bp, 14 predicted proteins | sample PICome_6_FD_160100 | JGI IMG/M metagenome (GOLD analysis project Ga0213865, IMG submission 160100) | Coastal seawater microbial communities near Pivers Island, North Carolina, United States - PICO282 | ecosystem: Environmental > Aquatic > Marine > Coastal | place: USA: North Carolina...
AGTCAATGGTGCTGAAGGTATTCTTGTATGTCCAATCGAAAATATGGTATTGTAGTATGAAGCTGATCGAAAATCCAAAGCGAAGTGAATGGTCGGAAATATTGAGTCGGCCTACAATATCTGTCGATGATATTGAGAATTTAGTTAATGACGTTTTTAAAGCTGTTAAAGCTAATGGTGATTATGCAATTAAGTCTTTTACTGCTGATTTTGACAACGTTGGGCTAGACAATATAGAAGTTACTAAAACTGAAATAGAAGAAGCGTCAGAGCGTGTTTCCAAAGACTTGAAGAAAGCAATTAAGCTTGCTAAGAAAAATATAAAACAATTTCATAAAGCACAGCAAACGGATAAGGTCTTTCTGAAAACAATGAGAGGAGTTAAATGCTGGCAAGAGAAAAGACCTATTCAGAAAGTTGGTCTTTACATTCCAGGTGGCACTGCACCATTATTTTCAACAGTTTTAATGCTGGCTATTCCTGCAAATATTGCTGGTTGTGGCGAAATCGTTTTGTGCTCACCACCTAATAGTGAAGGTAAGATAGCCGATGAAATATTATACACAGCTAAACTATGTGGTGTCACTAAAATTATAAAGGTTGGTGGTATTCAGGCTATTGCAGGTCTTACATTTGGTACAGAATCTATTCCTCAGGTTTATAAAATTTTTGGCCCAGGAAACCAATATGTAACAGTTGCAAAACAAATTGCTACCAAATATGGTGTAGCTATAGATATGCCTGCAGGACCTAGTGAGTTACTAGTAGTGGCAGATGAATCGGCTAATCCTGCTTATGTGGCTTCAGACTTGCTAAGTCAGGCTGAACATGGTTCAGACAGTCAGGTGATTTTAGTTACTACGTCAAAAAAGTTTGCCGAACAGGTTAATTCTGAAGTTGAGTCTCAACTTGAAGTTTTGCCAAGAAAACAAATGGCTACTGATGCTATAAATAATTCTAAATCAATTGTTGTAGAGGACCTCAAGACAGCATTAGAATTAATTAATGAATATGGGCCAGAGCATTTCATTGTTGCTACAAATAATGATGACTTTTTTGTTGAGAACATCGGAAATGCAGGTTCAGTTTTTATTGGTAATTATACACCAGAAAGTGCTGGAGATTATGCTTCTGGTACAAATCATACCTTACCAACAAATGGGTTTTCTAAGGCATATTCAGGAGTAAATCTAGACAGTTTCCAAAAGAGTATGACCTTTCAGAAAATTTCCCAAAAAGGTATAAAAAATATCGGGCCAGCTATAGAGTTAATGGCGGAAGCAGAAGGATTACAAGCACACAAAAATGCAGTGACATTGCGTTTAAAAGATTTAGAATCATGAAAATAGAAAATCTTTTACGACAAAATATTAAGACTATTAAAGCCTATTCTTCTGCAAGGGATGAATATAAAGATGCTTCCTCTGATATGGTCTTTATTGATGCCAACGAGAATCCGTTTAAGACCAACGTAAATCGTTATCCAGACCCTCAACAAACGGATGTGAAGCAACGATTGGCGGAAGTCAAAGGTGTTTCTACAACTCAAATCCTTTTAGGTAATGGTAGTGACGAAGTTCTGGATCTTATTGTTAGAGCGTTTTGCGAACCTAATAACGATAATGTTATCACTTTGCCACCAACTTATGGAATGTATAAAGTGTTGGCTGTTTTAAATGCTGTTGACATCATTTCGGTAGAATTAGATAATGATTTTGAACCAAAAGTTGATGAAATTCTTGCTGTTCAGAATGGTAATTCTAAGTTGTTATTCTTGTGTTCACCAAACAATCCAACAGCAAATAGCTTTAATTCTAAAAAGATAGAACAGTTAATCAGAAAATTCAATGGCATTGTAGTTGTTGATGAAGCCTATATCGATTTTTCATCGCAAGAGAGTTGGCTTGGTAGACTAAATGAATTTTCAAATCTTATAGTAACCCAGACCTTGTCAAAAGCCTATGGCTTAGCCGGAATCAGGCTAGGAATTTGCTATGCTTCAGAATTTATTATTTCTGTTCTTAATAAGATAAAACCACCTTATAATGTGAATCAGCTAACGCAATATAAAGCACTTGAACGTTTAAGTGAAATTAATGAAGTAGAGGACCAGATAGCTTTAATTTTAAAAGAACGTGATTTACTCATCACTGAATTAAACAGTATTTCATTCATAAAGACGATTTATCCATCAGATGCCAATTTTGTGTTAGCTAAAGTAGATGACGCAGACCTTCGCTATAAACAATTGATTGATAAAGGCATTGTAGTTAGAAATAGAACTAAACAACCTTTGTGTAAAAATTGTTTGCGATTTACCATTGGAACACAAGAAGAAAACAAGAAATTAATTAGGACATTAAACCAACTATCATGAAGCCTGTATTATTTATAGATAGAGACGGCACCTTAATAAGAGAACCAGCAGACGAACAAATAGATTCATTTGAAAAACTAGAGTTTTATCCAAAGGTATTTCAATACTTAAGTAAGATTGCGGAGGAATTGAATTTTGAAATTGTAATGATTACAAATCAAGATGGTCTTGGTACAGAAGTGTATCCGGAAGATACGTTTTGGCCAGTTCATAATTTTGTTATCAAAACGTTTGAACAAGAAGGAGTAGTATTCAAAGAACAGTTTATTGATAGAACATTTGCTAAGGATAATGCACCGACGCGCAAACCAAATACAGGTTTGTTGACCAAATACTTTTCAGAAGATTATGATTTGACTAATTCATATATTATAGGTGATCGATTAACTGACATAGAATTAGCAAAAAACTTGGGAGCAAGAGGAATATTTATTAACGATAATACGAATCTTGGGACAGATGAAGTGACGGTTAGTAATAACGAATTGCAACAATACATAGCTTTAGAAACTAATGACTGGGAAGCTATTTATGAATTTTTGAAGACCACTGAACGTGTTGGTTCTATTGAGCGTAATACTAATGAGACTAAAATTAAGATTAATCTAAATTTAGATGGAACAGGAAAAAGTAGCGTCGACACAGGTATTGCATTTTTCGACCATATGCTAGATCAGATTGCTCGTCATGGTCAAATTGATTTAAATATTAAAGTAGATGGCGATTTAGAAGTTGACGAACACCACACTATAGAAGATACGGCGATTGCCTTAGGAGAAGTATTTGCTTCAACTTTAGGGAATAAACTTGGTATAGAGCGCTATGGATTTTGCTTACCAATGGATGATTGTTTAGCTCAGGTAGCTATTGATTTTGGAGGTAGAAACTGGCTCGTTTGGGATGCAGATTTTAAACGAGAAATGATTGGTAAAATGCCAACAGAAATGTTCTATCACTTTTTTAAATCCTTTACAGATGGGGCTAAATGTAACTTAAACGTTAAAGTTGAAGGCAACAATGAGCACCACAAGATTGAGGCGATTTTCAAAGCTTTTGCTAAAGCCATTAAAATGGCAGTTAAACAAGATGTAAATAAAATGATTTTGCCATCAACTAAAGGAATGTTGTAATGGATCTTAGAATAGTAAATTACGGTGCAGGTAACATAAAAAGTATTCAATTTGCATTTCAGCGGTTGGGTTTTAATGCCGTTTTAACATTTGATGCAGACGAAATTCTGAAAGCTGATAAAGTTATATTTCCTGGAGTAGGTGAAGCTAGTTCTGCTATGAAAATGCTCAAAAAATCTGGTTTAGATGGATTAATTCCTAAATTAAAGCAACCAGTCTTGGGCATATGCTTAGGCATGCAATTAATGTGTAATTATACAGAAGAAGGTGACACTAATGGTCTTGGTATTTTTCACACGGATGTAAAACGTTTTTCAAATAAAGTGAAGGTTCCTCAAATGGGCTGGAATACTGTAAAAAATCTAAAATCTGACTTGTTTAAAAATATAGATGAAGGTGACTACATGTATTTAGTACATAGCTATTATGCTGAAAATTGTAAAGAAAGTATCGCCACATCTAATTACGAAATCGAGTATGCATCGGCATTAGAAAATGATAATTTCTTTGGAGTACAATTTCACCCAGAGAAATCGGGAAAGGCAGGTGCACGCTTACTACAAAACTTTTTAGAATTATAAAATGAGGATAATACCAGCAATAGATATTATTAACGGTCAGTGTGTTCGTTTAACTAAGGGCGATTACGATACTAAAAAAGTATATAATGAAGATCCATTGGAAGTGGCTAAATCATTTGAGGACGCAGGAATTGAATTTTTACATGTTGTTGATTTAGATGGCGCTAAAGCGAGTCATATTGTAAACTACAAGGTTCTAGAATCAATAGCTGGCAAAACAAATCTAAAAATAGATTTTGGTGGAGGATTAAAGTCTGATAACGACTTAAGAATTGCTTTTGAATCTGGTGCAAATCAAATAACAGGTGGAAGTATTGCAGTTAAAAACCCAAAAGTATTTGAGACTTGGATTGCCAAATATGGTTCAGATAAAATTATTCTTGGTGCTGATTGTAATAATGAAAAAATAGCCATTTCAGGTTGGCAAGAAGAAAGTGATTTAGAGGTTATTCAATTTATAAGGGATTACCAAACTAAAGGTGTGTCTTACGTTATTTGTACAGATATTTCTAAAGATGGAATGCTTGAAGGACCTTCCTTTGACTTGTACAAAAGAATTTTAAATGATGTAAAAGGTATTAAACTGATTGCTTCTGGAGGTATTTCAAAATTTAGTGAATTACCGCAATTAGCAGAGATGGGTTGTGAAGGAGTTATTGTTGGTAAAGCCATATATGAGAACAGAATTTCATTGAAAGAATTAGAGCAATTTATTTTAAATAATTAAACATGCTTACAAAACGAATTGTTCCTTGTTTGGATATTAAAGATGGACGTACTGTAAAAGGTGTCAACTTTGTAGATTTGCGCGACGCTGGTAATCCGGTGGAATTAGCAAAGCAATATGCTGAATTAGGTGCTGATGAATTGGTATTTTTAGATATATCTGCTACACAGGAGAGACGTAGAACAATGCACGATATGGTATTAAAAGTTGCAGAACAAATTAATATCCCATTTACAGTTGGTGGAGGTATATCCTCTGTTGAAGATGTGGATGACTTATTACATTGTGGTGCTGATAAAGTATCTATTAATTCGTCAGCAGTTAAACGTCCAGAACTTATTAATGAGATTTCTCAGAAGTTTGGAAGTCAATGCGTGGTTGTAGCCATTGATGCCAAGAAAATAGGTGAGGAGTGGATTGTACATTTAGCAGGAGGTACGATTCCGACAGAAATTAGGCTGTTCGAGTGGGCTATGGAAGTAGAAGAGCGTGGTGCAGGTGAAATATTATTTACTTCCATGAATCATGATGGGACTAAAGCAGGATTTGCAAATGGAGCCTTAGCTAAATTATCTGAGCTAGTAAACATACCAATAATAGCATCTGGAGGCGCTGGTACCATTCAGCACTTTGCAGATACTTTTATAAAGGGCAAGGCTGATGCGGCATTGGCCGCGAGTGTTTTTCATTTTGGTGAAATACCAATTATAGAATTGAAAAAAGAACTAAGGAAACAAAATATAGAAGTACGGTTATGAACATAGATTTTAAAAAAAATGGAGATGGTCTAGTACCAGCAATTATTCAAGATGCTAATACTAAAAATGTCTTGATGCTTGGTTATATGAATAATGAGGCATTAGAAAAAACTAAATCATCTGGACTAGTAACATTTTTCAGTCGTACTAAGAATAGACTTTGGACAAAAGGTGAAGAAAGTGGTAATGCGTTAAAATTGGTTGATATGAAACTTGATTGTGATAACGATACTCTTTTAGTTTCTGCTAAACCAGAAGGCCCGACCTGTCATAAAGGTTCTGATACTTGCTGGAATGAGGACAATAATCAAAACTTTGGATTTATTTCAAAATTAGAAGATGTGATATCATCTAGAATTGAAAATGCCGATTCTCAAAAATCTTATGTAGCTTCCTTGTTTGCAAAAGGCATTAATAAAGTTGCTCAGAAAGTAGGAGAGGAAGCTGTGGAAGTTGTCATAGAGGCTAAAGACAATAATGACGAGTTATTTCTTGAGGAAAGTGCAGATCTCCTGTTCCACTATTTAATGTTATTGCAGGCAAAAGGTTTCAAACTTAATGATGTGGTTGAAATCCTTAAGAAAAGACACAAATAGTTAACTTCATTTAAAGTCTGTAATAACTCTGGCTTGTTCCACGAGTACAAGCACAGTTACTAGCACCTTGGAATAAATCCAATCCAATAGTAACCATATGAGTACCAGAATTAAAGCCTGATAAATCATTCATTGTAATCTGGTAACTATATGCAAAATATAATCCATTGTGCATAACACCACCCATTGGACCAATATTTAATGGATCTAAAAATTGATCATTCAAGAACCTGTAAGACGCTCCAACCCAATAGTAATTACGGTCTCTATTAAATTTTCTGTATTTAAAATTAATATCTGTAGCAGACCTATTATCACTATCAAATAATTGAAAGAATACAGACGGCTCAAATTCGATATCCTTGTTTGTTTTGCTTGTTAGTACTAAACCAGAATATAATTGAAAATTCAATAATTGATTTGGCTCTACACCTGTAAAGTCATCAATATCTTTTTCAATTAAATTGTTAGCATTTAAACTAACGAAGAAATTTTTCCAACGGTATAAAATACCAGCATCAAAATTGTTGTTATTTATTGATCTATCATCGGTTATACTTGGATCTATTATTGGTATTTCATACGTGGTATTAAAATTCTCAATCTCAATTCTAAAACTATTTATGTTGTAAGAAATACCAAAAGATAAATACTGTTTTGACTTATAATCAAGGGTAAGATGGTGTGCATATGATATTTTTAAACCCTTTTGCCTTGTGTTACCATTCTTATCATTATATGCTGAAACTCCAACACCAGAACGATTAGCAAATCTAAAATCTGCATAAATAGATTGGTTGTCTGGTGCATTTTTAATGCCAACCCATTGTGTCAATCCATTAGCTCTAATTTTCAAATTATCACCTATGCCAGCATAAGTCGGAGATATAACAAAATCATTGTCTGCTAAATATTGTGTCCAAACAGGTAAATTTAATTCTTGTCCATATCCATAAGATAGTATCAAGAAACATATATAAAGTGCTATTTTTTTCATCTTATTCATCATATAATTTTAGAGGGCTTACCTGTATAGTGTAAAATTTCCAACAAACTCTTTATCGATATTAGGATCATTTGTTTTTACAACAAACCAATAATCGCCTGTTGGTAATTCATGTCCGTTATATCTACCATCCCAAACTTCACCAACCTGATATGTCGCAACCTTTCTACCGTATCTATCAAAAATGTCAAAGGTTAGATTTGGATAGTTTTCAGTACAACCTGGTGACCATGTATCATATTCACCATCTCCATTTGGTGTAAACCAATTTGGTATACATATATCTATAAATTCTAATTCAATTTGCGCTTGGGTAATACAACCACTACTGTCAACTACAGTGATAGTATAAATTCCAGACTCCGTAATGATGAAAGATGTTTGATTTCCATAATCTTCGTCATTCATGTAATAGGTATATTCTCCAGAACCACCTGTTGCACTGGCAAGAATTTCATTAATCTCGCCTTCAGATAATTCTAGTTCTACTGGTTCATAACCTTCAATATCAAATAATGGTGTAGACTGAATACATCCATTTGTATGCCTTACTTCAATATAATGACCAGGACCAACCGGAACATCTGTAAAAATATTACTTGCCTGGTAAGGACCACCGTCAAGTGAATAATCAAACTCGGTTAGATCTGTATTTGAATCATCTATTGAAACCGCAACAGTGTTACCTTGGGAATTATCCTGACAAACATATTCTACAGCTACATCAGGATTTATTATTATTGGTTCTGGGAATGTAATATTCCATTCAGATTCACAACCTTCGGCATCACGTACATATACTATGTGATCACCACCTCCTAAACCAGAAAAGTCAAATTGTGTTTGTGTTGCAAGACCTGTAGTATATGGACCATCATAATTATCTAAACTCACACTATATGGTAAGTTGCCACCTAATATATCTATGCTAAACTCGCCATCCATATCACCATCACACAGCTCTGGAAATAAAGAATCTGGTACGATACTTAGAATTACTTGTTCAGGTTCTGAAATAGTGAAATTAAATGTTAAGTAACATCCTAATTCATCTTGAACTATCAAATCATAATCACCAGGAGAAAGATTTTCAAAAGCATTCGTTTCGAAAAATTGATTCAATTGTGGTGAAATTGCATATTTAACGATTCCTGTCCCTCCAGATGAAGTGATTTCCACGGCACCATTTTCAGTACCTGTACATGTTACATCTGTTATGGCAATTGTAGCGTCAAGAGCGGTTGTAGGTTCAGTAATTGAAATTGGAGCCGATGTAACCGAACAATCTAGACTTTCTACAGATACAATATAATCACCTGCCACTAAACCAATAAAGTATCCTGGTAAATTCTGTGTGGCAGTTATTACATTCCCATTTCCATCTTGAAGGGTATATACGTAATCTCCTAAACCACCTTGAGCTATTGCAGTAATTGATCCATTATTATCTCCAGCACAATTAATTGTAGGATTTGTAGAATCTAAAACAATAGAAAGCTCAGGTAAAGGATCTATAGTGATTTCATTTGAAATTGATGCAATACAATTATTTGCATCTCTGACATAGTAGGCATAAGTTCCAGGAGTTACAGTGAAAGTTGTAGACGCTGTAAAACTACCTAGAATAGTACTAAAGTTAGGATTATCACTATATGTGTAAGAACCTGTTCCACCTGTAGCACTTAGCGTAAGAGTGGTTTCAGTATTACAAGACTGGGTAGTGTTAACTACTAAATTGGCATTTACAGGTGTTGGTTCTGATATAACAATATCAACCGAAGTTAAAGTACAATTGAATCCATCTTCAATGGTAACCGAATATGTACCTGCAGCTAAATCAGTAAACACATTTGATGTTTGTGGACCTGAAGAACTCACTGTTGGTGAAATAGTATTTAATGTATATGTATAATTACTACCTTGTCCACCAGATACAGGATCAATTGTAATAGTTCCATTTTGTTCTCCAAAACATGATAAACTATTTGTGCTAGGAGTAAAATCTGCAGAAATTGGATTTGGTATATCTAAAATAATATTGGTTGAAGCAATACAATTTTCAGCATCTCTTACATTAATAGTATAGTTACCAGCTGATAATCCAGTAAATGTACCATTACTTGAAAACGGAATAGTCGCGTCACCTGTTAACTCATATTCATAATCTCCCCAACCGCCTTCTGCAATTGCGACAATTGTTCCTTGGTTATTATCACAAGTTACATTTGATGTTTCCGACGCTGTAACCGTTAAATCATCTATTGGTGAAGGAATTATAACATCGGTCGAAGCATTACAAAATGGAACATTGGTCTCCGTTATAACAACTGTATATGTACCTCCGGTTAATCCACTAACATTTATTGGATTAGTAGACGTATTTGCGTTTACAGTTCCAAATATTGAAGTATTTGTAGTATCAAAAACTTCATATGTATAGGTACTGTTATAACCATTAACTAGTAAATCAAAGCTACCTGAATTATCACCAAAACAAGTTACCAAGTATGGTGTAGTAATTATAGTAGGAGGTGTTGCTTCTGGAACTGCAATTGTTAGGTCTTCTGTACATAAAGTCACTGTGTCTGTAACAGTTATTGTGTAAATTCCAGATGGTAATCCTGAATATGTATTACCTGTCAATACTGCTGTTGCAGGATTAGGATTAATACTAAAGGCATAACTCCCAGAACCTTGGGATGCATTAATAGTAATTTCGCCATCATCGTTATTACATGACGGTGTAGCTGAAAGTGAACCATTAATCTCAATTGGAGCATAAACATCAACACTAACTAAATTGCCACATCCATTTGCATCTTGAACTTCAATAGTGTGCGTACCAGAAAATAAATTTGAAATGATAAATGGGAACGATTGTGTTTGGAAGGCACCACCATCAATACTGATGCTATACGGCGCTATTCCAGCAGTGTCTAAGTTTACATCTATTTCAAAATTTCCATCAGAAAGCAAACAACTGTCAACTATTGTGGCTGAAATAACTGGTGTGTCATCCTGAGGTAAAATTACAACAGGACTAGAAACAATACATCCATACGCGTCTAATACATGAACATAATAATTACCTGCATCTCTGTTAAAAGTGCTCGTTGAAGACCATCCACTATCTGATGCTAAAGGAGCAGTTGCAGTTGTGGTCAATTGATATTCATATGGTGCAGTTCCATTTTCACCAAATGCACTGATTATACCAGAGTTTGCATTACAATTTGCATTTTGATCTATGTTAACTGTCAATTCTAATGGAAAGGCAGATTCTGTGATATTAAAAGGTGCAGTTACGATACCACAACCTGCATTGGGTCCTGATGTTTCGCTTATCCAAACATAATAGTTTCCAAAATCCAGTGGTCCTAAATCTGTAACAGTTAAGGATCCAGTTGCATTTACTGTTCCACTGCCTGATATACCTGTACTAGCTAATGTTAATGAATCAAATAATTCATAGTTTACATCTACAGCAGTTCCGTAAATACTATTTATAGTAAATGATACATTACCATCCGCACTCCCTGTACAAGTAATATTGTTTGATCCTACAGCACTTAGTGTAAGAGTTGAACTGGTTGGGATAGGAGCAGTTGCCGGCTCATAATAACTACAATTTGTTGACTGGTCATAAACAATGAAGGTATAACTCACACTAGGTGTAAGACCTATAAAAGTTGCTGATTGACTGCCTGGCGCATCCTCAGGTATCCAAGAACCGGGTGGATTAGGGTAAACCGAAATAGGTCCTTGGTAAATACTGAAAAAGAATGGACCGTTACTAACTAAGGAAGTTCCTATACTTACTACAGCTTCTCCACCAGTTGCGCAGTTAACGGTTGTATTAATATTAATATCTAAATCTGTAGGAGGAGATGCTACAAGCACATCTTGTACAAGAATAGAGCACCCATTAGCATCAACAACATTAATTTCATATAAACCAAAATCAACTACATCAAAACTTACAGAAGTTGATCCTGTAGTATTTAATTCTGAGTTGGCGTAACCGTTAGTTCCAGTAACAAAATAATTGTATGGTGCTGTACCACCTGTTACGAAATCTATAATTACTGAACCTTGAGAGACTCCACCTGGACCACAAGTAATATTAACTGTACTATAGTTAACATTTATTGCGTCTGGTTCGCTTATTACAATAGTTTCTGTATCTGTACAAGAATTAGCGTCTGTTAAAGTAATTGTATATGAACCAGCAGGTAAACTTGATGTCTGGTTTCCGTAATCCGTGGAAGTTGTATCATTATAAATATTTATTGTAAAAGGAGGTGTACCAGCTGAGGTATCAATTGTAATATCTAAGGAACCATTTGATTCACCATTACAAAGAATATCTTGACTTTGTACTATAAAACTAATATCTGGTGTTGACATAGGATTTATTGTAATGATAGAAGATTCAGCTATACATCCATTTGCATCCGTAATTTCAAATTGGTAGGTTCCGTCTGTTGAAGTTAAATAATTGAATGTAGTCCCTGTGCTTCCTAATGGAGCATAAGCACTACCATTAATTGAAACAGCATATGTATAAGGTGCAGGACCAGTAATTGTACCTGATAATATGGCATCTGGACTAATAGTACAGTTAAGATCTTGTGTTAATATTACATGAACAGAAGGAGATGGTATTGGGTCTAATGTATATGACTCAACATATGTACATCCATTTTCATCTCTTACCTGAAATGTATAGGTTCCTGGAATTAATCCACTAAAGCTATTTGATATTTGATATGCCGTTGTTGAAGCAGCAGGTGCTATAATTTGGTATTCAAGAGTTCCCGTCCCTCCAATAGTATTTGTTATAGAAACTGTGCTCGTATTCGTTGGACAAGTAATAGGAGTATTATCAAACTCCATATCAGTTGGAGGGTCAATAGGATCTATTACAATTGTATTTGCAACATATGTACAAATATTAGCATCACTGATAGTAATAGTGTATGTTCCTGGAGTTAAATTATTGAATACGTTACTAGATTGAAAATTTGTGCCATCAATACTATAGGTATATGGAGGAGTTCCTCCAGTAACACCTGTAACGGTTATAGTTCCATCGCCTATACAAGAAAACAGACTCGTTAACTCTGCAGTCCCTGAAATGGCTGTGTTTTCAATTATTGAAACGCTCTGAGTATTTGTGTTACATATTGTTGTTCCAGATGTGTATTGTATAATGACATCATAGTCACCTGCAGTCAAACCAGAAAATACATTCGAATTTACAAATGTAGTTCCTCCATCAATACTATATTGAATGCTATTTCCATTTGGGTTTGTAACATTTATTGTTATTGTACCTGGATCACCTGTGCCACCACATAAAATATCTGTGGTTGAAATATTGAACACTGGCTCTGGGATTGGATCAACAGTGATTGTTGTGTCTGCACTACAGTTGTTAGAATCAACAACCGTTATATCATATGTACCTGCACTACTAACCGTAAATTCAGGTACTGTTTGAAAATCGGTAGTACTATTTATATAATAAAAGTAAGGTGGTGTTCCTCCAACTGGGTAAATGGTAATCTCACCATCAGTACAAGATAAAGGTATTGTAATTGCAGCCGTAACCGTTAATAATGGTGGATCAGTAATGGTAACATCCTCAGAATAGATACAACCATTTTCAGATTCAACTGTTACCGTATAAGTTCCAGTATTTAAGTTCTCAAAATTATATGTGTTTTCTGTTATGGGCCCAACACTATTAACCAAAGTTCCACCATTAAAAATAGAGTAGGAGTATTGAGGGTCAATATCATTTGCAGCTAAAAGTATACTACCCTGTCCGCCGTTACATAAAGGCTGAATTACTGTAGCCTCACCAGAGAAATCTCTGTCTCTGATTAGTACTTCAGGTACTGAGAAAATACATGGGTTTGTAGGAATACCTACTTGTCTTATATAAACAGTATAAGTACCAGGTGTACTTACAGAAAATAAATTACTTGATTGGTAGTTTACACCATCTAAACTGTATTCATATCCATTAGGTACGTCGTTTACAATTATATTACCGGGCGTAGCACAAATAATGTCATTAGATTCTACCGTTGGATTGAGTATGTTTTCATAAACATTAAAGTAAAACTGATTAAAACATCCTCCTGGATAGTTTAAAGTAAGTCTGAATTGACCTGATGAATCTGCCAGAAAATCTGGTCCTGTAGCCACTTGATTCCAAACACATGAACTATCTTCATTAGCGCAATCTGGATCTACAACAGCAGTACAACTAGATTCGTCTAGTTGTTCCCATATGATTGACGTGGTATTGGCAATATTTGTTTCAATAAATCTCGAATCACCAGCACCACACAAGAAAATATTAGGTAATAATTTACCATCATTAGGACAAGTCACAACTTCATCTGCATATGGAATAACAGGGTTTTCAACATCTCCTCCAAATAATTGAACTTCATATTGTTGCTCAATAGATTGACAAGGTGCAATTGCATTATTAAAGGAATAATAAGTTCCAGAAGCATTGACAGTAATTGTTTGCGTATTTCCAATTACAGGTGCACCAGTTGGGCTTGTGGACCATGTGTATGAATCATATCCATTAGCTGCCGTTAGTTCTACAGAATCACCACATAATATAACTTCCTCTATAAACTGACAGTCTAAATCTGCCAAGAAATTAGTTGCTTGTGGAGTGAATAAACAACCTGTATTGCTATTTAAACTTGGATCATCTGTGATTTGAAACGTTGGATTAAAAAAGCCATTATAGGTTGCAAAGGCTTGATTATTTATAATATTAGAACAGGCATCAGCAAGTTCGCCACATGAATCTACTACTTGTACTTCAATTCTTATCTCATAAACAGGATCATTCTCTTCTACTAAAGAATTATCAATATTGAATATTATTTCTCGAGTTGTTGAGTTATAACTGGCAACAGTAACTCCAGGTGGTAAAATTAAGTCTGTTGGATAATTAAAGATGATATTAACTGGTAGTATATCCCTAATTAGAAAATTTGTGGCATTATCATTACCTGTATTCTGGAATCCTATGATATAGTTGAGGGGAGCTCCTAAATCTACAAGTTCTCCACCAATATCGTTACCCATATCATCTTCTACTATTTTTGTAAGAACTATGTTAGGCTCGATGATTTCTACAGCAAAGGCAAAGAAATACGGAAAATAAGTATCACCACTTGTCTCTAAAGTAATAACTCCAGATGTGGCATCATTAGCAATTACAGAATTACCTGGATTAGGTACCGTAATTGTACCAGTATCAAATCCTAAAGTATTAGCACTGTTTGGGACTCTATTTGTAACAGGAGTTGCATCCAAACGCGTAACTGAGCTATTAAAGAAATTAGTTGCAGGTCTATCAACTGTGGAAAGGTTAACTCCATTTAGTAATAATTGATCTCCCAGAATTGGACTATCGCCTTCAAGTGTTGCAAAAGCAAAATTTGCTCTAACTGGAGCAGGAGCAGGGACCGTTCTAAAACCATCCACTGGGATATCTAATGTTGGATTTCCACCAGGAACACTAATGGCACTGAAACCATCAAAACTCGTAATAGATTTACCAGGTAATGTTGGATCTTCATATACAATAAATAGCGACCAACCAGCTGATTGACCCGTACCGTTAAATGGATTAAATGTTGCAGTTTCTCCAGTTGCAGAAGAGACATTGGCAACAGTATATGTTCCTAAATCGTTTCCAAATCCAGTAACAATGTCTGTAACGTCAGCAAAACACGCATAAGAAAAACTATCTCCACCATCAACAGTCGTACCATTTGAGTCATATATTATTGTTCCTGTAATATCGTTATATCCTCCTTCAGGACCCATGAATTTCACTTCCGTTATTGGTTCACTGCCTGGGTTTACAGCACCCCAATACAAACCTGCATAAATAATTCTAAAACAGTTTGGGTTAGGAATTTCTAAGTCTGCACTAGACGAGCTGAAAGTAGAAGGATCACCATCAATATCGATATATTGCATATCTACATTATGGTTGTATATATTTAAATTATTAAATGGATTATTATCTGGTCCAAGAATATTATTACCAATTAATATAATATCCCCTTTTAAATCTTGATTAAACCTTGGTGTAAATGGCTCATAATTCTGGGCATATGATTGAAGCCCCATTACCAGAATGGTAATTAGAATTATAATTCTTGAAAATGTAGGTCTTTTCATGGTTTTTAAATTTTCACTTTGAAATAGTCTTTAGGGCTCAGACTAAATCATAGCATTGCTTAACTATTTAGTTTTCTATTTTCATGAGGGACATATTTATATTATATGGTCTTGTTCCTTTTTTGTTCAGTGCTTCATTTGCTTCTTGAAGACTATAAAATTTATCAGTATAGATGTAATATTTGCTTGTACTCACGTCGTAAAAGAAATCCACATCTTGTCTACCTGAAGCAATAACCTTAGTAACAAAGTCATTTCTTTTGGCAATATTGCTATGTACTGCAAGCACCAAATAGAATCCACTTTCTACGTTATTGATATTCTTAAGTATCTTAATACTATTGCCCTGGTATTCACCAAAATCAAAATCATTTTCAGAGTATGGTCTATCTGATAAGGACGTGGTTGATTTAATTGTCTTTAATGTTGCTCTATCTTGCGCATAACGCTCCTCTTCATTATCATAGGTTGCTCTTACGATACGTCTTCTTTTTTCAAATTCTGTTGCTACTCTAATAGTTTCTAATCGCACTTCCAATCGTTGTTTAGTTTCTAGGGCCTTCAATTGCTCTGCCTCTAAACGCTTTATTTTCTTTCTGTAAAACAATAAAACAGTCTCATTAGTTAACGTATCTCCAATTTTAGTTTGTTCTTCATAAAGTGATTTCAAGTCCTCAATTTTCTTGTTTTGATCTTCAATTATCCTTTCTAAATCAGTTTTAATAGCATTTAGTTTATTATTTTCTGCCGTAACACTTTTAAATGGGCGTGGTGCAACTGTTATTCCTTGTTCGCTTAGGTCATTTTCTTCTTTAAGTGCTTTTAAATCTTCATCTTTAATTTCTATTATAGCGTTATAATCACTTAATAGTTTGTCTTGCTCTTTTTTAGTTGCTTCAACAATAGAATCCATTCCTAACATGGTCTTACCAAACTCATTTTTAGGATTTGTAATTAATTCTTTTTCGGCTTTTTGTTCTTCAAGCAACTTGGCTTCAGCTTCGTCCTTAGCTTTTTGCTCTGCTAATAGTTTAGCTTGAGCTTCAGCCTCTTCTTTAGCTTTTTGCTCTGCTAAAAGTTTAGCCTGAGTTTCAGCCTCCTCTTTAGCTTTTTGCTCTGCTAATAATTTAGCCTGAGTTTCAGCTTCTTCTTTAGCTTTTTGCTCTGCTAATAGTTTAGCTTGAGCTTCAGCCTCTTCTTTAGCTTTTTGCTCTGCTAAAAGTTTAGCCTGAGTTTCAGCCTCTTCTTTAGCTTTTTGCTCTGCTAATAGTTTAGCCTGAGTTTCAGCCTCTTTTTTAGCTCTTTGCTCTTCTAATAGTTTGGCATCTTGCTCTCCTTGTACAGAAGTATTTTCCTGATTGATTATTTCTTCAGAAGATTTTACAATTGCTACTGGTTTTGCAGTAGTGGCTTTCTTTGATGTTGTATTTGTTTTACGTCTTCTTGAAGCAGATACTGTTCTTGAACGACCTCTTCTAGGCTCAGTTGAAATTAGGCCACTTATTTCGTCATCACCACTATAGTAGTAGTTTTTGTTTTCTTTAAACCTGTAAGCCAATGTAATATCATGTGAAGGTCCAAAATTATTAAGATCTCCAACTGTAGTTTCAAAATTATATTCAATTGCAATCTGTGTAGTGATATTCAAACCTAATCCTGCAGAAGGGCCAAATACTGAATTGTAACCAACTTGTGCCCATATACCTTTTGGTACCGTTACCATAGCAATTCCCGAAACTATTGTTTCTTCACTTCTAAATTCTGAACGTACCAAGGCAGAAAACTTTGCATTATCAAAAAATCCACGACTTTGCATATACCCAGTATACATCGCGTGAGCTTGTATACCTTGCTCAGGATTGTCCTCAATCATTTCCGAAGTCTGCAAATTGTATGAAACCAAATTGTTCATAGAAACTCCAAAATCAAAAAACTCTGTACCATAATTAATACCAGGACTTGTTGTAAGAATAAAATTAGATGGCACATTGTTTAATGATGGATCACTAAAGTTTGTAACAACACTAGATGTATTAATACCACTACTATAGGCACCAATGTTCAAACCAAATGTTAGGTTGTTCATTCGGCTAACTCTAGCATTATAAGCAAAGTTTAAAATTCCTCCAAAAGTTGTTAATACACCAAAGTTTTGCTGAAATACGCTCACACCAGCTCCAATATTTTCTCCAAATCTTCCAGTATAACCTGCCATATAGGTTAAAGGTGCATCTTCAAACTGTACCCATTCTCTCTTGTTATAAAGACTAATGAACTTTGATTGTTCTCTAACAAAACTGAATGTTGGGTTTAAGGCAAATCTGTTAAAAGTTAACGAGTTTCTAACTGGTAAAGTTAAAGCAACAACACCATCTTCTTCTTGTGCAATTGTAAATTGCACAGAAAAAAGAATAATAATCAGTATGATAGGTGTCATTCTCATTTTACTTTACTACTGTTATTGAGCCTTTTTTTGTTTCATCATTTTCTGTTGTAATGATGTAATAGAAAACTTTATTAATACTAATTAAATTCAAGTTTGTTTGCGGCCAATTGTTTTGATAATCAGTTGTTTGAAATACCACAACACCACGATTATCCATTATCATTACTTCTGTATTTGTACCACTTACATACTTTTGAGGTATTACCCAAGTATCATTAATACCATCACCATTCGGGCTAATTACATTAGGTAATTTTTCTACATCTGGAAATGGGTCTTGAGCTTCTTCAATTGTAAATTCATAAGCTTTTGAACTGTTACATCCCGAAGTTTCCGTAATAACAACTTTATAATCACCAAAACTTGAAGCCTCTATAGTATCTGATGTTTCACTTGACATAAGTTGATTCTGAAAGTACCACTGAAATTCTGGTGCCTGCGCATCTGTGGTTACTATTACAGTAATAGACTCGCCATCTTCAATACTGTTAATTTCGTCTACATTAATTTCACTATTAAATAGTTCACTGACTAATTCAATAGTTCCAGAAGCAGAACAATCTCCAAGATCTACTTGTACTGAGAATGTGCCAGATTCATTAGTTTGCAATTGCTGTTCAGTTGCATCAGGAATTATTTCTCCGTTTTTATACCATTGATAGCTAATACCACCAATTGTACTTAGTGTTGTATTTCCTTGTTCAGGACAATATGGATTTCCTAAACTAGAGGCAATCGTAGCATCAGCTTCTCCAGAAGAAGCTTCTGTAATTGTTACTCTGTTGGAAAATGAGTTTGAAGTACATGTTCCATAATTGGTTTCAACGAAATAAGTACCTTCTGTACTAACAGATAGAGTGGGACCTTCAGCTATAAGTTCAGATGTAGTAGGGCTTGTTTCTCTAAACCAGTTAAATGTCAATGATGGATAGTTTAATGGAGAATCATTATTACCGTTACCTGGGTTATCTATTGTTAATAAATAACTTCCACCAGTACAATAAGCACCAGTAGAAACTAGATTATTTATAGTAAATGGAGAATCTTGTAATTTAAAATATGCCGCGAAATTTGTTGAACCAGAACTATTTGAGGCTGGAGCACTACTTTTTACTCTTAATCTATAATTTTCACCAGCCGTAGTTTCTGGTATTGAAAATTCTAGTGTAACAGGTGATGTCGTAAACTCACCTGGTTGTGAAATATATATAATGGTTGAATCTGAAAAATCACCGTCTGGATCTGACATCTCAATACTGAACTGGTTTGATGATTCTAATGCACTTTCTGGTGAAAACACAAAAGACAAACTATAAGTATTAAATGTATCATTTGCACAAGCTTGCGTAAACCCTAAGTTTGGTGTACCTAAAACAACTTGAGCCTTTGCTTGCTCTTGAAAGGTTGAAATAAGCAAACAAAGACTAAGAATAAATTTATTCAGGTTTGTTGGGGTTAACATAAGTAGTACTGTAATTTTTTTACAAGCAATAGGTTTGTTTGGGGTAATTACTTTTTAATCATCGTCATCGTCAAAGTAATCGTTAGATGCAATAATTCTGTTGATTCTTAATCTAAAATCCGGATATTTTTTATGGCTCGCACCGATAAAAGTTTCTGAATCTGGTCCTTTTGAATATACGTTGTTAAATGCTCTACTACCGTACCAACTCTCTAAGTCATCGTTGTTGGTGTATCCTTTTCTAAAGATATTACCGTTACAGTTGTTAAAATAAGTTCTAACGAACTCAATTTTGCTTAGGTTGGTATTATTCATTTTAATTTTATCATCTATTACTACAGCTGGATTAAATCCAGATATAACGCTTCTGTCACTCACAAACGAAGTATCATTTCCAATATAAATTGCTTCTTGTACTAAGCCAATTTCAATATCTGATTCTAAATCGTTAGTTATATTTAGTAATGTTAAATTCTCTGCGTTTATATTTGTGTATTCTTTTGTTGGATCTACATCTTCCTTAAAGTCGTATGAAGAAATATATAGTGCCCTGGAACCATCAGGACTTGATACGTAAGGAGATCTTACAGCCAAAGAATTAACTAAGTTGCATTGAGCACCATAATTAAATTTATAGTCATTTTGGTTCGAACGGAACGAAACCATTTTAACCAATATTAAATTACCACCTAATAGATTAAAGGAATTTCCTTCACAATAACTTACCATTACATTATACAATATAGTATCGCTACCAACACCTGCAAGTGTCAATCCACTTAGATTTCCGTGTTGTTTTGTTCTTTTACCGGCAAATTCAATTCTTACATATTTTAATATTCCAGAATTACTCACGGAATTCTCGCCACCATAAACAATATCCATGTAAGAAGAAGGTCTAAGTCCGTAGTTTACTGAAGACTCATTGCCATGTACATTTAATGGAGCATCACCTAAAACAAAAATTCCGCCCCAATCTCCTGGTTTCTTAACACTTCTGTTTGAAGTAAAAATAATAGGATCTGTTTGCTTTCCTTCTGCTAGTATTTTTGAACCTTTACTAATTATAAGAGTACCTTTAGTTTTAAAATCACCTAAGATCACTGTACCTGGTTCTATGCTTAGTGTTGAATTATCAGTGACAAATACATCACCTACTAAAAGATAGGTATTACGTTTTGTTAATTTAGTGTCAATAGTAATCCTACCACTCAAAATTTGTGTAGGTTCATCATATTCAATTTTACTTGGTTTAAACTCTGTCCATTTATCTAGCCAATTATCGTAGCCAATAATTCCTTTTTCTTGTTGAGCAAAACAATTGCTAATTAATAAAAAAGCAATAAGCGTAGTAAATGTAATTTTTCTCATAGTAGTTCAGTTCAGTTAATAAAATTTGGTCGGTTTTATGATAATAAACCAAACTTATGAATAAACCCTATGAAATACAAATAATATCGATGAAATACACTTAATTATAATAAAATGTTTTATTTTCTTACATACATATTAAAAATATCAAAATGGTTAAAATTCGAAGCATTTTTAGAGACGTAACCAAAAACCACAAGAATAAAAAAACCTCGACATTTAATGCCGAGGTTTAATAACTAACTAAATATAAAACAAAATAAAAAAACTAATTTTTTTAAAAATCGTCATATGTATGAAGTGATTTTAGGGTCTCTTCATAGAATAATATCGCAGCAATGAGATCTGATGTGTCTGAATAGGGTAGAATCTTTTTTTGAAATTCTATGGTACTTTCAAAATACTCACCAGAAGCTTCAATGTTTTCTTCTAATGCCTTCTTATTCTCTTTGGTTTCTGGGATACCTAATGATTCCATTGTTACTCCAGGCTTCGTTGCGAAGGCAATATTTGGTAAAATATTTACTATTACTTCAATTCTTTCAATATATAATACCAATAATTCACCTTTTGGCATATTATCTAAATCTGTTCGGCTATGGTATTTTGAAATACTTGTTTTGCCTGCGATGATACTTTGAGATTTCTTATCTTTTTTTTGAGCAAAACTCATACTTATCATAAGCAAAAAAATAGCACTAAAAAGTGTAATTTTAGTTTTCATATTCATGGGTTTGATTTGGACTTTCTAAAGCAAATCTATATAAATATTCCATAAAACCAAGAAAATTTAACTATATTTTTTAACATTTTAAATGCGTATATCTTAGATAAACGGCATTATAAGTGGATTAAAAGCATATTTAATCGATGAAATACTTTTGTTTTTGCAGTGAATTTTATTGTCGATTTTTAATATTTTGATAAAAAAAATTACATGAAAAATAGAATATAGGATTTAATTAAGACATTTTATTTTGGAAATTTTAAATACTAGATTTTGTGTTTTTTAACGGTAGAAAATGCTGCTTTATACATTTCATCGTAAAAATTCGGCATTCATATGATATTTAGGGAGTTATGAATTTAATCTATGAATTTTGACCTGAACCCAAATTCGAATTAAATGAGAAGATTAACTAGCCTAATATGTATTTTATTTTGTCTTTCAGCAATACATCTTGGCTACACTCAAGACATTTCAGACCTAATAGATTATCAAGAACGTCATTCATTATACGACTATAATGATCTTCAATTAAAAAATACGGATACAATACCAGACTTTAATTTAAAAGATGAAAAACTTAAACTTACTGGTACCATATACTTAAGTGATGGAGTTACACCTGCAAAGGATGTGATTCTATTTATTGAACAACCTGATGAAAATGGTAATTTTGATTTACGTGAGGATAATGAAAAGCGATATGTACATCATAGAGCTTGGGTAAAGACAGATGTTGACGGTAAATATACATTCTACACCTTTGTACCAGGTAATGATAGACGCTACAATCAGTTACAACAGATTTTCCCTGTTATAAAAGAGCCATTTAAAACTGAATATGAAATAGATACGTTTTTGTTTGAAGATGATCCATTATTGTCTAAAAGATGTAGAAATAAAATAACAAAAAAATCACATTCATCTAGAATACTAAGTCCTAAGAAGAAAGATGGTATTTTTATAGCAGAAAGAAATATAATTTTGAACCCTTAATTCTAAGTCTGTATAAATTAGTACCATAACCATGTTGTAAAAAAGTCGTAATTATGTATTGCGTCTTTTTTCTTTATCTATTCTACATTAAGCTAAGATACTTTCATGACCAGAATCCTTGACGAATAAGCACAAACTGCTTGTTAAAGTAGTCATTTCTTTAATGAGCACAAATTTTAAATTTGGCTCCATACCAAAGATATTAAGGTCTGCTGATGGTCCTATAGTTACAATATCACTGTAATAAATTCTTGTTTAATATAAATTATCACCTTCAGAATTATTTTAATTGTTATTCAATTATAAGATTCACTTCTTATGTTGAAGTCATAAACATACAAGATATTAATGCGACTTATGAAAGAATGCTTAAGAGTGATGTTAAATATCGCTTTGTTATTGATATGAAATCCCTAAGTTGATTTTGTAAATTTAGTTAAGCATTGGTCTTAATTTTTCCCAAACCGTTTTGGCAACAATTTTATGACCTTCAATATTTGGATGTATGCCATCTTGCTGATTTAATTCTTTAATACCACCAACTTCATTTAAAATAAAAGGAATGAAGCTAACATCATTTTCTATTGCTAAATCGGCAAATACAAATTTAAATTCCGATGTGTAATCCTGTCCCATATTTGGTGGGAGTTCCATACCAGCTAGGATAATTTCAGCATCACTATATTTCTCCTTTACAGTTTCAATAATGGATTGAAGATTGGATCTTGTTTCTGTAAGAGGAATACCTCTAAGGCCATCATTTGCGCCAAGTTCTAATAAAAAGATATCTACATTTTGTCGTAAAACCCAATCAATTCTACTTCTTCCACCAGAAGAAGTTTCACCGCTTAAACCAGAATTTATTACTGTATAATTAAGATTTAAAGAATCAATTTTTTGTTGTAAAATAGCAGGATAAGCGTCAGAACTATCATCTAAGCCGTAACCAGCAGTAATGCTATCACCAAAACACAGTATAGTTTTAGTCGTTCCCACCATATTTTCGTTTGAATCTTTTTCAGTTTTCATCTGACTTTCAGTTGATTTTTTATTACCCTTATCACCACCACAACCTAATAAAACCATAACCACTATAAAATAACAAAACTTTAAGATATTAAGCTTCATACTTTCTAGTGAAATCAATTGCAATTGTGTATTTTGAAATTCGAACATAAGACGTTGTAAAAGTTGTTAAGCCTATGACAAAGATATTAAAGATTAACGGTTTGGAGAAGACCTATAAAAGTGGGCAAAAACAGTTAACAGTATTAAAAGATATTTCATTTGATGTTAAAAAAGGCCAAACTTTCTCAATAGTAGGACCTTCGGGAAGTGGCAAAACTACATTATTAGGATTGTGTGCAGGTTTGGACGAACCAAATTCTGGTAATATTGAACTTTGTGGGCTTGATTTAAAAAATCTTAACGAGGACGAACGCGCTGAACTTCGGAATAAAGAGGTTGGTTTTATTTTTCAGAATTTTCAATTATTACCAACGCTTACAGCGCTTGAAAATGTGAGTGTTCCATTAGAACTGCAAGGGGCAAAGGATGCCATCCACAAGAGTAAAGAATTATTGGAA